>OBZW01000571.1_pt1 | contig 20028 bp, 16 predicted proteins | sample 1477021 | NCBI WGS metagenome assembly OBZW01 (sample SAMEA2580262, study PRJEB22360) | human gut metagenome | biome: human gut; feature: human-associated habitat; material: faeces | place: Denmark | collected 2008/2010
GCAGCTGAGCTGCTAAATTTAGTATGATTAGGAGGAAAAATGATGGACAAGACATGTATGGAAAAAATGAAGGGAATAGTAGTGCCTGTTCTTACCCCAATTGACAAAGATGAAAAAATAGACGAAATAAAGCTCCGTGATCAGATTGATTTTGTGATTAAAGGCGGGGTAAGCGGTGTTCTTGCATTTGGAAGCAACGGGGAATTTTACATGGTGGAGGAAGATGAACAAATTCGTGCGCTGGAAATTATGATTGATCAGGCTGCGGGCAGGGTACCTGTTTTTATGGGGATCGGAGCAATCAGTACTTTGAAATCAATCCGTATTGCAAAATCAGCTGAGGCGGCTGGTGCCTTCGGGATCTCTGTTCTGCAGCCAATGTTTCTAAAACCAACAGAAGAGGAGCTGTATGGGCATTTTAAAGCAATTGCGGAATCTGTACCAAATACACCGATGCTTCTGTATAATAATCCGGGCCGTACCGGATATACAATGAGCGCGGGGCTGGTTGAGCGTCTGGCAAGGGATGTGGATAATATTACAGGGATGAAAGATTCGTCCGGGGACATGACTCAGACAGAAGAATTTATCCGCAGAACGAGAGATCTTGGTTTTAAAGTATTTGGCGGAAAGGATACGCTCATTTACGGAGCACTGGCACATGGCGCGGCTGGCTGTGTGGCAACGACAGCTAATTTTATACCGGAGCTGGTCGTTTCAATTTATAATAAATATATATCAGGAGATATAGAGGGTGCAAGAGAAGCTCAGTATCAACTGAATCCAATCCGTCTTCTGATGGATAAAGCAAGTTTTCCGGTTGCAACAAAAGATTTTGCCAATATTGCCGGAAGAGAGGTGGGAGATCCGTATGCACCGAACTTGCCGACAACGGGGCCGGTTCTGGAACAGATGAAAATGGCAATGGTGGATGCTGGATTAATTTAGGTGAAAAATTTTGTAATAGAAAGGTGGACAAGAAATGAAATTAGGATTTATCGGCCTCGGAATTATGGGGAAACCCATGGTAAGAAATTTACTGAAGGCAGGACATGATGTAGTGGTTTATGATGTGATCCAGGAAAACGTTGATAATATTGTTGAAGCAGGCGCAATTGCAGCAAGTTCATCGAAAGAAGTTGCCAGACAATGCAGAATTGTTATTACAATGCTTCCGAATTCCCCTCATGTAAAGGCCGTAGTCTGCGGAAAAGAGGGAGTTCTGGAAGGAGCAGGAGAGGGCGATATTCTAATCGATATGAGTTCTATTGCACCGGGCGCAAGCCAGGAAATCAGCAGGTCTTGTGCCGGAAAAGGCGTGAAGATGATTGATGCGCCTGTTTCAGGAGGAGAGCCGAAGGCTATTGATGGTACAATTTCCATTATGGTCGGTGGTGATAAGGCAGTATTTGTTCAGGTATACGATATTTTAATGGCAATGGGGGGCAGCGCAGTATATTGCGGAGATATTGGAGCAGGTAATACCACAAAACTGGCGAATCAGATAATCGTGGCGTTAAATATTGCCGCAGTCTCTGAGGCTTTTATGCTTAGCACAAAGGCGGGGGTTGACCCGTCAAAGGTGTTTGATGCAATTAAAGGAGGATTGGCTGGTTCTACTGTTATGAATGCAAAGATACCGATGATTACCGGACGGAATTTTAAACCCGGCTTCAAAATCGACTTACATATTAAGGATTTAAAAAATGCATTGGAAACAGGCCATGAAGTAGGTGCATATCTTCCGTTGACATCCAGTGTAATGGAAATGCTGCAGAACCTACATTGTGATGGAATGGGACAGGAAGACCACAGTGCAATTGCAAAGCATTATGAGAAGATAACCGGAACCGAGATAAAATAATAAAACGTGTCTCTTATAATTTAGCTATATTTTCAAGTGGTATGTTCAGATGAACAGATACTAAATAAAAAGCCTGCTATATCATATAAATCATTTGATATAACAGGCTTTTATTGAATTAATATTTCATGCTGGCGGTTATAATCTGCCCTTTCTACGGTTTTGTATCATTATAAAGTAACCGCCTCATAGTGCCTGCGTATATTTCATACTATAGATTTGAGATAATAGACCCACCAAGTTGAAAAAGTTGAGGCTCAATATTTTCAACACTCAAGGGAGGTATAGTCTATTGAAATCTTCAACATCCATAGCCGCACGTCAGCAACGGCTTCGTGAATGGGCGGATCAAATCTGTGAATGCAACAGCCGTTCAGACAATCTTACAGTAAAAAAGTGGTGTAACCAGCACCAGATAACTGTCGCTAATTACGATTATCGGTTGAAACAAGTCCGGATACGCTCTATTTTTTCTGCGGACGTAAGACTGACCGGATCAAGGGACTGGTCTGGGATCATCCTTTGTGCGGAACGGATGAACCAAGAGTATATGGATGCGAAAAGGTACATGGCAGATTACCGCGGGGAGCTTGATTCTCATGAAATGTTCCAAAACGAGCTGGCGCTCAGGCAGATCGACCATACGGGGGCTTTCGCCGCAGGGGTATGGGAAAAATTTTCAAAGCTGAAAGGATCCCCCTATTTCGCCCGGCCCGGCTGAATACGACGCCCCACACAGCCAAATTTACTCATAGCCAAATATCTCTTCTTGTGTATCGCTGTGTATTGTGTTAGTCTTGAATCATAAAGTCACGAAAGAAAACAGCAGAAAGTGAAAGCAGTAAATACAAGGAGGTCTTTCAGTATGGCTACCATTAAAGATGTGGCAAAGCATGCGGATGTGGGAATTGCTACGGTGTCCCGCATGATTAACGGAACCGGTTATGTTTCGGAAAGTTCCAGAAAAAGGATTGAGGAAGCGATCCGTGAACTCAATTTTATTCCGAACGAACGTGCGCGGAATTTATCAAGGAAAAAGTCGGGAATCATAGGGGTGATTATTCCTGATTTCCAGACTCCGTTCTATGCTTCGTTTATCCGCCAGGTAGAGATAGAACTGTACAGATATGGGTATAAGACGATGGTCTGCAATACGGTTAAGACGAGTGACCGGGAGCAGGAATATATTGATATGCTGGACCGGAATATTGTGGATGGGCTTATTACCTGCGCCCTGTCTGTGGAGGATACGGTGTATCAGCAGATCGACAAGCCGATTGTCAGCATGGACCATGATCTGGGGCCTAAGATACCGCTGATCCACTCTGACCACCGCAAGGGCGGAAGGATTCTGGCGGAATATCTGGTGGAACAGGGGTGCAGGAGAGTGATCCAGATCGGCGGATTTTTCCGGGTAAATACACCATCTAATGACCGGTATCTGGAATTTGAAAATGTGATGAATAAATACCATATCTCAGTCCGCACGTTGGAAATGGAGTGGAACCGGATGGACTATTCCTATTATGTAGATCTGCTGAAAAATTATGAAGATGAAGTGCGGCAGGCAGACGGGATATTTGCTTCTGATATGGGGGCCATCGCGCTGTATCATTTTGTGACCGACATGGGGATAAAGGTGCCCCGGGATTTGAAAATAGTGGGATATGACGGTACAGATTTTACCCGCATGGTGACACCGGTTGTGACAGCTGTCTGTCAGGATATTCCGCTCCTGGCTAAGAAATGTGTGGATACAATTATGAAACTGATACAGGGAGATCAGGATATTGAGTACCACCAGATTACGGACGTGTATCTTCAGAAGGGCGGAACTGCTTAAAGATAGAATTGTTAAAAATGACTAAAATAAGAATTATTACTATTTTATGGAAACGTTTCCTTTATGCATAATGCTGCTGTGGAAACGTTTTTATAATGTTTATTAGTAACAAATAAATAAAAGATGATAAAAACGCATTGACAATAGTGGTAAAAGTGCACATAATTAATACATGGCCGACAGAGCATTACATTATGGAATTGTTACTGAGAATGTTCCGTAACGCATACTCTGGCGGGCGGGTCTGCAGCAAAGCTGCGGAACAAAAGATAATCAACGCATGCAAAAGTAAAAATATCCGGATAGGAATCAAGGGTGAAATAATCTTAGAAGAAAGGAAAAAATGCAGGCACACCGATCACCCTGTGTGTATGCATCTTTCAACTACAAGCGGGCTTGTGCTTGAAAGTCTTGGTACAAAGTATGAAACAGGTAAAATGGGCGGTCGCTGGCACAGGCTATATCGCCAATGAATTTGCAAAAGGGATGCAGGAAGTAGAGGATGCCGTGCTTGCGGCAGTTGTTTCAAGAAGTATAGTAAGCGGAAGGGCATTTGCCCAGAAATATGGCTGCGATCAGGTGTATACAGACTTTAAGGTTATGCTGGAACAGGAAGAGATCGATATTGTGTACATAGCCACTCCGAATGACTGCCATTATGCATATATCATGGCGGCACTCGAAAGAGGAATCCCTGTGCTGAGTGAAAAGCCAATGGTAGATAATCAGCGTCAGTTGGATGAAGTGTTCAAAAAAGCAGAGGAGAAACAGGTCTTTGTGATGGAGGGAATGTGGACAAGATGCTTCCCGGCGGTAATAGAAGCCAGGAATTGGATAGAAAAGGGCAGGATCGGAAAGCCTCTGGCCGTACACGCGTCGTTTGATATCAAACCGGACATTGACGACTGGCAGCCGTGGAAGGGCGGTGTGCAGCATGCTGCGGGAGCGCTCAGAGACGTGGGGATCTACTCGCTTGCGATGGCATATCTTGCATTCCCGGAGGGACCGGTTCAGGTTTATTCCACAATGAAGTCTAACGGGGAAGTGGATGAGAGTTTTCATATGCTGCTGGAGTACGAAGATGGCGGGGCCGCATTTGTTGGAGGTGCATTTAATCAGGTAAGTACACCTGAGACGGAAATTGTCGGGGAAGAGGGCAGAATCATAATCGGTTCTGAATTCTGGCATCCGACTACGGCTACATTGATCATGAATGATGGTACTAAGGAAAAGTATATGGAGACATATCCAGCCTCCGGATTCCAGTTTGAGATCCGGGAAGTACAGAAGTGCCTTAGAGACAAAACACTGGAATGCCCGCATTTTACCTGGGAAGAAACCAGGAAGATAGCAGCCTTAATAGAAAATACGAGAAAAGACTGGGGCATCTATTACAAGGCAGACACGGAAGGAGAAGTTTAGGACATGAAGGGCGCAATCAAACAAATCTGTGTCCTGGTAGATGATCTGGATACAGCAATGAAAAACTACTGGGAGAAATTTGGAATAGGACCATGGGATATCCGCCATTTTACGCCGGATACGGTCAGAGATTTTTATGTACATAACGAACACATTGAAGCGGGATTTGATTTTATCTGTGCGGTAACCTGGGAGGGAGATGTAGAGTATGAACTGATCCAGCCGGTCGAAGGCCCGAATATCTATTGGGATTATCTGAAAAAATACGGAAGCGGCCTTCACCATTTTAAAATTGTGATTCCGGATGACGAAGAACTGAAAGCATATGTAAAAGAACTGGAGGAGAAAGGACTCAAGGTGATGCAGACGGGGTGGATCGATAACGATGTCCACTATTATGTGGATTCTCACGAGCAGCTGGGACTGACACTCGAGCTTGGAAACGGAGGCAGAATCGGCGAGGCTCCGGAAGTATATCCGGCAAAGAATGCCAAGAGACCAGTGTCCCACAGGCAGAATATCAAACAAATTGCAATTGTCGTGGACGATGCAGAAAAATACATGAAGAATTACGCTTATTATCTTGGAATTGACGGATGGGATGTGAGGCATTTTACACCGGAGAAGTTAAGAGACTTTAAGGTGAACGGCGTGCACATTACAAAAGGATTTGATTTTATCTGTGCGGTGAAATGGGTTGGCGGCATGGAGATCGAGATCATACAGCCCATAAAAGGGGATAACATTTACTGGGATTTCCTTGAAAAGCATGGCCCCGGGTTCCATCATATCAAAGATGTATACCCGGATGAGGAGATCAAAGAGGAATGCAGGAGACTGAGCGGATACGAAGTCCGGATCATGCAGACGGGATGGATCGATGGAGACAGCCATTATTACATGAGCACAGAGGAACTCCTCCGCATGATTGTAGAATTCGGCAATGGCGGAAGGATTGAAGCGCCGGATTACGTATATTACGCGGAGAACGGGAAATAAGTGGGCCATCTCTGGTTTAACGCAGATGATTCGGAGAAGAGGACGGGGAAGGGCCTCCCGTGGATGGCGTCTTTAGGAGAAAAGTAAAAGAACAGGAGCGGAAAAAATATGAAAAAGAAAATTGTGAGTCTGGTACTAAGCATGGTAATGACGACAGCACTTTTGGCAGGATGCGGCAGTGTCGAGGATTCCGGAAAGGATTCCGGCAGCCAGGCAGAGAGCGGCCAGACAGAGGATAAAGCAGAGAAAAAAGAAGATGGAAATTACACGATTGCAGTAGTACCAAAGCTGACGGCGCTGGCATGGTATGAGAGAATGGAAGAGGGCGTTGATGAGTATGCAAAAGATAACGGGGTGGATGCATTCTTCACAGGGCCGTCCGAGGCGGACGGCGCGCTGCAGGCACAGTGTATTGAGGATTTAATCTCACAGGGTGTGGATGCCATCTGTGTAGTACCGTTTTCCACGGAGTCACTGGAGCCGGTACTAAAGAAAGCAAGGGATCAGGGCATTGTAGTAATCACACATGAGGCTCCGGGCATGACCAACGCAGACTATGACATTGAGGCATTTAATAACGACGAGTACGGTAATCACCTGATGGAAGCGCTTGGCGACTCGTGCCAGGGAAAAGGCGAGTATGTGCAGACGGTAGGGGCACTGACAAGCGCGTCCCATATGGAATGGGTAGCAGCAGCGGAGGCACTGCAAAAGGAGAAATATCCTGACATGAAAAAATACGGAGACCTTATCGAAACATCTGACGACCAGGATACCGCATATAACAAAGTGAAAGAGGCACTGACGGCAAATCCGGGTATCGTGGGAATCCAGGGCTCCGCAATGCCGGATGTTGCAGGTGCCGCACTGGCTGTAGAAGAAATGGGGATGTCAGGAAAGATTAAGATTGTGGGAACGGCTCTTGTTTCTAATGCTGGCGAGTATGTAAAGAACGGCACCATTGATATGATCAGCTTCTGGGATCCTGCACTGGCAGGAAAAGCCATGGTAGAGACGGCCGTAAAGCTCCTCAATGGCGAAACAATCGAAGACGGTGTTGATCTTGGTGTGGAAGGTTACAATGAGATGACGCTGGACGGAAATATTCTGATTGGAAATGCATGGATTGATGTGACCAAAGACAATGTAGATGATCCGGCATACGATTTCTGATTCATAGATTATAAAAACAGGGGTGGGAGGTTCTCAATGGAGCGGCATCCCACCTGTTTTCATATCTGTCAGCAGACTGTATTGCTTAATAGCTTAGATGCGGAGTAACAGTTCAGGCAGGCCTGAAATGCTGCATACGGAAACGTCAAGTAATACGATACCCCGATGGGATTATAAAAGGAGCGCTTTCGGAATCCTGGGCACAAAGAGTTTCGGGAGTACTCAAGAAAAGTGGAAGAAAATTATGGATAAAATATTTCTGAAATTAGAAAACATTAAGAAATCATTCGGCGGAGTTCAGGCGCTTAAAAACGTGGGATTGGAAATCAGGGCCGGTGAGATCCACTGTCTTGCAGGAGAAAACGGTTGTGGGAAATCAACGCTGATCAAGGTGATTTCCGGAGCCCATGACCCGACAGCAGGATCCATATATATTGAAGGAGAAAAAATAGGGAAACTGACACCCATTGATTCGATCCGAAAGGGAATCCAGGTGATTTACCAGGATTTTGCGGTGTTCCCCAATCTGACGGCAGCCGAGAACATTGCTATGAATCATGCTCTTCTGACTGGTGCGAAGACCATGAACTGGAAGAGGTCCAGGGAGCTTGCCATCCGTGCAATGGAACAGATTGGCGCCCATATGGATCCGGATGTTCTGGTGGAAAGGCTTTCCATAGCCAATAAACAGATGGTGGCGATCTGCCGTGCGATTATAAATGATGCCAAACTGCTGATTCTGGACGAGCCGACAACGGCGCTTACCCAAAAGGAGGTCGGCATGCTCAACACCATAATAAGGAATCTGAAGGCTAAGGGCATGGCAATTGTGATTGTAAATCACAAACTGGATGAAATCTATGAGATCGCGGACAGGCTGACCATCTTAAGAAACGGTGAGAACGTGGCGACCGGGCCGATTGAGGAGTTTGACAGAAAACGGTTCATTAAATGCATGACCGGGCGCGATGTGGATGAGGTGTATTACCGCCCCGAGGGCAGCAGAGAAGTCATTCTGAAAGTGGAGAATCTTACGAGAAAAGGGTCATTTGAGGATGTCAGCTTTGACCTGAAAAAAGGTGAGATTCTTGGCATTACAGGGCTTCTGGGTTCCGGCCGCGGGGAACTGGGAGATGCGCTGTTCGGCATTGCTCCGGCCAGCGGGGGAAAGATTACTCTGAATGGTAAGCCTGTATCCATCAAGTCAATAGGAGATGCCATGAAAGCGAATATCGCATATGTACCGGAGGACCGGCTTACCCAGGGGCTTTTCCTGGACTGTACAATCCAGGAGAACACCGTGGCGGCATCCATTCGGAAATACCTGAAAAAAGGCAGGCTGAACTATGGGGAGATGTATGATGCGACACAGGCCTGGATCCAGAAGATCGGCTGTAATGCGAAGTCGCCGAGACCGCTCATCCGGACTCTTTCCGGAGGAAATGCGCAGAAAATGGTCATTGCCAAGTGGCTGAATACCAATCCGTCTCTGCTTGTGCTCAACGGTCCTACCGTGGGTGTGGATATCGGTTCTAAGGCAGACATTCATAAGATACTGAGGGAACTGGCAGAGCAGGGAGTTGGAATTATCGTGATATCGGATGATGTCAGTGAGCTGATACAGAACTGCAGCAAGATTCTGATTATGAAGAACGGAAAGACTGCAGGTAGCATCAGTTCAAAAGAGCTGGATGAGACAAGGCTTTCCCGGCTGCTTACGGGTGAGGAGGAGACAGTATGAAAGACAGAATAAAAAGAGGGCTGACTGCAAACGAAATGATTGTCGTATACATTATTGCCGCCCTGTGTATTCTTATTGGGGCTGTCAATCCGGCATTTGCAAGTGCATCCACGGTGGTTTCACTGCTGCGTTCCATGCTGGTAACCCTGATATTCGCGGCGTTTGAAATGATGGTTATCATTTCCGGCGGAATCGATGTATCCTTCCCGGCTGTAGCCAGCTTTGCAATGTATGCAACGGCAATGATCATGAATGCGGCAGGGCTTAACAGTGTGGTGCTGGCTTTTATGATAGCGATCGTGATCGGAATGCTGTTCGGTTTTCTCAATTCCGTTCTGGTTGCAAGACTGGGAGTTCCGCCGCTGATTGCGACTCTCGGGGTGAGCAGTGTGGCAAACGGGGCCACGCTGGCATTCCTTGGCTCCAGGGAGATCAACCGTCTTCCGGAGAGCTTTGGAAGATGGTCTAAAGTATTCATTTATGAATATGTGGGAGACAGCGGAATTACATATCAGCTGACGGCACTGATCCTGATACCGGCTGTGATCTATATCGGCCTGTGGATTCTCCTGAAATATACCATGCTGGGCCGCGGAATCTATGCGGTGGGCGGAGACAAGAATGCGGCCAGAATTGCAGGCTTTGGGGTTGTATTTATTCAGTCCTTTGTGTACATACTGGCGGGGGCGCTGGCCGGAGTCGGCGGCGTGACTTATATGATCCTGATGCGGCAGGCGCATCCGCAGGTTCTGATGGGAACAGAGATGATGGTGATTGCGGCGGTTGTCATGGGCGGCACGAGAATCACAGGAGGACATGGCTCCATACCGGGGACGATTCTGGGCGTCACGCTGATAGCACTGATTCAGAACAACCTGATCATGCTGGGGGTTCCGACCTATGCACAGACATTTGTAGTAGGGATTCTGATTGTAGTCGGTACATCCATCACCTCACTGAGAACTAAGAAAATACAAAATAGTGTGAAAATATAGGAAGGTGGCACGATGGAAAATATAAAAAGCAGACTGAAAAATTCAGATAAAAACAGCATGATGCTATTGCTGATTGCCGTCCTTATTTTTGGAATCATGGCAGTCCTGGCGCCTTCCTCCTTTCTTGGCATAAAAAATATCCAGGGAATGTGCACACAGTTTCCGGAATTCGGCCTGATTTCATTTGGCATGATGCTGGCTATGATCTCAGGCGGGATTGACCTGTCGCTGGTAGGAATTGCGAATTTTTCCGGGATCACCGCAGCCTATATCATGGTGAAAATGGGCGGAAGCCCTGCGTCTATTCTCCTCGGGTGCATTGCTGCTGTTATAGTGGGGGCGATCTGCGGCTGTTTTAACGGATTTATGATTGGATACCTTCAGATCCCCGCCATGCTGGTAACTCTGTGCGGGCTGCAGCTGTACACGGGCTGTGGGCTGATGATTACAAAGGGTCCCGCAATCACTGGGCTGCCGGAAGGCTACAGCATTCTGGGAAACGGCACACTGGCTGGGGTACCGGTTGCATTTATTCTCTTTATCCTGGGCGCCCTGCTGGTTTCATTCCTGCTCCGTTCAACCGTATATGGACAGCATGTGCGGTATATGGGAACAAACTCTATGGCATCACGGTACAGCGGGATTAATAATCTGACGGTTACGGTAAAGACGTATGCCGTATCCGGGGTGCTGGGAAGCCTGGCCGGACTGATCATGGTGTCCAGATACAATTCTGCAAAAACAGATTATGGCAGCTCTTATACATTGCTTTCCCTGCTGATTGTCGTCCTGGGCGGGACAAACCCGGATGGGGGAAAGGGCAGCGCAGTTGGGGGGCTGCTGTCTGTAATCGTACTGCAGCTGGTGTCCAGCGCATTCAATATCATGCGTGTCGATTCCTCTTTGAAAACATTTGTCTGGGGGGTGATACTCATAGTTGTTATTGTAATTGGACAGATTGGAAGCCGGAAGAGAGGGCGGGAGTGATGAGAGGGAGACGCTCTGCGCCAGGCTTGCCCCGCAGCCTTCCCGGCAAGCCAGGCACAGAGCTGGTGCATCCTGACGGGAGCAGCGGATGGCCCTTCCAGTTTTAGGGAGTTCTGCCGGGGAAGTTTATGGAATGGCTGTGCTAAAAAACATCCCGCTTGACATACAAAACCCAATGCCGTAAGATTATTCTTGATGTATTGAAAAGTCTGTATATTAGCGTATTACAGCGAAAATGCAGATTTGTGACAAGCAAAACTAAAGAGAGGTTTGGGAGTGAAATGAAAAGAGAAAAGTTTGGTTCCAGGCTGGGATTTATCCTGATATCAGCAGGATGCGCCATCGGTCTGGGTAATGTCTGGAGGTTCCCCTACATTACGGGGCAGTACGGAGGAGCTGCGTTTGTATTGATTTATCTGTTTTTCCTATTGGTTTTGGGGCTCCCGATTATGGTAATGGAGTTTGCCGTGGGGAGAGCAAGCCAGGTGAGCGCTGCCTTATCATTTGACAGGTTGGAGCCTGAAGGGACAAAGTGGCACTGGTATAAGTACGGCGCAATGGCAGGCAATTATCTTCTGATGATGTTCTATACGACAATCGGAGGCTGGATGCTGCTGTATTTTATTAAAATGGCAGGCGGAAGATTCGTGGGCCTGAACGCAGAAGAGATTGCCGGTGAGTTCGGCGCGTTGACCGCCCGTCCGGTTCTTATGGCTGTCTGCATGATCATTGTTGTAGCACTTTGCTTTGGAATCTGCAGCAAGGGCCTGCAGAAAGGCGTGGAAAAAATTACGAAAGTAATGATGCTGATTCTGCTGGCGCTGATGATTATACTGGCAGTACGTTCCGCAACTCTTGAGGGCGCAGGAGAGGGGCTGCGTTTCTATCTGTCCCCTGACTTTTCGAAGGTAAAAGAAGCCGGGATTATGGATGTGGTATTCGCGGCCATGGGACAGGCGTTCTTTACCCTGAGCCTTGGTATTGGAGCGATCGCCATATTTGGAAGTTATATAGATAAGAAGAGAACACTGACAGGAGAGGCTGTCTGCGTTACGGTTCTGGATACATGTGTGGCCCTGGTTGCAGGCCTGGTCATCTTCCCTGCGTGTTTTGCATTTGGGGTAAAGCCGGACAGCGGGCCAAGTCTGATCTTCATTACCCTTCCCAACATTTTCAACTCCATGAGCGGAGGGCGGATCTGGGGAACCTTGTTTTTCCTCTGCATGTTTTTTGCAGCCGCCTCAACGATCATTGCAGTATTCGAAAACATCATATCCTTTGCCATGGATCTGACGGGATGCAGCCGCGGGAAAGCAGTGCTCGCCAATCTGGGAGCGATTATTGTCCTCTCCCTTCCATGCGTACTGGGTTTCAACCTCTGGAGCGGCTTCTCCCCCATGGGTGCAGGTACAAACGTACTGGACTTTGAAGACTTCCTCGTAAGCAACAACCTCCTCCCCCTGGGCAGCCTGATCTACCTCCTGTTCTGCACCAGCCGCATCGGATGGGGATGGAAAAACTTCTGCAAAGAAGCCAATACAGGTGCCGGAATCAAATTTCCAAAATGGGCCAGAATCTATGTTTCCTATATACTGCCCCTGGTTGTACTGTTTATATTCGTACAAGGATACTGGTCACTGTTTCATAAATAACGGAGATACAAGGAAAGATATAGCCGGTGCCAGGAGGGAGTTCTAACGCGGGGCGGGGAGGAAAGATAGCGGGTTTCATAAAAAGTATAGGGTGCCCGGTTAGAACGGCTTAATGAAACGCCGGCCGGATTGTAAAGCTGATATCTGCTTCCGAAGCAGAAGTCGAAGCGGTCTGAGTAGCTAATCATCAAGATTATGCTGTGAAAGCCACTGATGCTTTATAATCCGGCCGGCGTTTCCTTTAGCCGTTCTCCGCAAATGGACAGCTCTCAGTAAGCCCGCTTTCTATTCTCCCCGTGGTGCGGCAGAATTCTTACTTTGCACCGGCGTTCCCTTTGTAAAAGTGGGGGTGGAAATGTCTGATAATTTGACGTATAATGTCAATATGGTGTAAATAGTATGAAAATAGATGCATAGAAACATCATCATACAGAAAATAAAACGGCTTCGGGTGGGTGTCCGGAGATATCGGAATAAAAGGGGAAGGAAGGGATTACATGAATGTTAAATCGCTTCGAAAGAAGCTTTGCAGCCGTTATGGTTCCGCCGTCACGGTTCAGGTGGAGGATGGATGTATCGTCGTCTCCGGTCATTTGAAGAGCTGGGATGACATCGTGGCGGCATGCTGTATGTGTGTAGACAAAAAGTCCGGAATGCATGTTGTCAATGATATCTGCTTGGAGGGAGCGGAAATACCTCCCGTGCGGCTTCCATCGTTCCGGGATCAGTCGCTGGAGGGGAGCCGTCCGGATGTCTTGATCATTGGGGGCGGTATTTCGGGAACAAGTATTGCAAGAGAACTGTCTAAATGGAAACTGGACATTCTGCTTGTAGACAAAGAGGCGGATCTGGCTGTGCAGGCGTCCGGCAGAAATGACGGGGAGGTCCATCCGGGAGTGGATCTGAATAAAGGCAGCCTAAAACAGCATTATGTCCTGCTTGGCAATAAGATGTATGACAGGGTCTGCAGAGACTTAAGTGTTCCTTTCGAGCGCTGCGGGCAGTATGTCGGTTTCACAGACTGGTGGATGTACCCGGCTGTATGGGCCTATGCCTGGCAGAGAAAACACATTTGTAAGGTGACGGATACCCGCATGATGAACAGAAAAGAACTGGCGCACAAAGAGCCGAATCTGAACCCGGAATTTAAGTTTGCCATGTACAATTCCTCGGCGGGCTGTGTCTGCCCGTACGGACTCACGATCGCCTATGGGGAAAATGCGGTGGAGAACGGAGCCAGGATATCTTTGAACACGGCGGTGCTGGGAATGGAACTGGCAGATGGAAAGATCGTTTCCGTGGAGACAAACAGGGGCAGGATTTATCCCGAAATCGTGGTCAACGCAGCAGGCGTGTTTGCTGAAGACATTGCGGAAATGGCGGGCGACAGATTTTATTCGATTCACCCGAGGCGGGGAACGAACTCCATATTGGATAAGAAAGCAGGTTCTCTTGTGCTGGGGATCTCATCCATAAAAACATGGAAGTCGAACGCCTCTCACACAAAGGGAGGCGGAATCCTCCACACAGTACATGATAATCTGCTGGTCGGGCCCAATGCGGTAGAGACGCCGGAAAAAGAGAATTATGCTACAAGCAAAAACAGCATTGATGCCGTCTTTGCAAAACAGAAAATGACTGCGAAAGCGCTGAGTGAACGGGATATTATTACATATTTTACCGGCGTCAGGGCCGCGACCTTTGAGGAAGATTTTATTATAGAAAAAGGACATAAAACCCGGAATCTGATCCACTGTGCCGGCATACAGTCACCGGGGCTGACGACGGCGCCGGCAGTGGCGCTGGACGTCGAAAAGATGGTGGTGGAAGAACTGGAAAAGAAGAGGGAAGTAGAGCCCAATCCGGATTTTGATCCCGTGCGCAAGGCGCCTCCGGTTCTGAACAGGCTTTCTGAGGAAGAAAGAAACGACCTGATCCGGGAAAACCCTGATTATGGAGAGATCGTCTGCCGCTGTGAAGAAATCAGTAAAGGGGAAATACTGGATGCCCTGAAATCTCCGATATGTGTTCCCACGGTTGACGGGATTAAAAAGAGGGTCCGTCCGGGGATGGGGAGATGCCAGGGTGGATTCTGCATGCCTCTTGTGACGAAGATCATCAGTGGATATCTGCAGGTTCCGGAAGAGCAAGTGAGAAAAGCAGGGGAGGGAACCGAAATCCTTCTGCGCGATACGAAGAAAATACAAAAGCAGGGGGAGGCGGCTGAGATATGAAAGCGTATGATGTCATAATAATCGGCGGCGGCCCCGCAGGCCTGGCGGCAGCCATATCGGCGGATAAGCAGGGGGCAAAAGTTCTGCTGATTGAGAGAGAAGCAAGGCTGGGCGGTATTTTGAAGCAGTGTATCCACGATGGCTTTGGGCTGGTCCGCTTTGGAGAGAAGCTCTCCGGGCCGGAATATGTGGAACGTTTTCTCGGCGAATTCCGGGAAAGGAAAATTGAAGCAGAGCTTCTGACCTTTGTAACAAAGATGGTAAAGAAGGACGGAGTGTTTGCGTTGACAGCTGTAAACCGGCGGGGTGTGCAGCAGTACATGACAAAAGCCCTGGTGCTTGCCACAGGCTGCAGGGAGAGAACGGCAAAGCAGGTGCAGATTCACGGCACCCGCCCGGCTGGGATTATGACGGCTGGAACGGCCCAGCACTTTGTGAACCTGCACGGGAAGATGCCGACAGAGCGCTGTGTGATTCTGGGCAGCGGCGATATCGGATTGATCATGGCAAGGCGGCTGACGCTGGAAGGCGCCCGGGTGCTGGGAGTCTACGAAGTGAAGCCGGAGCCCTCGGGACTTACGCGAAATATTGTACAATGCCTGGAGGATTACGAAATTCCTCTTCATTTGTCCCATACGGTCACAAGAGTATTCGGGGAGGGAAGACTGACGGCAGTGGAGGTGGCGGAAGTGGATGAGCATATGAATCCAATAGAATCCACCAAAAAAAGAATAGCATGCGATGCATTAATTTTGTCTGTGGGTCTGATACCCGAGAATGAAATGGCGGAAAAACTGGGGATCAGGCTGGACAGCCGCACAAAGGGTCCTCTCTGTGATAATCATTTCATGACGGAGACTGCAGGGGTTTTCTCCTGTGGGAACGCACTGCATGTCAATGATCTGGTGGACTATGTGTCTGAGAGCGGCGAACTGGCTGGAACTGCAGCCGCAAAATATGCATTTGAAGCATCCTGCGGTGGTAACGGTACAGTACCGGAAGGGACAGCGGACAGCGGGGCAGGGGCGGCAGGCAGCGTGACTGCCGAAAAGACAGCGGAGCTGGAGCTGTCTGCGGATTCTTCCCTGCAGTACATTGTTCCACAGAAGCTGCGCATAGGAGCAGGCGGTGAGAAGGTGGTTTTCTATTTCCGCAGCAGGGAGAGCGTTGCAGCTGGGAACTTTGTGTTCACCGTGAACGGAAAAGAAGTCTTTACCAAAAGGTACCGGAATCTGAAGCCGCCGGAGATGGAACGGCTGGAACTGGAGCTGAGCCTCTTCGGGGCAGCGCCGGGCAGCAGGATTGAAGCAGCAGTCCGAAAGGAGGCGGGAGCATGAAAGAGTTAACCTGTATCGTATGCCCGAACGGATGCCGCCTTGAAGCAGAGGAGAAAGACGGAAAATGGATTGTCCGGGGCAACCAGTGTAAACGGGGAGAACACTTTGCCATAGAAGAAATGACGCATCCCATGCGCACGATCAGCTCCACTGTGAGCACGGTTTTTCCGAAAACGCCTGTGATCCCCGTGCGGGTATCGGCAGAGATTCCGAAAGAACGGATTTTTGATGTGATGAGGGAAATTAATAAAGTGACGGTCCGGGAAAGATGTGCAGCGGGCGTCCCGGTCATTAGAAATGTACTGGGACTTGGTGTGGACGTGATCGTGACGAGCGGTATTCTAAAAGAAGAAAACAGCATATGCCAGAAGGGAGAAGAGCAGCTATGAGCAAGCCGTACAAAGATTTTGAACCAAAATGGGTGAAAACACCTGCGCCAAAGAATAGTTACAGATCTATTTTCCGGTGGGGAGATCCGGAATACGTGAAGTATCCGAAGGAATCCCTTTACAAAATGATGAAACAGATATTCAGTATGACAGATGAGGACTTCAGTTCTTATGACGGAGACATTGGGATGGATACGGTGAAGCTGGACGTTCCGTGTAATCTGGCGCAGGAGCATATTGAAGCGATGAAGAAAATTGTGGGGGAGGAATTCGTTACCACAGAGGATTACCCAAGGCTTGCAGTGGCATACGGGAAGACCGGCTATGATGCGGCCAGGCTGAGACAGCGCAAGATTGAAAATCTGCCCGATGTGGTTGTATATCCGGGCGTTACGAAGCAGATCGAAGAGATCGTAGCATACTGCACAAAACACAGCATCCCTCTCTATGTGTACGGCGGCGGAAGCAGTGTGACCCGCGGCGTGGAACCGGTAAAAGGAGGAATTTCCCTGGATATGCGCAAACGCTATAACAAGATCGTCTCTTTCAATGAGAAGGACCAGACAATCACCGTGCAGAGCGGCATGTCCGGCCCGAAACTGGAGAGAGCGCTGAACCATGCCCAGAAACTCATGGGAGCTAAGCGCGCCTATACCTGCGGTCATTTTCCGCAGTCCTTTGAGTACAGCAGCGTGGGCGGCTGGGTCGTTACCAGGGGGGCAGGGCAGAACAGTACCTATTATGGATGTATTACCGATATCGTGCTTTCCCAGAAATATGCGACACCAATCGGAAACATGCAGACCAGTCATTATCCACGGGAGGCAACCGGCCCGAACCTGAATGAGATTATGATGGGAAGCGAAGGAACTTTCGGCGTACTGACAGAGGTGACGCTGAAAGTGTTCCGGTATATGCCGGAGAACAGAAAACGGTTTTCTTATATATTCAAAGACTGGAAGACCGCCCAGGAGGCGGCAAGGGAAATGATGCAGTGCGAGGCCGGATACTCCTCTGTATTCCGCCTGTCTGACCCGGAAGAAACGAATCTGATGCTCCGGCTCTATAATGTAGACGAGACGCCCCTGTGGAAACTGCTGGATACCCGGGGATATGCAGACATGGAGCGCTGCCTGTTCCTGGGATTTACGGATGGGGAGAAGGGATTTTCCGAAAATGTGGCTAAAAATATCCGCAGGATCGCAAAGGAGTACGGCGGGATGAGCCTGACTTCTTACGTGACAAAGAGCTGGGAAAAGAGCAGATTTACAGACCCGTATCTCAGAGATACGCTGCTGGACTTTGGTATTATGACAGACACGCTGGAGTGTTCCGTGAACTGGTCCAATATGGGCAGGGTGCATGAAGAGGTGCGCAAGGTCTGCCATGCCCTGCCAAATACGATTGTAACAACCCATATGTCCCACTGTTATCCGCAGGGCGCCAATCTGTATTTTATTTTCATTACACGAATGGACGATGCAGAGGCATTTAAGGCATATCATGCAACAATTCTGGACGCAATTCAGAAGTCCGGGGCCGCCATGAGCCATCATCACGGCATCGGAAAGATGTTCGCACCGTGGCTGGAAGGCCAGATTGGACGCAATGAGTACGGCGTCATCCGCGCCCTGAAGAATTATTTTGACCCCGGATATAACATGAATCCGGGCGGGACGCTGGGGCTGGATCTGCCGGAAGAAGAAAAGCGCTTTTTGAGAGAGGATATTCGTTAGGGCATCCGGGACTGCTGAAAATAAGCGCACCCTTATGGAGGGAAGACCATGGGAGTAAAAGAAGAAAGGATCGTATTGACCTTTGATGTGGGAACCCAGAGTTCCCGCGCTCTGTTGATCAACAACCGGGGGGAGATACTGGGAAAGGGACAGATCAGGCATGATCCGCCCTACATTTCCAGAGAACCTGACTGGGCGGAGCAGGATGCGGACTTTTATTACCGCAGTATCTGTGAAGCTGCGCAGAAATTAAAGACCGAAACCAGCCTGTGGGATCGGATTGAAGCCGTTTCCTTGACGACGATCCGCGACACGGTCATTTGTGTGGATAAAGTGGGAAAGCCCCTGCGCCCTGCAATCGTCTGGCTGGACAAAAGAAAAGCGGAAGGCGGCCCCAAGTTTTCACAGGTCACACGGATGATGCTTAAGGCCGTGGGGATGGAAGAGACTGCAAAAGTCCAGTACCAGAAAGCACACTGTAACTGGATCATGCAGAAAGAGGCGGATATCTGGGCCAGGACAGAGAAATATCTTCTGCTCAGCGGTTATCTGACATTTCTCCTGACGGGAAATATGACGGATGCAGCAGCCTGTCTGGGGGGGCGCCTTCCAATAGACAGCCAGTGCAGGAACTGGCAGCGGAAAGGGGCCCTGACCCGTCCGGTATTCGATGTGGAACCGGATAAGCTTTGCGAGGTCAGGGAATCTGGGGAGCTATTGGGGAATATCACGAAGAAGGCGGCGGAAGATACCGGCCTCAGGGAAGGAATTCCGGTGCTGGCATCCGGCTCAGACAAAGCCTGTGAAATACTGGGCCTGGGCTGCATTTCCAAGGAGAAAGCCGCCATTGGGTTCGGTACCACAGCCACAATCACATTCAACATCAGCCGTTACCTAGAACCGGAGCGGTTTATTCCGCCTTATCCATCCGTGATCCCTGGCTGGTACAACCCGGAAATCGAGATTTACAGAGGATACTGGCTGATATCCTGGTTCAAAAAAGAATTTGCAGAAAAAGAGGTAAAACAGGCGGAGCTGCTGGGCGTAACTGCAGAACAGCTGCTGAACAAGCGCCTGAAAGAGGTCCCGGCAGGCTGCGGCGGCCTCCTCTTCCAGCCCTACTTCACGCCAAACGTGACGATGCCGGTAGCCAGAGGAGCCATTATAGGATTCTCCGACCAGCACACAAGGATCCATCTGTACCGCGCAATCATAGAAGGCATCAACTTCGCCTTAATGGACGGCATGCGCTTACTGGAAAAACGCTCCGGCCACACATTCAAAGAGATCAGGCTGGGAGGCGGAGGATCCCAAAGCGATGAAATCTGCCAGATCACGGCCGATATGTTCGGCATACCGGTCAAACGGATGCAGAGCCATGAGGCCACTGGAATAGGGAGTGCAATGGCGGCATTCGTAGGCATGGGAGAGTTTAAAAATTACGAAGAAGCTCAGGAGGCTATGGTGCACCTGAAAGATGTATTTGAACCGGATATGGAGCAGCACCAAATATATCACGATCTGTACCATGATGTGTATCAAAACATATACGGGAAGCTGGTGCCGCTATACGAAAAGCTGCATGAAATATATCACAAGAAAATCGGGATTTAGTCGGCAAGCTTTAGACTTGTCGACGGACGGGGACGCTTCATG
>OBZW01000578.1_pt1 | contig 19797 bp, 18 predicted proteins | sample 1477021 | NCBI WGS metagenome assembly OBZW01 (sample SAMEA2580262, study PRJEB22360) | human gut metagenome | biome: human gut; feature: human-associated habitat; material: faeces | place: Denmark | collected 2008/2010
GCCTTCTTGGCGGCTGCTCCTGTGGCTTTCCATCCCGCTATGCTGCCCAGGATGCTGCCAACCGCCGCAAGTACAAGTATTCCGGTCAGAATAGATCTGGAACACTGCCCCTTCGTTCTTCCAAGCAGACGCTCCACGGCGATCCTCTCCTGTTGTCCCGTTATGAACATACTTGAAAAGAACAGTAAAATCATGAGTGCCATGACGCCTCCGCTGACCAGGAATATCCATGACATCATCTTTCGCTTTTCAATCCCTTCCCGGAGCTGGGTATAGCCTTTGTCATAAAAGGTGATCTTCAGATCTTTTACCCCTTGTTTTTCCCATAGCTCCTGATATTGCTGTATTGTTCCGTTTGGAATTTGGAAAGACGTGTTACCAACATGCATGCGTCCATAGGCTACGATGTTATCTTTCCAGGAATTCTCGGGAACTGCGTTCCAGGGAATGACTACTTCATACATGCCGATTCCAAGGGAACCGGTACCGTAATCTTTGATTGTATAGATGCCCGCAATCTCATATTCCTGCTCGCTGAATACGGAATAAGGCTGGCCCTGTGCATTAATAAAGGAAAATCCATATCCGCTGCCCTTTGTTGAAAAGTTGTCCACCGGTGCATCCCGATAATTAGCATAAAACAGAGGCAGGGTTAGTTTGTCACCCACGGACTTCTGAAGCAACATTGCCAGCGTACTGGGAATCAGACACACCTTTGCGCCGTCCTGATATTCCTCTTCTGTGATATCCCTCCCCTCGGTGATGACGACCTCCTCCTGATAAAACGGCATCAGCAGTTTTGTGCTGTCTGTGGGCTGAACCGGTATGGCATGATCCAAATAGTCCTGCATATTTCCCGCCAGCAGCCACCGCTTTCCGCGTTCTGTTTCGTAGAACCCCTCCGTCACCTCATCAAATTCGTTTGATTCATTTATAGGATCATAGATCCTTTCTCCATCGAGAGTGTATTGTGTTGATAGGGTACCATTTGAAGGAACATATTCAAAATCCATCTCCCCGCTATCGCTGTTTTCTGTTTCCACACCGTGGGTAAAACCGTACTGATTAAGCTGCATAACATAAGTCTTTCCCGCCTCGAACGTTCTGGGTTCCGGATTCTGGTGTTCGCAGACATAGATATAATCCCCCTCATTGACAGCGCCTTCCAGCACCTTAACAATGCGCATCTTGACGGAATGATCCGCCGTTTCTGTTTCCAGAGGGGTTGCCTCCACGGTAAGCAGCCATGTGCGCCCCACTCCCTGATAAAGCTCCTCTACATACGCTCCAAAATAGGGGCGCTGCCTTGGCTTATGTACATACCCCGCGCCTTCAAAGTCCAGCACCTCCTCTTTGATCCGCTCCCCCGCGGTTCTTGCGTTAAAGTACTGGTACTCTTTCATTTTCGCATCCCATATCCCATAAACCCCGTTATCCTTTGTCTCCTGCTCCACGGTTCCTATGGTGGTAAATATTTTTTCGAATTCCTGAATTGCCGTTCTGCTCATGTTCCAGAGATTTCCACCCAGTGCCAGGAAAAATGCCGAAACACCCATCAGAAGAAAAAACAGAAAACTCTTCAGGGGACTGCGGAGCATTTGTTTCATGCTGTAATAAAATGTCATGCCATACACCACCTCACTGTTTTTCTACCGATATCATTTTCCCGTCCTTCATGGTCATACGGATATCTGCCTGGTCTGCAATCAAAGAATTGTGTGTAACTATAATAACCACGTAATCTTTCTCATGTGCCAGTCTGAGCAGTAATTCCACTATATTCTCTTCATTTTCCGTATCCAGATTCCCTGTCGGCTCATCTGCCAGCAGAATCCTCCCGCCGGCTGCCATAGCTCTTGCAATTGCCACTCTCTGCTGCTCCCCTCCGCTCATCATACGCGGATATTGGTTCAGGATCTTTTCTTCCAGACCTACTTCCTCCAGGCACAGGGCCGCCTTCTCTTTTGCCGTTTTGCGTGGGATTCCCTGGAGCTCCAGCGGATACATAACATTCTCCCATGCGGTCAGCAGAGGAAATAAATGAAAGGCCTGATATACCACTGACACTTCCTTCCGTCTGTATGCATCCCGGTCTATTTCTGCCAGATTTTCGCCGTCCACCAGGATTCTCCCTTCCCTGGGATGGTCAAGTCCGGCAAGCAGGGATAGAAAAGTACTTTTTCCGCTTCCTGATTCCCCGGTAACCGCATACATGTTACCGGACTCGAACGTACAGGATATCTGTTTTACCGCCTCAATTGTCTGAAATTTATTCTGATAAGAATAACTTACATTTTCTACTTTAATCCGTTCCATAACTCCCTCTCAATCTCTGTGTGATAACACAGCTGCAACGCTGAATCTTCCAAACATCCACATGGCAGCCGACGCGCCCAGTATATAGCAGATAAAAAACACAAGCCAGACAGACGCAATTGCTCCGATGCCGGCCCACCGCAATATCAACCCTGTAGCAGCTCCCACAGCGCCGCCTGCCGCAGCCAGCAGAATATGTTCCGCAAAAAACAGTACCGTACACCGTCGTCTGCTCGTTCCAAGCGCCCGCATAATCGCGTACTCCTCCCGTCTGCCCTGAAGCAGTAAGTGGGATACGATATACCCCACCATAATCACTACAAGAAGGACAAAGGGCAGAAATCCCTGCAGCAGAGACAGGCTTTTTTCCAGACTAGTAACCGACCGGATAAAGATCACATCATCTACCCTGACCCCGGCCCCAGCATAAGAGAAAGTCGAGCCCGGAACCACCGTCTGAAGCCCGGCGTCCTTTAATTCCTGTTTTAATTCATTGAGCTTCATGGAATCCTTTACCAGAAAGGACAGGGAAGATGCAAAATATGTCTGGTCATTCTGCTTATAAATCTCTTTTACAGCATCCAGAGGGAATAAAATATCCGGTACATTTACCTCTTCATCAGTTCCGCTGGAATCCCAGATTCCGACGACTTCCATACTTACCTGCCGGAGATCCTTTATTTCTAACCCTATTCCGGAAAGCAGCAACTGGTAGTGCTGCAGTGAAAGGGGGAGCTGGCTCCCAAGTTCTTTATCTAGGGATGATTGATTCACGATACAGACATCCTGGCTTTTCTGGAATGCATCCCAATCCCAGCCTTCGCTCCACTTGATATCTTCTTCTTCCAGGCCCTCAATACATTCCAGACGGTTCAATCCCTGGATCCAGAGATCTTGTAAGTTTTCGGCATTCTCCTGCGGAAGGCGCCCCAAAAGCTTTGCCCCTTCCACAATCTCTTTTGTGTATGAGGATCCGTAAACCGCATCGAGAACCCGCGGCTGTATGAACAGGCCCGAATTGGAATCCCCGCTCACATTCCAGATCTGTACCGATATAGGGAGCCTTTCCGGCAATTCATCGAGCTGTTGTTTTGTACTGGTCAGATTGCCCAGATAAAGAGCCATTACAATAACCGTCAGCAGGCTGATCAGGATATTGAGGATACTTTTTTTGTAATGACGCCGTATATTTACTAGAATTGTATGTATTCCCTGATAAAAACTCCTTCTCTTTTCCGGGATTTCTTTCTTGATAGACTCTTCATTTTCCCTCATACAAAGTATCCGTGTTGACGCTTTCTTTGTCTCCTCACTGTCCTCCAGCACTCTGGCCGCTGTATAGACGGTTCCGTCCAGTGTGAATATAGGGTACATACCAGATTTTACCATCTGAAACTTCATTTCGCGGTCTGATGCATATTTACGCAGTACAGCCTCAAACATACCGGCCGTGTTCACGGCTTCATCTGCATTAAATGAAAATCTCCGCTGCTGTTCTTCCATGGCCACCCGCTTGTAATCGTCCGCAATCTTTGCGAATATGCTTCCGTTTCGGGACATGGATTCCATTTTTTCAAGATAAGCATCCACGTCCACCTGATCCGATTGATCCTTATGGATACTCGTGCAGACTTCAATCGCCGCCTGCAGCTGTTTCTGCTGCTTCAGCAGATTTTCCTGCTGGCGTGCAACGGCCTCTTTTAGGGGAATCTCCTCCTTCAGTACATTCTCAATCTCTTTCAGGGGCATATCCAGCATCCGCAGCATCTTAATCAGCTTCAAACGCCGGATATCTTCTTCTGAATAATCCCTGTATGCATTGCCGGTTTCCCTTGCAGGTTCCAACAGCCCCTGCCGCTCATAGTAGCGAATATTCTGTCTGGATATTCCGGTCAGTTCCTCCGCTTGTTTCGTATTCAAACATCCACCCCCTCGTCTGGTTGCATTCTGTTATCTGAATGCTTTTATTTATAATAGGGTGTATAACTGGTATACAGTCAAGTCTTTTTCGAAAATTTCTTACTTTTCTTTCCGGGCGCGCCGCTATTACCACATATTTTTTAATTCCCGGACACTTTATATGTCCCCTCAATTTTTTTACGCTCTAAAACATTCTTATTCAAAATTTAATTTATTGCCGCGGAGATTTTTTAGAAAATTTATTTAGTACAGTACTTGACAAATTAATAGTCAGGTACTATACTAATATTTGTCAGGTACATGACTTTTATGAGATATCCAGCACGATTTACAGGAAAGGAGAAAAAAATGAACGAATTAAAATCAACGATAATAGAACAGCTCCAACAGCTTCAGATGCTGATGCATCGCACAACACTTGCCTCTTTTACGGGGAACAGCAGAGGCCGAAATCCTCTCAGGGGACAGGGCCGTGTATTGGCTATGCTGAAGATTAAGCCGGAAATCAGCCAGAAAGACCTTACTTATCTTCTGGGCATGAGTAAGCAGTCAATTGCAGAACTGCTTCTTAAACTGGAAAAGAATGAGTTCATCACCCGTCATCCTTCAGAGAATGATAAACGGGTGATGATTATAGAACTCACAGAAAAAGGGGAAAAAGCCGCCGGAAGCTTTGATGACAGCGTGCCCGATTCAGCCGTGATTCTGGATTGCCTGGAGGAGGAGGAACTCGGCAGATTCAGCGATTATCTTGGGCGCATTATCAGACGATGCGAAGAACAATTCCCGAATGAGGACTTTGAGCAACGGCACAGGGCAATGCGGGAATTTATGGCACAGCGTAACCCATGTTCCTGCGATCATTTAGACGGGCGTACAGCGGAGATGCGCGACAAGCGGCAAAACGCACGCGGCAATGGCTTTAGTGACAGCAGCACCAGAAAAGGCACACGGCGGCGGGCCGGAAGGGAAGACGCAGCCGGCAGACCATAAATTTTCAGATAGAAAAAGAAGGAGAAGTAAAAATGCAGCCAGATAGGAAATACAGCCCCCGCCTGCAGATAGGACAGAGGGTTGGAATTGCAGGAATCCTTGTAAATGCCGTACTTTTTATCGCTAAGTGTGCCATGGGGTACATTGGAAACAGCGTATCTGTTCTTGCAGATGCAACAAACAATTTAATGGACTGTGCCTCTTCTCTTGCCACCCTTATTGGTTTTAAGATGTGTGCGAAACCAGCGGATGAGCATCACCCGAACGGGCATGGGAGAATGGAATATATCAGTGGATTTGTTGTTTCTCTTTTTATCATCTCCGCAGCATTATCTTTTGGCAAAAAAGCGGTTCTGAGGATTATCAAGCCCCAGGCGGCGGATATGCCACCGGAATTATTTTGGATTCCTATTACGGCAATCGTACTGAAGCTGTGCCTAGCATTTTATACGAAATATTTAAATAAGAAGGTAGGCTCAGCTGCCCTCGGTGCCATGTTCAAAGATAGTATCTCTGATGCCGCATTAACCGTAATGACGATGATATCACTGCTGCTCTCTCCACTTACCGCTCTCCCTCTGGACGGGATAATCAGCCTCATAATTTCGGGAGTGATTTTGTGGTCGGGCATTACCTCCTTTGTGGAACATCTGGATCTGCTGATCGGAAGAGGACAGGATGAAAAAATGAATGATCAGATTTCCCGCATCGTTTTAGCCGACAGAAATATCTTCTGCAGTATCTTGTCTATTGTAACATTCGACTACGGTCCGGAGAAACAATTCGCCTTTATCCAGGTTGCTTTGCAGAACGGCCTCTCGCCGGAAACCGCACAGGCAGAAGTCAGAAATATCATACAGGAACTCAAATCTGCCCTGGATCTCGATGCCACTATTTATTGGGATTCTAAAATCGGCGGGCAGTATGAGATGCTCCTGCCTTACAGTAAGGAGAATACTGCACTTCTGCCGAGCTATAATCCGTAATCCCGGCCCCTTCATTCGGATATTTTCCGGAATATAGCTGGTCGGCGGCAAAAATACAGATCAGCAGCACGCAGGTTTTCATCTATCCCCTACAACTTCTTCCACACTGCCTGAATATCTTTGAGATCCATCTGCTTTTCGATCTGGTTAACGATTTTATCGCTGCTTACATTTGCTACATTCACTTTGCCGTAATCAATCCAGACATAACAAACAAAGCATAAGACACCCAGCGTCAGACGGAAGAAAAAGGTGCTTTTAGGCCTTTCCTCTGCATCGTCATACAGGTCATGATAAATATGTCCATACCTGGGGTGCACAGCGGGAATAAAACTGTCCTCATTGTAAAGCCTTCTGGTCTGCCTTAGAAGCTGGCGGCGTCTTTCTTCTGATTCGTTCATAATCTATGTACCTCCTTTTGGATTTCTTGTTGAGCTGCCCTTAGGGCGCACAGAAAAGGGCATATGATATGTCTACCATATCATATGCCCTGCCAAAAACAGTTAGAACTCTATGTCCAGGAGTGTTGTGGATCCATTCATGTTATCTGTCCGCAAGCTCGTTTGTTATATCATCCCAGGTAATTCCCCGTTCCACCATAAGTACCATCGCATGGTACAAAAAATCAGACATTTCGTATTTGATCTCCTCGGGATTCGGATTCTTTGCCGCGATCACAAGCTCTGTCGCCTCTTCGCCAATCTTTTTCAGGATCTTATCAATCCCCTTATCGAAAAGATAATTGGTATAAGAACCTTCCTTCGGATTCTCTTTTCTGTCCATAATCGTCGAATAGACGGCTTCAAATACCTGAAGCGGATTCTTTCCGTCGTATTCACTGCCTACAATCGGCTGGAAGAAACAGGTGCTGTTTCCCGTATGGCAGGCCGCTCCGACCTGTTCTACCTTGGCAAGCAGTGTGTCTTTATCACAGTCGATCGTCATCGTCTTTACATACTGGTAATGACCGGATGTCTCACCCTTTACCCATTGTTTTTTCCTGCTTCTGCTAAAATATGTCATCCTGCCAGACTTAACCGTATGGTCAAAGGCCTCTTCATCCATATACGCCATCATCAGGACCTCATTCGTTTTATAATCCTGCACAATGACAGGCAGCAGCCCGTCTGAATTCAATTTAAACTCAGAAAAATCCATCATGCTTTCAAAAGATGTCATCCGGATCCCTTCCGCAGCGCAGACATTTTTAAAGGCATTAAAATCCATATCCGCCTGGCTGATAAACAGGCCCGATACACCTTTCACACCATCGCACTTCAATATTTTAAGGATCTCGTCCTGTTCCATCGTGTCCGTTACGACAACACACGGGATCTGCGTCACATTCATAACCGAATTCAAATCCAGCCTGTGCATGAAAATAATCTCAGTACTGTACTCTTCGATCAGATGCTGCTGTTTAAACAGCGCGTCAAAATCATTCAGAGACACTGCGATCCTTTCTTTTCCGAATCTTTTGGATACGTCCTCAATCAGGTCGATGGAAAGGTGCTTGGAAAAGTTCAGCATGGCGCGCTTTGCACCCGCATAGAGAATCTTCTTTACATCCTCCTGCCTGCGGATATTGCCGCCGGCCACCATCGGAATGCTGATGACGCGGTTAATCCTTTTCATCAGGTCAATGGATTCCTCGTGCTCCTCATCTGAATTGGACAGATCAAATATGATCAGCTCATCCGCCCCCATATCTCCGTAATGCCTTGCAAGGGACACCACATCGTCCGCGATCACTTCTCTATCATCAAACCATTTTACAGCTTTCCCTCCGTCAATAAATATACAAGGGGTCAATCTCTTATAACTCATTTATCCACTCTCCTTTACAGGCTGCCCTTTGTAGACCAAACCTCTTTCATTCTCGGCTCTTCCATGGTAGCCGCATCCAGTGCTTTACCAAACGCTTTGAACAGGGCCTCCGCCATATGATGGTTGTTGCCTCCGTCCAGAATTTTCAGATGCAGGTTCATTGCTGCACTGTATGAAACCGCATAAAAAAACTCCTTCACCATTTCCGTATCCAGCCCGCCGATCTTCTCCACCGTAAACCCGGCCTGATAGTTCAGATACGGGCGTCCTGAAAGATCCACCGCACACAAAGCAAGTGTCTCATCCATGGGAAGCATAAAACTGCCGTAGCGCTTGATTCCCGCTTTATCTCCAAGGGCATTGGCGACTGCCTGTCCCAGCGCGATACCAGTGTCCTCAACCGTATGATGACAGTCCACTTCCAGATCCCCCTTAACCTCTACTTCCAGGTCAAATAGGCCGTGTCTCGCAAAACCGTCCAGCATATGGTCAAAAAAGGCAATTCCCGTATCAATCCTGCCGCGCCCTTTTCCGTCCAGACAAATTGTCAGGTTTATCTCTGTTTCCTTTGTTTTTCTCATGCAGCTGCCTGTCCTGTCCATCATACATCCCTCCCATTTTAATCCTATTTATGATTCTTCAAAACGCACCTTTATCGAATTCGCATGCGCAGTCAGCTGTTCTGCCTCCGCAAAACGTTCAACATCCAGGTGTACCGCCTCCAGCGCTTCCTTTGAATAAGAAATGATGCTCGATTTCTTCAGAAAATCATCTACGGAAAGAGGGGAAAAGAACTTGGCCGTACCGTTTGTCGGCAGGACATGGTTCGGCCCTGCAAAATAATCTCCCAAGGGTTCGCTGCTGTATTCTCCTATAAAAATTGCACCCGCATTGCGGATCTTCGTCATCACGTTAAAAGGGTCTGCTGTCACGATCTCCAGATGTTCTGAAGCGATCTCATTTGCCGCGTCTATCGCGTCTTCCATCGTCTCCGCCACCAGGATATGCCCATAATTATCAAGAGATTTCTGTATGATCTCTCTCCTGGACAATTCTCTCACAAACCCATCGATCTGTAAAGATACGTTTTCTGCCAGTTCTCTGCTGGTTGTCACCAGAATAGCCGATGCAAGCTCGTCATGCTCCGCCTGAGAGAGCAGGTCTGCAGCCACATATCTCGGGTTGGCCGTCCCGTCCGCCAGGACAAGAATCTCACTGGGGCCTGCGATGGAATCAATACTTACATACCCGTAAACGGCCTTTTTGGCCAGGGCTACGTATATATTTCCAGGGCCTACAATCTTGTCCACTTTGGGAATGCTTTCCGTACCATAGGCGAGTGCCGCAATCGCCTGGGCTCCTCCCACCTTATATACGGCGTCTGCTCCCGCCTCCTTGGCGGCAACCAGGGTGGTCGGATTCACCCTGCCGTCTTTTCCCGGAGGTGTAGCCATGATAATTTCATCCACGCCCGCCACCTTGGCCGGCATGATATTCATCAATACCGAGGACGGATACACAGCCGTCCCGCCCGGAACATATACCCCTACTCTCCGGAGAGCGGTCACCTTCTGTCCAAGCATCGTTCCGTCAGGCTTGCTGTCAAACCAGCTGTACTGCATCTGTTTTGCATGGTAGGACTCTATATTTTTTAAAGATTTACGTATAATCTCAAGCAGAGAAGCATCCACCTGGGCATAGGCTTTCTCTACCTCCGCGTCTGTGACGAGCACATTCTGCGCATGGATCTCTGCCCCGTCAAACTTCTTTGTATATGAAAATACCGCTTCGTCTCCCTTTTCTTTTACCGCATCCAGTATCTCGCGGACGCTGGACTCATACTTTCCATAATTATTGGGGCTGCGTTTTAAAAGGTCTTCCAGCAGATTTTTTTTTGTACTTTCATCTAATTTTTCAATTCGCATTTTTATCCCTCCTGTAAGAGCTTTCTCAGATTCACGATCAGCTCCTTAATCCTGTCATTTTCCATACGCATACTGACCGGATTCACGATCATCCTGGCCGAAAGAGGACATACTTCCTCCAATACCACCAGTCCGTTCTCTTTCAGAGTAGATCCGGTCTCCACAATATCCACAATCACTTCTGACAGCCCTACAATAGGCGCCAGCTCGATAGAACCATTCATTTTTATGATCTCAACTGTCTGATGTTTTTTATTATAAAAATAATCTTTTGCAATATTCGGGTACTTAGTAGCCACGCGGATCAGTTCATGGTGCCGAAGCAGTTCCCTGGCTTCCTCCTGTCCGCACACGCACATTCTGCACTTACCAAATCCCAGATCCAGAACCTCGTGCACCTTGCGTCCTTCCTCCACGATCGTATCCTTGCCGACCACACCGATATCAGCCGCCCCATACTCTACATAGGTAGGGACATCGGGGCCCTTTGCCAGGAAAAACTTCAGTTTCAGCTCCTCATTGACAAAGATCAGCTTCCTGGAGCTTTTATCCTTCATCTCCTCGCATGTAATTCCAAGCATCTCCAGCATTTCCAGCGTTTTATTGGCTAAACGCCCTTTTGTAAGGGCAAAAGTTAAATATCTCATGTCTGCTCCTCTATCTCTTTTTCCTTGCATTTATCAGCTTCTCGTCCCCGGTACGCAGATTCACCATCTCAATCGTCAGATCATCGTTCAGATACAGCATACTCACGGCCTGTATCCGTTTTCCATATGCTTCATAGGCTTCCCTGCTCTCCTGCTTATCCCGCTTGTGCATCTCCACGCACTTGCCCTTGGAACGGAAGTTCTTTGCAAGCGAAATAGCCCACTTCTGCGTAGCCTCCGTGTAAACGATCATGTTCATCTCTCTGGTTTCCACTGGGATCTTCTGGCGGCTCAGGGCGCTCATCAGCTCGTCTATGATGATAGCAAATCCGATCGACGGTGTATTCTCTCCGAATTTTCCCAGAAGATTATCATAGCGTCCGCCTCTCACGATGGCATCGCCGGTACCATATGTATATGCACGGAAAACAATCCCGGTATAATACCCGTAGCTCCCGCTCATGCTCAGGTCAAATGTAATGTGATCCTCCACACCGTAAAGGGTCAGCAGCTGATATAACTGCTGGAGATAGGATACGGCAAGCCTTGCGCTGTTGTTCGGCGCTATCTCCATAGCCTGGTCCAGAATCTCTACATCACCCATCAGCTCTGAGAGCACCTGGAATGCAGCCTTAATGTTGTCCGCTGCATCCTGGTTGTCCAGGATTTCTTCCACTCCAAAATAATTTCTGTTTATGATCAGATCGTGAATCTCCGACTTTTCTTCCTCTTCCAGTCCGGTGGCATCCATCAGGCTCTGTATGAAGTCCACATGGCCGATATTAACCTGGAATTCCTTAAGCCCTACCTTTTTCAGCCCGTCTACAACCATGGCAAGCATCTCTGCGTCCGCTTCGATGGAATCCATGCCGATCAGCTCCGCCCCCATCTGGGTATTTTCCTTCAGCCGGCCCTGATAGCTGGAATGATTGATAAATGTATTGCCCATATAGCAGAGCCGGACGGGGTATTCTTCTGTCTCGAACAGCGTTGCTGCCGCCCGGGCTATGGACGGCGTGATGTCCGGGCGCAGTGCCAGTGTATTGCCGTCCCTGTCAAAAAATTTATAGAGTTCTCTCGAAGATATCGTTCCGATCTCTTTTCTGAACACATCGAAGTATTCGAAAGTCGGTGTCTGAATGTCCTGATATCCGTATGCGTGCAGTACATCATGGAGCTTTTCCTGTGTTCTGAGCTTCTTCCTGCATTCTGTATTATAAATATCCCTGACGCCTTCAGGTGTATGTAATTTCTGTTCCATATTTCCTGCCCTTTCACTTTATCGTGCTAATTCGTTAAATCACCCTGTAAATTATACGCAGTTTCTCCCTGATTGTCAATCCCTGGTATCCAAATCCTTTTGTATGTAATCCAGGTACGGGACGAAACAGTTATTTTTCAGTTCCATGAAGTAGGCCGGATCCAGTTCCTCATAACGAAAGCTCTTCCGCCCGCCCTCTGCGGCGCGTTTCCAGAATCTCTTTATCTCTTTAAAACGCATATAGTAGAGTTCATGGTAACTGCTGTAATAAATAATCAAAAAGGAGATACCGCCCTGCTTCTCAAACTTTTCCATAAAATTCATCTGATGCTCATGCACATTCTGCAGCGGGAAAGTATCCGCAGCACACTCCTTTGCATCGAAGCAGACCGGAATCCCCTGCACAGCCCCGATATAATCGACTGTACTGATCTTTTCAAAATATGCCAGCGTAATGTGGCGATGCTCTTTGTCTATTCTTACCGGAGTGATGGGGGTCGGTATCTTCTGAATCAGCGCAAGCCCCATCTCCTCATACCGTTCGTTGGTGCGGTTCACCAGTTCCTCCAGTGTGGAGCCGCGAAGCCCCCTTGAATTCCAGGTAGCCATCTATAAAACACCCTTATCCTTTGCTATTTTTTGAAACTCCCCGGGAAGCGGCGCCCGAAATTCCTTTCCCGCCAGACCGCTTAGCGGCCCTTCCAGTGCCGGAAAGGTAAGCCTGTATGCGTGGAGCAGCTGGTGGTTCAGCCCGTACGCATTTTTGTACCTGTCGCCCAGTTTTCTGCCGCCATACTTGTAGTCTCCCAGGATCGGATGACCGGCAGAAGCAAGATGAGCACGGATCTGGTGAGTCTTCCCGGTAATCAGGTGTACCTCCAGCAGCGTCACGCCGCCCTTAGATTTGAGGGGGCAGAGTTCTGTCTCAATTGCCGCGCTTCCTGCTTCGGGCGAGTCTGTTATACTGACCCGATTGCTTTTTTCGTCTTTTTTCAGAAAACCACAGATCCGGGAGCGCTCTTTCACTTCCCCTTGTACAAGACAGAGATAATACTTGCCCAGTGTCCGTTCCTTAAAGAGGCGGCTCAGCTCCTGAAGGCCCTGCAGGCTTTTCCCGGCGGCTACTATGCCGCTCGTGTTCCGATCAAGCCGGTTGCAGACGGAGGGGCGGAATGTTCTCATGCCATCCCCTGTCAGACTCCCGCTCTGCAGCAGATAGTCATGCAGATATTCGACCAGTGAGACATCCGTGTCCTGAGCCTTCTGTGAAAGCATCCCGGCAGGCTTATTAATCAGTAGGATATGGCTGTCCTCATAGATGATATCCAGACGCACATCATGGCAGGATTCTTTCTTCATGTGTCTCTCTGCAGGGAGCCCTGCATCCCCTGCAAATTTGGCAATGGTCTCATCTGCAAGGAACATTTTGATCTCGTCTCCTTTGAAAAGCATCTCACTGCCGGTAGCTTTTTTCCCGTTCAGAGTAATATTCTTTTTCCGCAGCATCTTATATAAAAAGCTTTTCGGGGCCTCTCTGAGATACTTGGCCAGAAGCTTATCCAGCCTCTGTCCCGCTTCATTGTCACCGACTGTTATCTGCTGCATAAAACTGGTTCCTTTCTACATGGATATATTCAATATCACCTGTTTGATCTGTCTTTCTATCTCTTTTGTATCCCCTTTTTCCACAGCAGCTATCGAATTGAGACCCTCAGCCCTTGCCAGAAAAGCAGTATAGTTATTCAGGATTTTCACCGAGACATCCGGAAAATGATTCTGGTTCAGGATACTTTTTATATGGGCAGCTGCGTATTTTACATCCACTTTTTCGCTGTTCGTATATCCGAAGATCGTATTTCCGGAAATCACAATGCAGTCCACCGGCATCACTTTTTCCCGGCTTGTAATGATCATGTCATAGACTGCCGTTATATTGCCGGTCTTTGCCTTAATCTCATCTGCACGGATGACTGCAATAGACGGATAGGGAAATCGGGTAATGACACCCACCAGCGCCTTGGACGCCGGGAGGCACCCCAATACAGCGACAACGGTCATCAGATTCAGTCTCGTATGCGCCTGGCTGTAACCCAGAATGAAAATAGCAGCCACCAGTACAAAATAAATCACAGTCCGGATAATCTCTGCTTTTTTCTTATAATCCAGATATCCCGGCTCTCCTTTTATCACCTTAGTCATATTGTAGTTCTCCTTAGTCTTTTCCCATGCTCTCTATTTTTATAATCATATTGTGCGGCAGAAGCTTTGCTCCCAGATCCGCAGCTTTCATCGCCATTCCATAGACAGATACCGGCTTTTTCTTCCTGGAATCGATCAGCGCCTGATGCACCACCTTTTCCGGGGCAGCCATAACCGCGTCCTTCCATTTGTGCGGAAGCCTGCCGGATACGTCAAAGAATTCCGTATCCACTGGCCCGGGGCAGACTGCGGTCACATAGATGCCGTTCTTTATAAGCTCTGCCCCCAGTGCCTGTGAGAAACTGAGTACATAGGACTTCGTCGCCGCGTAGACCGCAAAATAGGGCTGCGGGCAAAAGGCAGCTGCGGATGCCAGGTTCACAATCCGGCTTCCCTGTGTAAGGAACGGCAGGCAGGTCATGGTAAGACGGGTGAGTGCACGGCAGTTCAGATCAATCATCTCCTGCTGTGCTTCTGGCTCTCTTTCGGCGATCTCTGCAGCCGTTCCCATTTTGCCGAAGCCTGCGGCATTCACCAGCATACGCACATCCGGTTTTTCTTTCTCGAGTGCATCCAGTATCTCACTGTAAACCTTGTTTTCGAGCAGGTTTCCCTCGAAGATCCTGCATGGAATTCTGCTCGTCTTTGCCAGAGAAATAAGCCTGCCCTTCCTTCTTGCAGTTATCCAGATCTCGTCCAGCTCCCGGTAGAACCAGGGCAGCTGTTTAACAAATTCCCGGCCCATCCCCGATGAGGCTCCGCTTACTATTGCAATTCTCAATCTATACACCTTCTTTTTATACTATTTTTTCTGGTTTTTCTTTTTATGAACATTTCTGATTGCTTTTTTCTTAACCGGAGTTTTTTTCTTGATCTCAGTCCTTCTTCCGCCATTCTCTCCGGTGTAGGCCCTTTCTTTCGCAAATCTGCGCGGCCGGATCAGGCATTTTTCCCCAAAACCGACCAGATCCATCCTGCCTGCCTTCTTCAGCGCCTCCATAACGAGGTCGTAGTTTTCCGGATTGCGGTATTGGATCAGCGCCCTCTGAAGCGCTTTCTCATGGGGATTTTTCGGCACGTAAACAGGCTTCATCGTCCGCGGATCCAGTCCGGTATAATACATACAGGTGGATATCGTAGACGGTGTGGGATAAAAATCTTGAACCTGTTCCGGCATATACCCCAGATCCCTGCAGTATTCGGCGAGCTCCACGGCGGCCTTCATATCCGATCCGGGATGGGAAGACATCAGATAAGGGACCAGAAACTGCTTTTTTCCAAGCTTTTGGTTCATGTCCCCATATATCCGGGTGAACTCCTCGTACACCTTATGTTCTGGTTTTCCCATTTTTTCCAGCACTTCATCCGCCACATGCTCCGGAGCCACTTTCAGCTGTCCGCTCACATGGTGTTCGCAGAGTTCCCTTAAAAATGTCCGATCCCGATCGGCAAGCAGATAATCAAACCGGATGCCTGACCGTATGAACACTTTCTTTACTCTGGGGATCTCTCTTAACTTTCTCAAAAGTTCTACATAATCCCTGTGGTCCGCCCGCAGATTCTTACAGGGATGCGGAAACAGGCACTGTCTTTCCCTGCAGACTCCATACTGCAGCTGCTTGCTGCAGGACGGCTGCCTGAAATTCGCTGTGGGACCGCCCACATCATGGATATACCCCTTAAAATCCGGCTGTTCCGTAAGGATTTTGGCCTCCTCAAGCAGCGATTCATGGCTCCTGGCCTGGATAATCCGTCCCTGATGGAAGGTCAGGGCACAGAAACTGCATCCCCCAAAGCAGCCACGGCTGCTTGTCAGGCTGAATTTGATCTCCGAGAGGGCCGGCACGCCCCCTGCTTTCTCATAGGCCGGGTGCCAGGTACGCATAAAAGGCAGCGCGTAGATATCATCCATCTCTGTCTGATCCAGTGGTTTTGCCGGCGGATTCTGCACGAGATACATTGTCTCTCCGTAGGGCTCGGCAAGCCGCTTTCCTGAAAATGGATCGGTATTCTGATACTGGGTATAAAAGCTCCGGGCATAAGCCTCCTTCTTTTCAGAGATCTCCTGAAAAGAAGGAAGCATAACCGCATCGTATATGGAGTCCTGGTCTTTCACCTTCACCATTGTCCCGTCCACATAGGTCAGGTCTGATACGGCAATTCCTGCCTCAAGGGCTTCTGCAATCTCCAGCACAGAGCGCTCGCCCATTCCATATGAGATAATATCTGCACCGGAGTCCAGCAGGACGGAGCGTTTCACCCTGCCGGACCAGTAATCATAATGTCCCAGCCTCCGCAGGCTGGCTTCAATACCTCCCAGAATAACGGGCGTATGCTTGTACGTCCGGCGGATCAGGTTGCCATAAACTACTGCGGCATAATCCGGCCGCTTCCCCATCTCCCCGCCCGGCGTATAAGCATCCTGGCGCCGCCGCTTTTTGGAGACGGTGTAATGGTTGACCATGGAGTCCATATTGCCGGCTGACACCAGAAACCCAAGCCTCGGCTCTCCATACTCGGCAATGCTCCCCGGATCTTTCCAGTCCGGCTGTGAGATCAGGCACACCCGGTAGCCATGCGCCTCCAGCATGCGGCTGATAATAGCCGGCCCGAAAGAAGGGTGGTCCACATACGCATCCCCCGTCACATAGACAAAGTCGGCGCGGTCCCATCCTCTTTCCAGCATCTCTTTTCTGCATAACGGTAAAAAACCCTGATTCATCATTTATACTCCACAAATTTCATAGGTATGATTCTTAATATCATAATAATTGCGGATAAAATAATCCGCCAGTTTCTTCTTCTCCGCCTCATCCTGCCGGGAAAAATCATCATCCACGGCGCAGACAGACATGCCCGCATTCTTTCCCGCCTCGATTCCCCTCGGGACATCCTCGAACACAAGACAGGTCTCCGGCCGCACCTTCAGATCCTCGGCCACTTTCAGATAGACATCCGGAGCAGGTTTTCCGGCCGCTACCTCGCAGGAAGTGCGCACGGAAGAAAAGTATTGTTCGATATGAAGCGCCTTCAGCGTCGCGTCCACCAGTTCCCTGGCATTGCTCGTGGCAATCCCCATCCGGATCCCCAGCGAGCGGAGATGTTCCAGGAATTCCCCTGCCCCGGGCTTCAAAGGCACCTTCGTCGTATACAGCCCGAATGTCATCTCCATCCATTCCCGCCGCACATCATCCAGAGTGCAGGTAAGACTGGGGAATGTATCCAGAAAATATTGTGCCGTCTCTGTATAGCTTTTTCCCTCGATCGCCTTCTGGAAATTGGCAGGCACCGTAAGATTATATTTATCCATATACTGCACGTCCACCTCCGGCCAGATCCACATGGAATCCACCAGAGAGCCGTCCAGGTCAAAAATAACCGCTTTTTTATTTTCTAACATAATGCTTCCATCTCTTCCTTTGTCAATTCTCTGTATGCACCGGTTTCCAGGTTTTCATCCAGCTTCAGGCTGCCCATCTGCAGCCTTTTCAGATAGATCACTTCTTTTCCAACAGCCTGGAACATCCGCTTCACCTGATGAAACCTGCCTTCCCGAACCGTCACCCGAATCTTCGATATCTCCCCCGATTCCAGTATATCCAGCTTTGCCGGCAGGGTTCTTTTCTCATCTCCAATATCAAGACCCACGGCAAATGATTCCGCATCCGCCGCTGTCACCACTCCCTGTATCCGTGCATAATAAATCTTATCCACATGCTTTTTTGGTGAAAGCAGCCTGTGCGCCAGAGCGCCATCGTTTGTAATCAGAAGCAGCCCTTCTGTATCCTTGTCCAGGCGTCCTACCGGAAACAGATCGTCTCTATGCCTGCCTGATATCAGATCAATGACCGTCCGTTGCCTCGGATCCTCCGTAGCAGAAATAACCCCTGCCGGCTTATTCAGCATATAATACTCATATGAAATGTAACCCACAGTCTTTCCCTGATACCGGATCTCGTCTGTCTCTGTGTCCACTTTGCCCTCCGGCTTTTTTACAACCGCGCCGTTCACCTCCGCCAATCCCTTTGTAATCGCCTTCTTCACTTCACTGCGGGTTCCAAGCCCCATATTGGCCAGATACTTATCTAATCTTAACTTCATAACTTATCCCATTCCATGGTTTTAAGACATCCACCGCCAGCCCGGCAGATATTTATTCTTCAGTGTCTGATTCGCCAGCTTGCCGAATCCAAGCGGATAACCGTCCACACATACGAGGTACCAGCCTTTCTCTTTTACAGCAGTCATATCCTCCACATCCAGGGTATCGCCCTTCAGATACTTAATCACTCTGTCGTCCGCCAGCGGGAAATCGAGAATCTTTTGATACTCCTGCTTTTTCAGGCACATAGCCAGCGCCTGGCTGGGTTCAAACCTGTTCTTCTTCAGCTCTCCCAGAAGCAGTCCCGAACGCAGGAATCTGACGCCTCGCAGCTCTGGCAGCCCGTCCGGCATATAATAAAGCCTCTCCCCATGTATATCCAGCCGGGAAGGATCCAGCTCCCAGGATGTATCCTGCAGAAATTCCGCCAGTTCCTCCGGCAGCTTTCTGCCCTTTCCCTGTCCTGACATGCATTTCTGTCTATTCCCATTCTCCTCAAGTTCAGGAGAATGTGCTTTTTTCAGCAGCGCAAGATAATGCCCTTCCCCCTTCATCCTGTGTGGGAATATCCGCACGGTTTCTGCAAGTCCGGGATTGCCTCCCTCTGTTACCTCCGGCATGCCCTGTACGAACCCGTCATAGGGTTCAATGGGGCAGACCGCAAATTCCGGATAATGAGAAATCAGATACTCTATCGTCTGCTCATTTTCCGAGGCATCGAATGTGCAGGTCGAGTACAGAAGCATCCCGCCCGGCTTGAGCATAGCAGCCGCCTGCGTGATAATACTCCTCTGGAGCTTGGAAAAAAATTCGGGACCATGCTCCTCCCATGCCTTCACCATCTTTTTATCTTTGCGGAACATGCCTTCCCCTGAACAGGGGGCGTCAATCAGAATTTTATCAAAATACTCCGGAAAATATTCGGCCAGTTTTCCAGGTTCTTCGCTCAGCACCAGCATATTGCCGATCCCAAACAATTCCAAGTTCTTCAAAAGCCCTTTCGCCCTGGAATTGCTGATATCATTGGCGATCAGGACGCCATCTCCCTTCAGCTTAGCCCCCAGTTCCGTAGCCTTCCCGCCCGGCGCTGCACAGACATCCAGAACCCGTTCCCCCGGTTCCACCGGCAGGCGGCTGGCAGGCGTCATAGCGCTCGGCTCCTGCAGATAATACAGCCCGGCAAAGTAATAAGGATGTTTTGCTGGCTGTACCGTTTCTCCATCATAATAAAATCCGTTGGAAATCCACGGAATCGGTTCAAGCGGCCAGGGTGCAATGTTCAAAAACTGTTCCACACTGATCTTATTTGTATTCACACGCAGCCCATAGTGGCGCGGCTCATCAAAGCACTCCAGGTAGGCATCATATTCGTCCCCCAGAAGGCCTTTCATTTTCTCTTCAAATGCTTTCGGTAAGTTCATGTCAAATCCTCCACATGAAACTGATTATATCATAAATCCCACGGTAGGACTAGAGCTAAATGTGGGAATGGGGAGACACTTTTTGGGATGAGGGGGGACGCAAATGACGAGGCGGGGACGGCTCATGGCGGGGCAATGTCTGCTGGTGAAATGTCCTGACACTTCGCGAAGAAGCTGTAGAAGAAAACGGAACGGGAAGG
>OBZW01000583.1_pt1 | contig 19692 bp, 17 predicted proteins | sample 1477021 | NCBI WGS metagenome assembly OBZW01 (sample SAMEA2580262, study PRJEB22360) | human gut metagenome | biome: human gut; feature: human-associated habitat; material: faeces | place: Denmark | collected 2008/2010
AATTCTGAAGCGGCCTAAGGCCCGAAATTATCAAATTTCGGGCTGCATGCCGCTGAACCGCTATTTTCTATGTTTTTTCCATTAGGGCCTCTTACGTAAACGGAGCGGATTTTTAAAATGGCATAGATCCCCCCGCCCTGGTACAGGCTTCCCGGTTTTTTAGCCTCCCTCCAAACAAACATTTCCGCCAACTTTTTATAGAAAGTTGCATTTTTGGTCCGGGATATAGTATACTAACATAAATCGAGGTGAGCAAATGGAACCATTACTGGACTTATCGAAGGAATATGGGATTGTACTTGACGGAGGAGGTGCCAGAGGTGCCTATCAGATCGGGGCCTGGAAGGCGTTAAAAGAGGCAGGCGTGAAGGTGAATGCGGTTGCGGGTACATCGGTGGGCGCTTTGAACGGAGCGCTTATTTGCATGGATGATGTCGAGAATGCGGAAAAGATATGGACCGGCATGACATTTTCCAAGGTGATGGATGTGGATGATGACTGGATGGAGCGTCTGTTCAGCCATGAGAACAAGTTTACAGAAGTGATCGCGGAGATCTGGAAGCGGCTGTCGGATGGCGGTGTGGATGTAACTCCGCTGAGGAAGCTGATTCATGAGGTGATTGATGAGGAGAAGATCCGCAGTTCCGGGAAAGAATTCTGTCTCCTGACATTTTCTCTCACTGATTTTAAAGAACTGGATCTGAGCCTGGATGATATACCGAAAGGGATGCTGGAAGATTTTCTGCTTGCAAGTGCGTACCTGCTGGGATTTAAGAATGAAAAGCTGCATGGGAAACGATATATTGACGGCGGTGTGGTAAATAATGTGCCGCTGAAGTCCCTGGTCAAACGGGGGTATACGGACATTATTGAGATCCGTATTTACGGGCCCGGCAGAGAGCCCAGAGTGAAGCTGCCCGAAGGGGCTGAGAAGTATCAGATTGGTCCGCGGGTTGGACTGGGCAGTATCATAGATTTTGAGAGCAAGCGGAGCCGGCAGAATCTGAAAATCGGTTATTTTGATGCAAAGCGAATGCTTTATGGCCTGGAGGGTTTTATTTATTATGTGGCACAAACTCATGAGGATAGCTGGTTTGAGGAACAGCTGGCGGATATCACAGAGATAGAAAAAGCGGAAATGGCTTTCGTACTGAAGCTGCCGCTGACATTTACCGTAAAGGCTTTGTATATGGCGATGCTGGAGGCGAGCGCGAAGCAGATGCGTATTCCCAAGTATCAGATCTATACGACGGATGAATTATACAACCTGACAGCCGAACGGTATGAAGCGCTTGCCGACAAGATTCATCTGCCGAGATTTACACATGTACTTATGAATATAGGGAGGGACAACACAATGAATTTAAAAGGAAGAAACTTTTTGACACTGAAGGATTTTACCCCGGAAGAGATTACCTATCTGCTTGACCTTGCGTCAGATTTGAAAGAGAAGAAGAAAAACGGGGTGCCTGTGGATTATTATAAAGGAAAGAATGTGGCCCTTATTTTTGAGAAGACAAGCACTAGAACGCGCTGTGCATTTGAGGTAGCGGCGCACGACATGGGAATGGGTTCTACTTACCTGGATCCCAGTGGATCGCAGATCGGGAAAAAAGAGAGCATCGAGGATACCGCAAGAGTGCTGGGAAGAATGTATGACGGCATCGAATACCGCGGTTTCGGCCAGGAGATCGTGGAGGAACTGGCAAAATATGCAGGAGTTCCTGTATGGAACGGCCTGACAAACGAATACCATCCGACCCAGATGCTGGCAGATTTGCTAACGATCCGGGAGCATTTCGGAAAATTAAAAGGAATCAAGCTGGTATATATGGGAGATGCAAGATACAATATGGGCAACTCCCTGATGATTGCATGTGCAAAGATGGGGATGCACTTTGTAGCATGTACCACTGCAAAGTATTTCCCGAGCCAGGAGCTGGTTGATGTCTGCAGAGGATATGCGGCAGAGTCAGGAGCAACAATCACACTGACCGAGGACGCCATGGAAGGGACAAAAGATGCGGATGTAATCTACACAGATGTTTGGGTATCCATGGGTGAGCCTGACGAAGTATGGGAAGAGCGTATTAAAGAACTTTCCCCATATAAAGTAACAAAAGAAATTATGGGCAATGCAGGCGAGGGCGCAATCTTCCTGCACTGCCTGCCGGCATTCCACGATCTGAAGACAAAGATCGGAAAAGAAATGGGAGAAAGGTTCGGCATCACGGATATGGAAGTTACGGATGAAGTATTCGAGTCCGTGCAGTCCAAAGTATTTGACGAGGCAGAAAACAGAATGCATACCATCAAGGCAGTTATGGTTGCGACTTTGGGAGAATTTTAAGAATATTCAGAAAACGGAGGGCAAAGGGGTCAGACCCCTTTGCAAAAGGGGTCTGACCCCCATACCCTCCGTTTGAGTTTGGGGTGAACTTTTGAAGGCAGAAATATTAAAAATGCTGCGTGAAAGCAATGATTATGTGTCCGGCCAGCAGTTGTGTGAGAAACTCGGAGTTTCCCGGACTGCTGTCTGGAAAGCAATCAATCAGCTGAAAGAAGAGGGCTATCAGGTAGAAGCCGTCCGAAACCGCGGCTATCATATTGTGGAGAGTCCGGATATTATCTCCAGAGAAGAGCTCGTCAGTATGATCGACACCGAGTGGGCAGGACAGAAAATCTACTATTATAATACAACGGATTCCACCAACATCCGGGCAAAACAACTTGGAGAAGAGGGAGCTCCCCATGGAACCCTGATCACGGCCGGCCAGCAAAGTGCCGGAAGAGGCCGCCGTGGAAGAGGATGGGAGTCACCAGCGGGCAGCAGTGTGTATATGTCAATTCTGCTCCGGCCGGAGATTCCGCCGGTGAAAGCGCCTATGCTGACTTTGGTAATGGCCTTGAGCGTTGTCAGGAGCCTCAAGGAATGCACCGGTTTGAACGTACAGATTAAATGGCCGAATGATATCATCCTGAATGGGAAGAAACTGGTTGGCATTCTGACGGAAATGAGTACAGAGATTGACTATATCAATCACGTAGTAATCGGTGTGGGAATCAATGTGAACATGGAGTATCTTCCGGAGGAGATAAGGGATAAGGCAACCTCTCTTCGTCTGGAAACAGGACATGTAATAAGGCGAAGCGAAATCATAGCATCTACAATGAAAGAATTTGAGAAATACTACGGCTTATTCATCGAAGACCAGAATCTGGAAAGTATGCGTGAAGAATACAATACTCTGCTGGTTAACCGCGGCAAAGAAGTGCGGATTCTGGGAGGAAAAGAAGAATATAACGCAGTAGCGCTTGGAATAAACGAACAAGGCGAATTATTAGTACGCCGTAAAGACGGAACAGAAGAGGCAATCTTTGCCGGCGAAGTATCCGTGCGGGGAGTGTACGGATACGTCTAAATTTTGAGAATATTCAGAAAATGGTAAGCAAAGGGGTCAGACCCCTTTGCAGGAAAGGACGAATCATGGAAGAGGAAGTTGTTCTTTGCGGGGCCAGCTCATACGAGCAGAAGTTTTATTTGAACCCCGAGTTTGAAACACTCCCGGACAGCATACAGCAGGAACTTCAGATTATGTGTGTGCTGTACACAGAGGATGTGGGCGGAGTGCTGATGGTGGTTTACGACGAGCAGGGAAATCTGGAACTGCGGGTAGACCACAGGGAGGATGATTTTACATTTGATGAGATAGGCAGCGTGCTGAAGATCAAGGAACTCCAGCGTACGAAGTCGGAACTTTTTGAGTCGCTGGAACTGTTCTATAAGGTATTCTGTTTAGGGGAGGATATGGATGTTACTGACGATTGATGTAGGAAATACAAATATAACACTAGGTGTATTCGATCATGATAAACTGGTTGGAACCTTCCGCATGACTACAAAGCGCCCCAGGACCTCGGATGAGTATGGCTTTACGATCTGCGGTATACTGGAGCACCGGGATGTGGAGGCGGAAGATGTAGACGCGGTGATTATAGCGTCGGTAGTACCGGATATTATGCACTCATTGGTAAATGGAATCATCAAGTATCTGGATGTAAAACCGCTGGTTGTTTCTGCAGGAATTAAAACGGGAATCCGGATTGTGACGGAGAATCCCAAGGAGATCGGTCCGGACCGTATTGTGGACGCAGTAGCGGGATATGAGCTCTACGGAGGACCGGTGATTGTTGTGGACTTCGGGACTGCGACCACGTATGACCTGATCGGGCCGAAGGGGACTTTTGAAGCGGGTATTACCGCGCCCGGGATTGAGACAGCCGGGCGTTCCCTATGGGGCGGAGCTGCTATGCTTCCGGCTATCGAGATCAAAAAGCCACCGTCCATCCTGGCAAAGGAGACGGTCTCCAGTATGCAGGCAGGACTTGTCTACGGGGCAATCGGCCAGACCGAGTATATTATAGAGAAGATCAAGGAAGAATCCGGTTATGATAAGGCCACTGTAGTAGCAACGGGCGGCCTTGGCAAAATTATTGCGAAGGAAACCAGAAGTATAGACGCATACAGGCCGGATCTGACATTGGACGGGCTTCGTCTGATTTATAATAAAAATAGAAAATAGTGAGATAATAGACATGAAACAATTGAAAATCGGCAATGTGCAGTTACAGAATTCTTATATACTAGGACCCATGGCAGGAGTAACAGACCTGCCATTTCGCTTGCTCTGCAAAGAGCAGGGCGCCGGCCTTGTCTGTATGGAAATGGTAAGCGCGAAAGGAATCCTCTATAACAATAAGAATACGGAAAGCCTTTTGGAGATCCATCCGGATGAAATGCCTGCCTCTCTGCAGCTGTTCGGTTCTGATCCCAAAATTGTCAGTGAAATGGCAAAAAGAATAGAAGAGCGTCCATTTGCTATCCTGGATATCAATATGGGCTGTCCGGTTCCCAAGGTAGTCCGCAATGGGGAGGGATCCGCACTGATGAAGAATCCAAAGCTGGTATTCGAACTGGTGAGCGCGGTGGTAAAAGCAATCGAAAAACCGGTAACCGTGAAGATCAGAAAAGGGTTTGATGAGCAGCATGTGAATGCCGTGGAGATTGCTAAAATTATTGAGGAAGCAGGAGCAGCAGCCATCGCAGTTCACGGAAGAACAAGAGAGCAGTACTATTCCGGAAAGGCGGACTGGGAAATCATCAGCAAAGTAAAGGATGCTGTATCCATTCCGGTCATAGGAAATGGAGATGTCACATCGGGGGAAAGGGCCATTGCCATGCGCGAGCAGACGGGCTGTGACGGAGTCATGATAGCCAGAGGCGCCCAGGGCAACCCCTGGATATTTTCTGAGCTCACAGCCTATGAACAGACGGGCACGCTTCCGCCCAGACCTTCCCTTGGTGAGATTAAGAAAATCATGCTCCGGCACGCCGCCCTCCAGCTTGAATACAAAGGAGAATACCTTGGAATTCGGGAAATGCGCAAGCATGTGGCCTGGTATGTAAAAGGACTTCACGGCGCCGCAAGGCTGAGAGATGCCATTAATAAGGTAGAGACATATGAAGAACTTGAAAATATCTTGACATCGCTATAGGGATTGGTTATAATATTGAAATTGTGAAATATAAATTTAAACAGGACTGGTGTACTGTCTCATTGATATTCAGCCTAATAGCTAGCCTAAATTTCCAGATTCAGCATGTAAAAAGCCTCTGAGAATTATTCTGCGCTATTAGGCTAAATCTCAATGTTGCAGTACACTAGAATCAGCGCATTGGAACGCTGATCAGAGGCAATAAAGCTTAATAAATGAAAGAACACGATAAGAGGAAAGAAAAGGAAAGGAAAAGGAGCAGTTAACATGGCAGAAGCAAAGAAAAGGTTACTTACTTATGCAGGACTGAAGGCACTGGAAGACGAGCTGGAGAATCTGAAGGTCGTTAAAAGGAAAGAGGTCGCAGCAAAGATTAAGGAAGCAAGAGAGCAGGGGGATTTATCCGAGAATGCAGAGTACGATGCGGCAAAAGACGAGCAGCGCGATATTGAGGCCCGTATCGAAGAGCTGGAGGGCATCCTTAAAAATGCCGAGGTCGTTGTTGAAGACGAGGTAGATTTTGACAAAATCAATGTAGGATGTAAAGTAAAAGTATTTGATATCACGTTTGATGAGGAAATGGAATTCAAAATTGTTGGTTCAACAGAAGCAAATAGTCTGGAAGGAAAGATATCCAATGAATCTCCGGTAGGGCAGGCATTGATGGGCAAGAAAGCAGGAGATTTAGTAGAGGTAGAGACACAGGCTGGGCAGATTCAGTATAAGGTACTTGATATCAGCCGTTCAACGATATAAGTGAGGATTGAAATAATGTAATAAACCAATGAAATGACAGACCTCTTACCTACAAGGGGTCTGAATTCGCATATATAAGGAAGGAGAGAAAACAGTGTCCGAACAGAAAAATAACAAGAACGCACAGCAGAACAATGCACAGGAGCCAGACCTGAATCAGTTGAGGAAGGTCCGCCGTGAAAAGCTGGCTGAGCTGCAGGAAAACGGCAAAGACCCGTTTGTAACCACGAAATATGACCAGACACACCATAGCCAGGAGATCAAAGATCAATACGAGGAGCTGGAGGGCAAAACCGTGTCAATCGCAGGCCGGATGATGTCCAAGCGTGTCATGGGGAAAGCTTCCTTCTGCAATGTCCAGGATCTCAAGGGTAACATTCAGTCATACGTAGCAAGAGACAGCGTAGGCGAGGATGCGTATAAAGAATTTAAAAAGATGGATGTAGGCGATGTAGTGGGAATCGTGGGTGAAGTGTTCCGGACAAAGACAGGTGAGATCTCGATCCATGCCGCTTCTGTCAAACTGCTTTCCAAGAGCCTGCAGATACTGCCGGAGAAGTTCCACGGCCTGACAAACACGGATATCCGTTACCGCCAGAGATATGTAGACCTGATCATGAATCCGGAAGTAAAAGATACATTCATTAAACGTTCGAAAATTCTGAGCTCCATTAGAAGATACCTGGATACAGAAGGCTTCATGGAAGTGGAAACGCCGATGCTTGTAAGCAATGCCGGAGGCGCTGCGGCAAGGCCCTTCGAGACACATTTCAATGCACTGGATGAGGATTTCAAGCTCCGTATCTCTCTTGAACTGTACTTAAAGAGGCTGATCGTAGGCGGTATGGAACGTGTTTATGAAATTGGACGAGTCTTCCGCAACGAGGGACTTGACACAAGACACAATCCGGAATTTACGTTGATGGAGCTGTACCAGGCTTATACAGATTATCATGGCATGATGGATCTGACAGAGAATCTCTATCGTCATGTGGCACAGGAAGTCCTGGGCACAACAACAATCGTTTATAATGGTGTTGAGATGGATCTCGGCAAGCCGTTCGAGAGAATCACGATGATTGATGCCGTTAAAAAATACGCGGGTATCGATTTTAATGAGATTAAAACAACAGAAGAAGCAAAAGCACTTGCGAAAGAAAAGGGCGTAGAGTTTGAAGACAGGCACAAAAAGGGTGATATCCTGAGCCTGTTCTTTGAGGAATTTGTAGAGGAGCATCTGGTGCAGCCGACATTTGTTATGGATCACCCGATTGAGATCTCACCTCTTACAAAGAAGAAACCGGAGAATCCGGACTATGTAGAAAGATTTGAATTCTTCATGAATGGCTGGGAGATGGCAAACGCATATTCCGAACTGAATGACCCGATTGATCAGAGAGAAAGATTCAAAGCGCAGGAAGAACTGCTGGCACAGGGGGATGAGGAAGCTAATACGACGGATGAAGACTTCCTCAATGCGCTGGAGATCGGGATGCCTCCTACAGGAGGGATTGGATTCGGGATCGACAGGATGTGTATGCTGCTGACGGATTCGGCGGCTATACGTGATGTACTGCTGTTCCCGACAATGAAGACACTGGGTGGAAACGATGCCTCTAAGAAGGCAGAAAAAACAGAGGACAAACAGGAGGAAAAAACGGCTGAAAAGATTGATTTTTCTAATGTAACAATCGAGCCTCTGTTTGAAGAATTTGTGGATTTTGAGACATTTGCAAAGTCTGATTACAGAGCTGTAAAGGTAATATCCTGTGAAGCTGTACCGAAGAGCAAGAAGCTTCTGAAGTTCGTCCTGAATGACGGAACAGACAAAGAACGCGTGATTTTAAGCGGAATTCACGAATATTATGAGCCGGAAGAGCTGGTAGGAAAGACTTGTATCGCAATCACAAACCTGCCGCCAAGACCCATGATGGGAATTGATTCCTGCGGAATGTTAATCTCAGCAGTACACGAGGAAGATGGTCACGAAGGATTGAATTTACTGATGGTAGATGACAAAATTCCGGCAGGAGCGAAGCTGTACTAAAAGAAATAATTCCCCGTTTGGAAAAGGCTGAATATTGAACAAAATAAATGAAAGCACTCCTGAGAGTTAATCTGAGGAGTGCTTTTTTGTGATATAGGAAAATTCTCTGGAATTTCCTATATCATAAAAACCCTCCGAGAGGATGCACATGCCGCGATGCGACCGCCAGGAGACGCGAGTTTCGCAAGTCAAACTCTATTTTACTTAATAGCAAAAATGTTATATATTAAACAAATTATTCGAATAAATGTTAAAATAAGATCATTATTAATGAGAAAAAGTGAAAATTAAGTGAAATAAAACTAACAAATGTTATTGACAAAACAAAATAAGGGTGATATATTAACATTGTAACAAACAATATATTGAAAATGCGCATCAATATAATAGCAAGGAAAAGTGGATTATTAGGAGGATTTACAATGTTGACAGTGAACGAATTTGCAAAGCATTTAGACTTAGCATATCTGGCGCCGAATTTACAGAAGGAAGATATCATCGAGGCATGTAATATTGCTAAGAAGTATCATGTAAATGCGGTGAACGTGAACTCCTGCTGGGGAGAACTTGTTGTAGAAGAGTTAAAGGGAAGCGATGTTGGACCAAGCGCTGTCATTGGTTTTCCGTATGGCGCGATGTGCACAAAGGCAAAGTTATTTGAATTAGAAGAGATGGTAAAGCTTGGATGTACTGCATGCGATATGGTGGTGAACATCGGAGCTGTGAAAGATAAAAACTATGAACTTGTACGCCATGAGATCAGCGAGTTCGTAAGGATCTGCGGCGAGGGCTGCGATACAAAGCTGATCTTCGAAGTCGGATTTTTGACTGACGAAGAGATTGCAGAGCTGACAAGGATTTGCTGTGAGTGTGGCGTTACATATGTAAAGACGGCTACCGGATCACAGGCATTCCCGACTTTGGATCAGGTTAAGATCATGAAAGCGAATCTTTCCGGGAATACAAAGATTAAAGTTTCCGGGGTACCGAGAACATTTACCATGCCGGCAGTCCTTCACATGTTTGAACATATGGGTGTCAGCCTGGTAGGGACAAGAAGTGCAGGCAAGCTTGTCGAAGAATACAGCAAATATCTGGAAGAATTGAAATAGTGGAGGGTGTTATGCAGACAGTGAATTACAGTTTGGCCTCTCTCGTGGGAGGAGAGATTCAGATCGTATCAAATGATGAAGGCTATGTCAGAAGAGCGCTTCATCAGAATATCAGTCTTGAGGAATATGAATTCCTGCTGAAAAGAATACGTTATATTGGTGTAAGCGACAGGTTCAGGGATGTCATAGACTTATTCAAGGTTCCGGAAGGCGAGACGCCGGCCGGTTTCAAGATCGAATATAATATGAAAGAGAACCAGATATTGGAGATAGATTTGGTCCGGAATATATCGTATGATAAAAATGGATTAAAAAGACCGACCAAGTTCATTTATTCTGCAGATACAGCCAATCCGTATGAAGTCGAGCCGATCAAACACCTCATCGGGAACCTGACCTGCAATCCGGGGATTATCTACGACCTGTTCATCAATAATCCACAGGCAAATGTGGGGCATAAGTTTAAGACCAGGAACGAAGTCATGAGTGAGATCGCTGATATTCTCGGACCAGGTTGTGACATCAGTGTTGAGGTAAACAATCCATTTGCCGATTTTGAACAGATACTTGAGGAGGCAGAGGAATTCAGAGAGATGTTCTCGGATTACCGGATGGTACTCAAGATTCCCCATACAGGCCCGGTAAATGCAGACAATGTAGGCGAGCTGCTCGCAGGTGACAAGAAGCTTTCTACACGCTGGAATCAGGCTGCTACGAAGGATTATCTTTACGGGCACAACCTAGCGCTGAAGATGAAGGAACATGGGTTCAGAGTAAATTATACGTTGATGTTTGAACCTTGGCAGACGGGTATGGCATTGCAGGCAAAGCCATATTTTATCAATAGTTTTGTACGCCAGCGCTTTGGTGTTACAACTTATATTAATGGGCTTCTGAATGCATACCAGACTACATATGACGATAGATTTCTGCAGGCCCTGCGCAGCTTTATGATCGAATGGGATTTCCTCTCCAAGAATGACCAGGATGTGGATCTGCGTCTGGTTGAAAAGGTGGCAAGAGAGACAGTTGAATATAGAAAGATCAACGAACGCGAAGGATTCGACGGCATGGACGGCGTAAGGCATAACTTACGGATGCTTCGGAATTCTAATCTGGAGGACACCCGGCTGATCATCTGCAGTATCGAAGGTTCCAGAATGTATCCGGAGCTGGACAAACTGATGACAGAAGATGAGTTCAAAGATATGACGGACAGGATTGTAATTACGACAGAACCAAGTTACTTAGCACAAAATACATCGGCACCGCAAATTATTACATATCAGAGAAGATTCATGAACGCTGCGAATGGTGAGAAGTAGTTTATTGAAGAGGCACCAGGGGCAGACTCAGGCGCCTCTTTTTTGCCACTCCCGGCGTAAATACGCCACTATACAGCATCCGCTGCCTACGCCGGGAGGCAATAGTCAGGATTGCGTTAAAAAGCGAGCAGGAGGAGAGATGAAGAAAAGCCAGTATCTTATATTTGCGATTTTTGTGGGAATCCAGTCTTTTCTGCTTCAGCTGGTGGATCAGCTGATCGGTACGCATCTCGTATCCGGCGGCCACAGCGGATTTGTGTTTATAGCGTTTCAGGGCTGGGCGGTGTACTTTCTGCTGGGAAGCAGTGTGAAAGGAGCCGTAAAGGGGTTTTGCGGGTATATCCTGGGGATTCTATTTGCAGTGATTATGATTGGAATGTCGGCTGTTTTACCGGATCTGAAGCTTTTGACGGTACCGCTTGTGGCGCTGCTTGTGGTTCCCTTTATGATGTATTTTGAATTTGCCCCGTGGTGTATCAGTAATGTTGCCGTGTTCTTTGTCGGGGCGGGTGCCTTTTTCGGAATTAACAGCTATGTTGAAGGCATCAAGATGTGGCAGTCCGCAGGGATTGTACTTTTATACTGTACATTCGGGCTGCTGTCCGGCTGGATGAGCGTTTTGTTTCGGAAATGGCTGGAAGGTAAAATTTGCGGCGTATCTGTTCCTGATTCCGGGCAGATACTGGAAAAGAAAGGAATGAATGGGTAACAGTCCAGGCAAATCTGAACTGTTACATGGATGGAGGTGTATCAGGAACATGAGCAAGTTGGAAATGTTAACAAAGTTAAATGATATCTGCTTATTTGTAAAAGACTTTCAGGGAGCTCTTAAATTCTATACAGAAAAGTTCGGGTTCAAAGTTAAGAGACTACAGCCAGACCCGGAGCACGCCAATTACGCGGAATTTGAATTCCATGGGACGGCAGTGACGCTCTGGGATAAAAAGGGGCTCTGCGAAGTAGTGGATCATACCTATATTGATGGAGATGGACATCATTTTATGATGGCTGTGAAGGTTCCGGCTCTGCAGGATGTAGACGATATAGCGGAAGAATTGATTGGCAACGGGGTAAACTGCATCAAGGAACCGACTACCTACGGTTTTGGCTCCAGAGCGGCTTATTTTCAGGATTTTGAAGGAAATGTATGGGAAGTGTTTGCCTGGGAAGAAGGTAATGGCCCGGGTCTTCTGGATGAAGTGAAAGAATAGGAGGAAGCCATGCCAGGTTTTACAATTATCGTGCTGGACAGCGTAGGGGTCGGTGAGCTTCCGGATGCAGCAGAGTTCGGAGACACAGGAACCAATACGCTGAGGCATGTGGACGAGTACAGAGAAGGGCTGAATATCCCGAATCTAAAGCAGCTTGGGCTATACAATATCCAGGGCACAGGACTTACTGGGGTCAGAGCTCCCAAAGGGTGTTTCGGAAAAGCTGCAGAGCTGGGAAAGGCAAAGGATACAACGAATGGACATTTCGAGATTGCCGGACTGACAGTGAAGACGCCGTTCAAAGTATTTGGGGAATCCTTTCCGCCGCGGATTATCGAGGAGCTGGAGCGGCGGATTGGGACGAAGGTGATAGGGAATTATCCGGCGTCCGGTACCGAGATCATCAAAGTACTGGGAGATGAGCATGTAAAGACCGGGTATCCGATCGTTTACCTGTCTGCGGACAGCCTGATGCAGATTGCGATGCACGAAAGTATCATCCCTTTAGAGAGGCAGTATGAGATCTGCCGGATTGCCAGGATGCTCCTTACAGGGGATGACACGGTAAGCCGTGTGATCTGCAGGCCGTTTACGGGGGAAAGCGGCAGCTATTACCGCACGGAAAACAGGAAAGACTTTTCCGTAGACCCGCCGGGATATACAGTTTTGGATCTCCTGCACGAGAAAGGGAAAGAGGTGATCGGCGTCGGGAAGATTGAAGATATTTTCAACAGGCGCGGCCTGACAGAAATCAATCACACGAAGAATAACAGAGAAGGCATACAGGCTGCCCTGTCTTATCTGAAGACAGGATTTGACGGACTTTTATTTGTGAATCTGGTTGATTTTGACATGCTGTACGGACACCGCAATAACCCGCAGGGATATGCCGAGGCGCTGGAGTACTTCGATACATTTGTACCTGAGATGGCCAGTCTTCTGAAGGAAGACGATATTCTCCTGATCACGGCGGATCATGGGTGCGACCCGACGACGCCGGGAACAGACCATACAAGAGAGTATATTCCGATCGTCGTATACGGGAAGCGGCTGAAGGCAGGAATTAATATAGGAACCAGGAGTACATTTTCAGACATTGCGGCGACCGTTGCAGAATATTTTGGCTATGAGTTTGAGGCGGGTACCTCTTTTCTGAAGGAGATTGAAAGGGAAGGTAGGATATATGGATAGTTTTGAATTTATGTCACCGACAAAGTTTATTCTGGATAAGGATGCAGACCAGCTTTGCGGGCAGGAAGTTAAGAAGATATCTGATCAAGTGTTATTTGTCCATTACGGGGATGATTACATGTATAAGTCCGGGCTCCACGCAAGGATTATCAAGGCTCTGGAGGCGGCGCAGGTGACGTATTATGAGCTGCCCGGGGTAGAACCGAATCCAAAGGTCGGCCTTGTCCGGGCGGGTGCAGCGCTTTGTAAGGAGCATCAGATCGGCTGTGTGCTGGCAGTCGGGGGCGGCAGTGTCATTGATACGGCTAAGGCAGTTGCCCTGGGGGCAAAATATGACGGTGATGTGTGGGACTTTTACAGCAAGAAGGCCGTTCCGGTTGATGCGCTTCCTGTGGGCACGGTTATGACACTTCCGGCGACAGGAAGCGAAGGCAGTAACGGCAGCGTGCTGAATAATCCGGAGACAGGCGAGAGCGCGGATGTCATGGCAGATTTTTTAAGGCCGGCATTCACCTTAATGAATCCCGATCTGACACTGACGATACCGAAGAGACAGACCGTATTTGGCATTATCGATATGTTCTCCCATGTACTGGAGCGGTATTTTTCAAGTTCTGTGGATGTGCATCTGACAGACTATATGTGCGAAGGTGTTATGAAGGCAATCTTAGTCAATGCCAGGGCGTTGATGGAGAACCTGGATGATTACAATGCGAGGGCTGAGTTCATGTGGACGGCTATTGTAGCACACAACGGGCTTCTTGCAGCCGGAAGGAATCAGGACTGGGCGACGCATACGATCGGCGCACAGCTGAGCGCGCAGTATAATGCGGTACATGGCTCGACCCTTTCCGTGTTATTTCCATGTTGGGCGAAGTACGTATACAAAGAGAATCTTCCGAGATTCGTACAGTTTGCGAACCGCGTGTTTGACGTTGAGATAGATTTCTATGACCAGGAGAAGACCGCTTTGGAGGGAATACGAAGATTGAAGGAATTTTTCCAGTCTATGGGCGCTCCCGTGACATTAAAGGAAATCGGAGTCGAGAGCGATGAGAAGTTCCGGAAGATGGCAGAAGACGCATGCAGGTTCGGCAATATCGGTGGTTTGAAGGCTCTGAATGCCGATGATGTAGAAGCGATTTACAGAATGGCGCAGTAAGGTGGGTATATGAAGTATGAAATAGGTATCAGCGGGGCAGTCATCGTCTCGGCACACAACCGGTACCGGCCGTTTATCGGTTCGGTAGGCGTGTCCGGGGACCGGATTGCGGCCGTTATGGAAGGAAAACTAAAAAAGGAAGACTGTGAGGTCTGGCTGGATGCCGATGGAAAGATCCTGATGCCCGGACTTGTCAACGGGCACTGCCACGGGGACATGACACTGGCGCGCGGGCTGGGGGATGATTTGACTTTGCTGGAACAAAACCATAAGTTTGCTGATACCGGGTGGTTTTATACCCTGATTGACGACGAGGACAGGTTCTATTCCCGGCAGCTAACCTATTGTGAGGCGCTGCTTTCCGGTACCACATTTATAATGGAAAATATGTACTGGGGGCTGGGAGAAGACTCTGTCCGGGCGATGAAGGAGGTTGGTATCAGAGGCGCTCTGGCGGAGGACGTCCGGGTAGATTTTCAGAGACCGGATGCATTTATATCAGAACAATTTCTTACAGAGTTTATCAGAGTGTGCAGAGAGAATGGTTTGGTTCCTGTACTGGGTGGGATTTCGGAAGAGGATTACGATACGGAGAGGCTGAAAAGGATTCAGGCAATCGCAGAGCGGCATAAGATATTGCTTACCTGCCATTTAGCGGAGAATACATGGCGGCAGGATATTGTAAAAAAGAAGTACCATGTGCCGGCGATTGCATATCTGCATCAGAACCGGCTGCTGAATCCGGGCGTCATCGGCTCCCACGTAGTATACGCCTCCGAAGACGAGGTGCAGCAGCTTGCACAGACGGATACAAAAGTTGTGAATACGCCGCTGTGCGAGATGAAGATCCAGGACGGCATCGCGCCAATCCCGGAGATGGTTAAGCAGGGAGTTACTGTATGCCTGGGGACAGACGGGGCAATGTGGAATAATTCCAACGACATTTTCCGGGAAATGAAAGGGATGTCGCTGCTCCATACGATCCATAAAGGAATCCGCAGTTTGAAGAAGACGGATATTCTGGATATGGCGACAATCAACGGGGCAAAGTGTTTTGGACTGGAAAACGACTATGGAACCATCGAAGCAGGGAAGAAGGCAGATTTTATTCTAATCGAGACAAGAGCTCCCCATATGCAGCCGATGCTTCTGGGGAAAATGGAGACGGTAACATCCGCTCTTATCTATAATGCAACAGGCCGTGACATAACGGATGTTTTTGTGGACGGAAGGCAGGTAGTAGCGGATCGTGTATTGCAGACAATAGACGTAAAGGATGTCATGGAAAAAGTGCAGAAAGTTTCGGAAAAAATAGGAAGGGCACTTTCTTCATAGAAAAAAGAAAAGGAAGGAACATATTATGAAAAAACGAGTATTGGCAGTTATGCTGGCAGCAGTGATGGTGGTTGGACTAGTGGCAGGATGCGGAAAGAAAAACGAACCTGCGGCCGCAGATGGGAAAGAGGATGGAGGAGAGAAGCAGTTAAAGGTTGCGCTTGTTGTAAACCAGAAGTTCGGAGATAAGGCTTCCATGGATGACCTTGCAAAAGGCGCGGATCAGGCGGCGGAAGATTTTGGGGTTGAGATTAAAAAGCTGGAGTCTGCTGAGGCTTCTAAATTTGAGGAAGATGTGCGGGCAATGTCCAAGGCCGGATATGACTTGATCGTAACCACATACGGTTACATGACAGACGCTACAAAGCTTGTTTCAAAGGAATATCCGGATACCAAGTATGCGGCAATCTTCCAGACTATCAATGACGGCAGTGATAAGTATGAAAATGTATGGGATACGGAGTTCCACGGCGAAGGAGCGTTCTACCTTGGCGGCTATATTGCCGGAAAATTGACAAAAGCAAATCATGTAGGTTTTGTTGTAGGCGCGGAGGAGCCAACGCCGAATGCGGAAGGCAACGGTTTTATGATGGGCGTGAAGGCGGCCAATCCGGATGCCACTGTTGAATTTTCTTATGTTGGAAGCTATGAAGATCCGGCAAAAGCAAAAGAAGTAACAAGTGCTATGATCTCAAAAGGCTGCGATGTCATTCAGACAGACTCAGGCGCTTCTAATGCAGGCGTGGTTGAGGCATGTAAAGAGGCCGGTATCCTGTGTGCAGGTGAGATCAGCGATTACTATGACACATACGATGGCTTTTATGGTATTGAAGGCATTGGATTTGGCGACACCGTATATAAAGCAATCGAAATGCTGCAGAATGGAGAATATCCTGGCGGAGAGCACGGAATCCGTGACCTGACAAACGGTGGTTACTTTATGGACTGGGATTCCTTCAACAGATTTGCAGACAGTAACGACGAGTATAAAGATGTGATGAAAGCAGCGATTGAAGAAGCACAGAAACTGGAAGAACAGATTAAGGACGGTTCCTTAAAAGTTCCATTTAATACAGACGTGCCGAACTGGGAAAAAATCAAATCTTCAGCAGAATAAATTAAAAACGGCAGAGGCTGCCCCTCAAGCTGCAGTAACAGGCAGCTTAAACAGGGCAGCTTCTGTAAGATAAGAAAATAAACGAAGCATTGTTAAAGGAGAGTCAATGATTATGGAAGAAAACATGAACAAAGCATCCGCACCAAAGGCAGAAAACGAGGGGGTATATCATCTCCAGCTGAAACCAGGGGATGTCCCGCCGTACGTGATCCTGCCGGGCGCTCCGGAGAGAACCTTAAAAATTGCAAAAAACTGGGAGGATGTGAAGGAAGTCGCATCCTATCGGGAATATAAAACAGTTACAGGAAAATATAAAGGGATGGATATGGCATGTACCTCCACAGGCATCGGCGGGCCAAGCTCCGAGATCTGCCTTCACGAGCTGAACACATTGGGCGTGCATACCTGCATCCGCGTGGGGACGACGGGCTGTATTGTACCGCAGTTCGATCTGGGGGATCTGATCATCCCGGTTGCCTGTGTCAGAAAAGACGGAACCTCTGCCACTTATGTAGAGCCCGAATTTCCGGCGTTTGCAAATACCTATGTGGTCATGGCCCTCATGGAGGCATGTGAGCGCCTGGGCTTTCGTTACGGACTGGGCCTGGATTACACGGTCGGCTCTTTTTACATTGGGCAGGGACGCCCCCTGAATGAGGATGGAAGCGGATACTGGCCTTCCTTTGCAGAAAAGATCATCCCGGATCTGCAGACTGCCGGCGTGACGAATATTGAGATGGAGACTTCCGGACAGTATGTTGTTGGTTATCTGCACGAAATGAGGATGGGAGCGATTCTTTCCGTAATTTCCAACAGAGTACTAGACCGCTGGGGCGACAATGGCGGGGAAGAAAAGGCCTGTCTGGCTGCGGCTGAAGCCATGAAAATACTTAAAGAGTGGGATGAAACAGGCGAAGTTAAACTGAGCGTAAAGAAAAATCAGGTATAGGTACGGAAAGACCGCTTATATAGCGGATGAGTAGAAAAGGCAACGGCTCAGACCTGCCTGAACTGTTGCCAGAAAAGGAAGGATAATATGGCAGTAGCGGTTGAAATGTTGAATATATCGAAATTCTTCCCCGGCGTTGTGGCGAATGATAATGTATCTTTAAGCGTGAATGAGGGGGAGATACTAGGACTGATCGGCGAGAATGGCGCCGGTAAATCGACGATGATGAATATGCTGTATGGGATGATGGAGCCGGATCTTGGCGTAATCAAGCTGTCCGGGAAGGAAGTCCGGATCCAGTCTCCAAATATGGCAATTAAACTGGGGATTGGAATGGTACATCAGCATTTCATGCTGATGCCCAATTTAAGTGTTCTACAGAATATTATTTTAGGAAAGACACCAACTAAAAATGGGTTGATTGATACAAAAGAGGCAAAAGAAAAGATCCAGAAGATTATGGACACCTATGATCTCCCTGTAAATCTGGACGAGAAGATATACCAGCTGTCCGTCGGAGAAAAGCAGAGAGTGGAGATTATCAAGGCGCTGTACAGGGAGGCCAGAATCTTGATTCTGGATGAACCGACTGCCGTTTTGACGCCCACGGAGACGGACAAGCTTCTGGAGGTACTGCGGCTTTTGAAATCAAAAGGCTGTGCGATCATATTTATTACACACAAGCTCCGTGAGGTCATGGCAATCACCGACAAAATTGTAGTTATGAGAAAAGGCCTTGTAACAGGAACTCTGGACACCTCTGAGGCAAATACGGAGGGACTTTCCGATATGATGGTCGGAAGAAAAGTAAACCTGGAGATTGAACGGCAGGGGTACCGGCCGGGGGAAAAAGTACTGGAGGTCAAAGATATAAGGGCCTTAAACCAGAGAGGGCTTCCGGCCTTGAACGGGATCAGCTTCCACGTTTCCAGGGGCGAGGTTGTAGGCATCGCAGGAGTAGAAGGCAATGGGCAGACCGAGTTGATTGAGGTTGTCTCAGGCATGCTAAGGCCCACGGGCGGCCAGGTAATCTTTGAGGGAAAAGATGTGACGGCGCAGAATGTACGTCAGAGAAGAGAAGGCGGAATGTCCCATATCCCGGAGGACCGGCTGAAGATGGGCAGCGCGGTCAACTGTACCATCCGAGACAATCTGATCCTAAACAGGTACTATCAGAAGCCATACTGCAAGGGCGGTATTCTGGACAATAAAAAGCTTCATGATTTGTCGGAGGATCTGTGCAAAAACTTTGATGTTAAGACACCGGATTCCGATTATAAACTGGGGACGCTTTCCGGCGGAAATATGCAGAAAGTGATCTTTGCGCGAGAGATGGAGGCAGACCCTGATCTGCTGATAGCGGCGCAGCCCACCCGCGGGGTGGATATCGGCGCCATCGAATCCATCCATCATAAAATCATTGAAGTGCGGGATTCTAACCGGGGCGTGCTGTTGGTCAGCGCGGAATTAGACGAGATACTTTCTCTGTCAGACCGCATCCTGGTTATGTACGAAGGAGAGATTATGGCTGAATTCAAACGTGGAGAAGCTGATGAGCGTACCATTGCAGCCTATATGACAGGAGCAAAGAGACAAGGCGGTGATGACGATGAAAAATAAAGAAAACAACAGAATATTATCTACACTTGGCGTTGTAGGAAAACAGATCAGCCTGATCGTCATTGCGCTGATTCTGGCAACCATCTTCCTGGCGGTTTCCGGTTACGAGCCATTGGCGATCGTAAACGGAATTTTCGACGGGCTGACCATGGATATCGCCGGTACGATCCGCTGGGCAACGCCCCTGATTCTTGCCGGTCTCGCAATCTGCGTCACTTACAAAGCAGAGGTTTTCAATCTGGGTGTGGACGGACAGCTCTATATGGGGGCTGCGGCAGCAACGGGGGGGGGCCGCAAAATTTTCATTCAAA
>OBZW01000585.1_pt1 | contig 19382 bp, 17 predicted proteins | sample 1477021 | NCBI WGS metagenome assembly OBZW01 (sample SAMEA2580262, study PRJEB22360) | human gut metagenome | biome: human gut; feature: human-associated habitat; material: faeces | place: Denmark | collected 2008/2010
CCCCCTGCCTCTGCTGGCGGCGGATATATCCGTCATATTTGATATTAATATTTACCTGCTCTACTACATCAAATGGAAGTTCTTTTCTCTGTCTGTCTATGGGAGCCAATGATTCGTACGATAGCTCCGGGCGGCGGATCAGTTCTGCCAGTGTTGTTCCTGATGTGAGCGGTGTGCTTCCGAAAGACTTCAGAAGACTCTGCACATCATCTGATGTTCCTATATTAGTATGTTCAACCCTCTTGATTTCCTCTTCTATCATTTTTTCTTTTTCCAGAAGTTTCTGATACCGCTCCTCTCCTACCAGGCCAACTTCGTAACCGATTTTTGTCAGACGCAGATCTGCATTGTCCTGCCTCAGCAGCAGACGGTATTCCGCTCTTGATGTCATCATACGATAAGGCTCGTGACTCTCTTTTGTCACAAGATCATCTATAAGAACCCCGATATAGCCCTGTGAACGGTCGATGACGATTCCCTCTTTTCCCTGCAGTTTTCTTGCCGCATTGATTCCCGCTATCAGTCCCTGGGCGGCCGCTTCTTCATAACCTGAACTTCCGTTAAACTGTCCCCCGCTAAAAAGGCCCTTCAAATTTTTAAACTCCAGCGTGCTTTTCAGCTGTCTCGCATCAATACAATCATATTCAATTGCATAAGCATTTCTGACAATTTTAACATGTTCCAGTCCGGGCACGCTGCGATACATGGCATACTGAACATCTTCCGGCAGGGAACTGGACATGCCGCCAACATACATTTCATTTGTCTCAATTCCCTCGGGCTCTATAAATACCTGATGCCTGTTTTTATCCGCAAATTTTACAACCTTATCCTCGATGGACGGGCAATATCTGGGCCCTGTTCCCTCAATCATACCGGAGTACAACGGCGAACGGTCCAGGTTTGCCCTGATAATTTCATGTGTCTTTTCATTTGTGTAGGTAAGCCAGCAGGACGCCTGTTCAATCTGGACCTTCTCAGGATCCGTGGTGAAGGAAAAAGGTACGACTCTCTCATCCCCCTTCTGCTCCTCCATCTTACTGAAATCTACAGAATTTTTATCAATTCTGGCAGGAGTTCCTGTTTTAAATCTATACATCTTAATCCCCAGACCTTTCAGACTGTCAGTCAGATGATTTGCGGCCTGCAGCCCGTTTGGACCCGTATACGTACTTATATCTCCGTAAATACATCTTGCCTTCAGGTAAGTTCCCGTACAAAGTACAACTGCTCTGCAGCGGTATATAGCCCCTGAGTAAGTTTGGACTCCGGTCACTCTGCCTTCTTCCGCCAGAATGTCCGTAACTTCCATCTGGCGGATATCCAGATTCTTCTGACTTTGAAGCACCTGGCGCATGGTCCTGCTGTAATTAGCCTTATCCGCCTGAGCCCGCAGCGAATGAACAGCCGGCCCCTTTGACTTATTAAGCATCTTGGACTGGATAAATGTCTGGTCAATCACCTTTCCCATCTCACCGCCAAGTGCATCTACTTCCCTTACAAGATGCCCTTTAGAACTGCCTCCTATATTCGGATTGCACGGCATCAGTGCAATACTGTCCACACTCACCGTAAATATAACTGTCTTAAATCCCAGCCTTGCCGCAGCCAGAGCCGCTTCGCATCCCGCATGCCCCGCTCCGACAACTGCGATATCATATTCGTCTTTATTTTCCCATACAGAATTTGCTGAATATTTCATTTACTAAATCTTCTCCTATCGTTTCTCCAGTTATGCTGCCCAGTGATTCATATGCATCCATCAGATCTATAGAGCAAAAATCCTCCGGCATCTGATTCTCAATACTCTCAATTACTTTATTTAAACTTTCACAGGCATCCTGCAGGGCAGCCTTCTGCCTTATGTTCGTTATATATACCTGGTCATTAAAGGATATTTCTCCCTTCAGGAACATCGTTTTTAGTATTTCTTCAAATTCCTGGATTCCTTGCTCTTCCTTTGCTGAAATGTCAATCATAGGAATATCTTTTGAATAATTTCCTGCATTTTTTGTTTTTTCAAATACTCTCTCGATTGTATTCTGCAGGATTTCCTTCGTTACAACTGTTTTCAGGTCCGATTTATTTAATAATATGATGCATTTTTTTCCTACAGTCAACTGAATTATGTCTTCGTCATTCTTATCCAGTGGTCTTGATGCGTCGGCCACATAGATAATTAAATCCGCATTTTTCACATAATCTCTTGCCTTATCCACACCCATTTTTTCTATGATGTCATCCGTCTCCCTGATTCCGGCTGTGTCTACCATATTCAAGGTCAGCCCGCCCATCTGAATCTGCTCTTCCAGGGCATCCCTGGTAGTTCCCTCGATATCTGTTACAATGGCTCTTTCCCGGCCGGATAGGACGTTCAGAAGGGAGGATTTTCCCGCATTAGGTTTTCCTGCAATAACGGTCTGTATTCCCTCTTTCATGATGCGACCGCTGTCTGAAGAATCAATCAGTTTTCTGATGTCCACTAAAATATCATCAATGACATATTTTAATTTCTCACTATAACCATCAATATCTATGTGCTCCGGATCATCCAGAGCAGTTTCTATAAAAGCTGTTTGGTATATTATTTTATTTCTTATATCTTCTATTTTATTTCTAATATTTCCTTTTAATTGACTCATAGAACTTTGCAGGGCATATTCATTTTTAGAAGTAATTACATCTATGACAGCTTCAGCCTGAGACAAATCCATCTTGCCGTTTAAAAATGCGCGCTTTGTAAACTCCCCTGGTTCCGCCGGCCTGGCTCCATTCCTAATGACCGTCTCCAATACTCTTTTTACCACATAATTTCCGCCGTGGCAATTGATTTCTACTGTATCCTCACCGGTAAATGTACGAGGGGCACGCATCAGCATGACTAGTACTTCGTCTACCGTCTCCTGTTTATCTTTTACATATCCATAATGTATGGTATGGCTTTCAGCTTCTAAAAGCCTGTCCTTCCCTCTATATATCCTGTCTATGACCTCAAATGCTTCCGGGCCGCTGATACGTACAATCCCAATGCCTGAATTCGTCATTCCCGTAGAAATCGCGGCGATCGTATCTTTTCTCATTTTAAGCCTCCCCATGATCTGTGAGGAATTTTCCGGCAAATGGATAACCGGAAAGTCCCTCACATTATCCTAAAACTTTTAAAATATAATAACCCCATCAAATAAAATTAAATCTTTAAAAAAGACGTTTCACGACTTCACGAAAGCATCCGTGAAGCGGAAACGTCCTCTTTCGCTTCAAATTCATTTATCTTTTTAAGGTAACAACTACTTTTCTGTACGGCTCTTCCCCTTCACTATGTGTTGTTACATAAGGGTCAGACTGAAGCGCCGCGTGTATGATCCTTCTCTCGTAAGGATTCATCGGCTCCAGAGAAACTGGTCTCTTAGAACGTTTTACCTTGTAGGCAATGTTCTTTGCAAGATTCTTCAGTGTCTCTTCTCTTCTTGCACGGTAATTCTCTGTATCAAGCTTCACACGCACATAACCGTCCTGATGCTTATTGGCAACCCGGTTAGCAAGATACTGCAGTGCATCCAGTGTCTGTCCGCGCTTTCCAATGAGGAGTCCCATGTTCTCCCCCTTCATCTCTACACCCAGCGCGCCATCGGCATCCACATCAGAGATCAGCTCTACGGTCATACCCATTGCATTTAATGTATCACGCAGGAAGGCTTCAACAGCTTTTTTGGTTTCCTCTTTTACTTCTGCAAGCTCAGCTTCATGTCTGATTGCAGGCTGTGCTTCTGTCTTAGCAGTATCTTTTTTTACTTCATTTTTAACTTCATTCTTAAATTCACGCTTAAACTCATTCTTAGCTTCTTGCTTCACTTCTTTTTTATAATGTTCTTTTTTCTTGAACTCTCTTGCCGGCTCTTTCTTTACCTCAGGTTTCTCTTCTCTTTCCTCTGCCTTTGGTTCTTCCACTACAGGCTCCGGCTTTCTTCTTGCCTCGATTACAGCCTGTTTCATACCTATTCCAAGAAATCCGGCGCTTCCTTTTTCAATCACCTCATATTCAAGCCTGTCGCTGGTAACACCTAACTGGATCAATGCTTCTGTAATCGCATCATCTAATGTTTTTGCTGATACTCTGATACTACCGTTCATGCTGTATCCCTACCTTTCTACACCGACTCTCCTACTTACCTTCATCCTTTTTATCTGTTGTGCTGTGACCGCTGTTATACTTGCTTACCATATTGGCCTTAGAAGCAAGACTGCCCGGCTTCGCACTCTTTGTATACTGTGCTGCATTTTTCAGGCGTTCTTCGCGCTCAGCTTCAGATATCTTTGATTTTTTCTTATCTTCTACATTTCTGGTGCTCGTTGTTGCCATTCTGTTGATTTCTTTTGCGGATGTTCCCTTTTTCTCACGTTTCTTGGCAGCCTTTTTCTGATTCTCCGCAATCAATTCATCCGTTGACTTTTTGCCAAGATATTTGTTGATTGCCAGCTGCTGTACGCATCTTACAACTGCACTGATTGCCCAGTAAAGACCAAGACCTGCGGGAAGTGTGAATCCCATGAATACGGAAAACAGCGGCATTGTATATGTCATTGTCTTCATGGAGTTGGCCATCGTATTGCCTGGTTCAACCTGTGGCTGCGGCTGCAGTTTTACACTGATAAACTGTGTAAGACCGGCCATGATCGGGATAATAACTGCTAATATAATACCTAAAATTGAAAAATCTTTGATTGCCGCCATTAACATTGTAAAAGGCGCTTCGCCGATGTTAATACCGATAAAACTGTTCAGATGTCCTACTGTCTGTGTGGTGGATTCCACAATATCCTTCAGAGAAGGAATCTTGTCCACCAGAGTATTCCATGTGCTGTCCTGGAATTTATACAGCGCATTCACAAGTGTCTCTGCCTGTGAATAATCGTAAGATTTGGCGCTCATAAGTACAGGTTTTGCTTCCCCGATCTTTTCCATGATCTTCTGGAAACCGTCCGTTGCCATGATCTGGTTTACAACCGGCATATAAACATCTTTTACACCCTTAACATAATTCGGTATATTCTGAATAACCGGATACAGAGCAAAGAGAACCGGCATCTGGATCAGCATCGGAAGACATCCGCCTGTAGGTGAAGTACCGTACTTCTCATATATAGTCTGCATCTCTTCCTGCTGTTTGAGCATGGAAGCCTGGTCTTTTTTGTTTGCATACTTTTTCTGAATCTTCTGAATTTCAGGATTCATAACCGAAGACATTTTAGACCATTTCTGCTGTTTGATCGTAAGCGGAATCATCAATGTATATATGACGATTGTAAAAAGGATGATACAGATACCGATATTCTGTATCCCAAATACACCATCTAACACATTGTAGATTCCATTCATCAATTTTCCAAGCAGCCAGGAAATCTGATGAATAATTGGCCAGTCTGCATAACCTGCAGCTAAAGTTCCATACATCTCTTATCCTCCTTAAGGTACCGGATCATATCCGCCTTTTGCAAATGGATTGCAGCGCAGAATTCTCCAGATTGTGAGGGCGCCTCCCTTTACAGCACCGTATTTTTGAATTGCTTCAATACCGTACTGTGAACAAGTCGGCGTATAAATACAGTGATACTGCGTCTTCAATCCGGACAGATACTTCTGATAAAATCTGATAAGCCCTATAAAAATATGCTTCATCTGCGTCACTTCCCTTTATATATTTCATGAAGCTTTCCCAAGTGGATAAGTGCACTCTCAATCTCATGGTAACACTTCTCTTTTGCACTTACTCTGGCTATTACGACTATATCAAGTCCACTTTGGAAATGTTCTTCTAAAAGCCGATAACTTTCTCGGATCAACCTTGTCAGATGATGCCTGACAACACTGTTCCCCACTTTTTTACTAACGGAAATACCGAGCCTGTTTTTGTCCAGCCCATTTTCCTTCACATACATCACAAGATACTTATTAGCATAAGATCTTCCGCTTTTATAAACAATTTGAAAGTCATTATTTTTTTTCAAAGATTCGGAAAATTTCATTGAATTCCCTTTGCCTTTTTCTTTTATAAATAGAAGAAAAGGCCACATAGATGCGGCCTAAGCTGATAACTGTTTTCTTCCTTTTGCTCTTCTGGCAGCTAAAACTTTTCTTCCGCCTGGTGTGCTCATTCTTGCTCTAAAGCCATGAACTTTTGCTCTCTGTCTTTTCTTTGGCTGAAATGTCATTTTCATCGCAGATACACCTCCCTTTGATTGATATACTTATTATAAAGTATTACAATTATTATCACTTTCGCCTGCCGTCTTTGTTAAAAAATATATACCTATATAATACACAAAAAAGACACTGCTCTTAATTATATTCAAAAAAAGGGGGGAAGTCAAGCTATTATGGGGAATTTTATGCGAAATTACGGATGTTTGGGTAAGGGGAGGCGCTAAGGAAGAGGTGTGGCTTGCTCCTGGGGGAGTGTGTATGCTGATTCAAATCCCGGCCGTTCACGAAGAAGATGTAAACGAAAAAACAGGTAAAATTGAGGGACTTGCCGCAGTTGACCCAAAATCTTGATGATTTTGGGCCGCCGGCGGCAACAAAATTTGTTTTGGTAAAACAAATTTTGCCCTCAATTTTACCTGTTTTTTCGCTAACATCTTCTAACGCTTACTTTGAGGGATTCTGAATCAGCATACACACTCCCCCAGGAGCAAGCCACACCTCTTCCTTAGCTGGGTTCATCCAATCGGCAGCATTGCGGCATGGACGTTGACGGATAGCTTATAGGGACTTTATGCGGGGGCAGTGGATCTGCCCTGACGACGCGGAGCTGGGATTTGTATTTTATACTAAGTTTCCTGTAACTCACGTTTTGACGTGCGGGGCTGTTGCATGGCTACTGAATAAATTATATCTATATAATTTCCTATAATACCTGTCTTACAGACGGGTCACGTATACCCCCGTAATAAATTATACTCAAAAGCCCCCTGTAACCTAATCCTTGCGGACGGCTCCCCAATACAATTAAAAAATATTCGATAAAAAAAACCACATTAACACTCCGCACAGCCAGTTACCATCCGCTGCCCCCGTCCGAACCCCACCCACTAAGAATCATCCCTTTCCTCTTGCTGCAGCACCCCTCACATCCTTTTATAGAGCGTCCCCTCATCCTTTCACTCACAAGTTCGTTATCTACATTCTTATGTGGATAATATGTGGATAAGTGTTGGATAAGGTGTTGATTAAATTTTATTTTTGATTTTAACCCATGCAAACATACGCGTTTAAATTGTTCATAAAGTTATACACATCATTTCTCATTGCTTCTCATACCGTTTTGATGTAAAATGTAATAGAGAGATTTTGCGTTCATATCTCTCTATTATATTGATTAGGAGTACTGTCGATGAACATTGTAGTTGAAAATTGGGAGCAGATTTTAAACAAAATGAAGGACGAATATTGCTCATCTAATATTTCATACAATACGTGGATTGCGCCGCTTACTGTATATGAAGTTACCGATGACACTGTCTATATTCTCGTAAAACTAAAAGCCAGCCTGGAACATATAGAAGAGAAATATCTCCTTCCTTTTAAAGTGTGTATTGCAGAAGTTACAGGCACTGAGTTTGAAATCTCTTTTGTTACTGAAGATAATGTCATCATCCAGGAAAAGAAAGAAAATGTCATAAAGAATAAAAAGTCAAATGCTATCTTTGAGAATGCGAATCTCAATGCCAAATATACATTTGATACTTTTGTTGTGGGCAGTAATAATAATTTCGCACATGCTGCGTCTCTTGCGGTTGCAGAATCACCCGGGGAGATTTACAACCCTCTTTTTATATATGGAGGTGTCGGACTGGGGAAGACTCATCTGATGCATTCGGTTGCACACTTTATACTTGAGAATGACCCTTCCAAGAAGGTCCTGTATGTGACAAGTGAGACATTTACAAATGAATTGATTGATGCCTTAAAAATAGGTAAAAACGGCAATGAACTTGCCATGACCACTTTCCGTGAAAAATACCGAAATAACGATGTGCTTCTGATTGATGATATTCAGTTTATAATAGGTAAGGAAAGTACACAGGAAGAATTCTTCCACACGTTTAACCATCTCCATGTGTCAGGGAAGCAGATTATTATCTCCAGTGATAAGCCTCCGAAGGATATCGAGACACTGGAAGCACGGCTCCGCACCCGTTTTGAATGGGGCCTGATTGCGGATATTTCCTCACCTGATTATGAGACCAGGATGGCCATTCTCAGAAAGAAAGAGGAACTGGACGGACTGGAACGTTATCACATTCCGGATGAAGTACTCCAATATATTGCAAATAATATTAAATCCAATATCAGGGAACTGGAAGGCTCCCTGAACAAGCTGATCGCCTTATCCAATCTGGAGAAGAAGCCGATCGACATTCCTCTGGCCGCAGAAGCACTGAAGGACATGATTTCGCCCGATGCAAACCGGACGATTACTCCTGAACTGATTATCGATGTTGTTTCCGAACATTTTAATGTCCCCATTTCTGAATTGAAGGGGAAGAAAAGAAATGCTGAGATTGTACTTCCACGTCAGATTGTAATGTACCTCTGCCGTGCCATGACGGATACCCCCCTTAAGACTGTAGGTATTATCCTGGGAGGCAAGGATCACGCTTCTGTCAGCCATGGAGTTAAGAAGATCGCACATGACCTTACAGTTGACGAGGCTCTGAACAACACTGTGAACATTATTAAGAAGAAGATAAATCCTATTTAATGTGGATAAATTGTGGATAACAATGTTAAAATGATGTGAATTATGAGGTTAATAAAAAAATTAAGGAGTTTGAGGAGTTTTTTATCCCCATCTTGTCCCAACACTTTCCAGTGGATGTCTACACAGTTTTCAGTATGGACAACCCCTTAATTTTAAAGGCTTTGAAGCACTTATGAACTTATTCACAGCCCCTATTACGAAGAAGACGGAATTGATTTATATATTTATCTATAAAAAACGCGGTGGAAAGTTTTTTCACCACAACCATCGAAAGGAGTTACCGACATATGAAAATCGTTTGTTCAAAATCTAACCTGGTTAAAGGTGTCAGCATTGTATCCAAAGCTGTACCATCCAAAACTACAATGCCTATTCTGGAATGTATTCTGATCGATGCATCTACAGATGTCATTAAGCTGACTGCAAATGATATGGAACTTGGAATTGAGACAAGCATCGAAGGTGATATCGTAGAGAGAGGAATTATAGCCCTGAATGCAAGAATATTTTCAGAGATCGTCAGGAAGCTTCCTGACAATGATGTAACCATTGAGACCGATACGGATAACCAGACAATGATCAACTGTGAAAAAGCGAAGTTCAATATTGCCGCACAGTCGGGAGAAGATTTTTCATACCTGCCCGTGATTGAAAAAGAGGATTACATTACCGTCTCTGAATTTACGTTGAAAGAAGTCATACGACAGACTATCTTTTCCATCGCAGATAACGATACAAATAAGATGATGACAGGCGAACTGTTCGAGATCGAAGAGAACATCCTGAAGGTGGTCTCTCTGGACGGCCACAGAATCTCGATCCGTAAGATTGAGTTAAAGGAAAACTATGCGCCGAAAAAGGTGATCGTACCGGGTAAGACACTGCAGGAGATCAGCAAGATTATTGGCGGAGAGGCAGAGGCGGATGTAGACATTTCGTTTACAAAGAACCACATTGTGTTTGAGTTTGATAAGACGGTGGTGGTATCCAGACTGATCGAAGGAGATTATTTTAAGATTGACCAGATGCTCTCCAGCGATTATGAGACAAAAGTAAGAATTAACAAGAAAGAGCTTCTGGACTGTATTGACAGAGCCACCCTTTTGATCAAGGAGGGAGACAAAAAGCCGATTATCATTGATATCCGGGACGAATCCATGGAACTTAAGATCAAGTCTCAGATTGGATCCATGGATGAGGAAATCTTTATCACAAAAGAAGGGAAGGATCTGATGATCGGGTTTAATCCTAAGTTCTTGATCGATGCCCTGAGAGTCATTGATGATGAGGAGGTTGACCTGTATTACATGAATGCAAAGGCGCCATGTTTTATCAAGGATGAAAAACAGAGTTATATTTATTTGATTCTTCCGGTTAACTTTAATGCGGTGTAATAGCTCAGGCCTGTCTGAAATGTTACAACGCGGTTGCATAATAAATGGGGACGTGGCCCTTTTATCCAGATATAAGGCACGGTGGTTTCAGGCCGGGATAAAAGGGCGGCGTCCCCAATGGGGTTATCGAAAGGACAGAAAGGACTTGGTATGGAGATTATAAAGTTACGTGAAAGCGATGAATTTATTAAGCTGGGGCAGGCACTGAAAGCGGCCGGGCTTGTGGATTCCGGAGTGGAGGCAAAAGAGGTTGTCCAGGACGGATTGGTAAAGGTGAACGGGGAGACGGACACCAGAAGAGGGCGCAAATTATACGTTGGGGACAGGGTGGAATTTGACGGCCAGGAAATAAAAATTGAAAAATAGTCTGAAAAAGTGTAAAATAATTGTGTCAGTTCAGATAGGTCTGCGCATTTACTGCGCAGACTGTACGGAAAAAATGGTGGTTGCAGGCATACAGCGCTTTGCCGCAGGTTAATTTCTATGGGCTGGATGCGTAACAGTTCAGGCAGGCCTCAACTGTTACTAATAATTACATGCTGATGGAGAAATTATGGTAATCAAATCTTTAAAACTAAAGAATTACAGGAATTACGAATTGTTGGATTTGACCTTTGATCCCAAGACGAATATTCTCTACGGCGACAATGCACAAGGCAAGACGAATGTACTGGAAGCCCTGTATTTATCCGGGACTACCAAATCTCACAGAGGTACAAAAGACAGAGATTTGATTCAGTTTGGACGTGATGAAGCACATCTGGAGACTATTGTTGAGAAAAGGGGATTAGAATATCAGATCGATATGCATCTGAAAAAGAACAGTCCCAAAGGGATTGCTATCAATAAGATTCCGATCCGCAAAGCAAGTGAATTGTTTGGAATTATTCATTTTGTATTTTTTTCTCCGGAAGACTTGAACATCATCAAGGACGGGCCTTCCGGAAGAAGAAGATTTATCGATCTGGAATTGTCGCAGCTTGATAAAGTATATCTCAGCAATCTTTCTAACTATAATCGAATTATTAATCAGAGAAATTCCTTACTCAAAGACATTTATAAACAGGAGAATCTTGTGGAAACGTTGGATATCTGGGATATGCAATTGGTTGAGTACGGGACAAAAGTAATGGAGAGCCGGAAGCGGTTTATAGAAGAAGTTAATGAAATCATCTCTGATATCCACTATAAATTAACTGGGGGGAAGGAGCACATTACTCTTTCCTACGAATGCAGCGTCGGAAACCTTAGCCTGGAACAGGCTCTGAAGAAAAACAGGGATAGGGACATGAGGCTGAAGAGCACCTCTGTGGGCCCACACAGGGATGATCTTTGTTTTATGGCGGGCAGCCTGGATATCCGCAGGTTTGGGTCGCAGGGACAGCAGCGGACGGCAGCTTTGTCGCTGAAGCTCTCCGAGATTGAACTGGTCAGGTCACTGATCAGGGATACGCCTGTGTTATTATTGGACGATGTATTGTCTGAACTGGATAAACACAGGCAAAACTATTTACTGGATAGTATTCATGATATACAAACGGTAATCACATGTACTGGATTAGATGAGTTTGTGAATCATCGATTTTCTATTAATAAAATTTTCCATGTAAAAAATGGACAGGTAGCAAAAGAAAATTAGGAGGTTTTTAAATGGGTGCAACAGGTACAGAATTTGATGCTGAATATGGAGCAGATCAGATCCAGATATTAGAGGGATTGGAAGCGGTAAGAAAAAGGCCGGGGATGTACATCGGAAGCACTTCGTCAAGAGGACTTCACCATCTGGTATATGAGATTGTAGACAACGCTGTGGATGAGGCGCTGGCAGGATATTGTGATACAATCTTTGTAAGTATAAATGAGGGAAACTCAATCACGGTTATTGATAACGGGCGTGGTATTCCTGTGGGGATCAATCATAAGGCCGGGCTTCCTGCGGTAGAAGTTGTATTTACAATTCTGCATGCTGGGGGAAAGTTTGGCGGCGGGGGTTACAAGGTATCGGGCGGCCTCCACGGTGTGGGAGCTTCGGTTGTAAACGCACTGTCGCAGTGGCTGGAGGTAGAGATCTACAATGAGGGTAAGATCTACAGGCAGAGATACGAGCGTGGAAAAGTTGTAGAAAAGCTGCGGGTGGTCGGGGAATGTGAGGCTGATAAGAGCGGTACTAAAGTAACATTTCTGCCGGATGATGAGATTTTTGAGGAAACGATTTTTGATTATGATACATTGAAGCAGCGTTTCCGCGAGATGGCTTTCCTGACAAGAGGACTGCGGATTGTACTTAGGGATGAGCGCGGGGAAGAGCTTGTGGAGAAGAATTTCCACTATGAGGGCGGAATCAAGGAGTTTGTCACTTATTTGAACCGCAGTAAAACAGCTCTTTACGACCAGATTATATACTGTGAGGGAATGAAGGATAATGTAGCCGTTGAGGTTGCCATGCAGCACAACGATTCCTACAGTGACAATACTTATGGCTTTGTAAATAATATTACTACGCCGGAGGGCGGTACTCATGTAGTGGGATTCCGCAACGCACTGACAAAAACTTTTAATGATTACGCGAGAAAAAATAAGCTGCTCAAAGACAGCGAGCCGAATCTATCCGGTGAGGATATCCGGGAAGGTCTGACTGCGATTATCAGTGTAAAGATTGAGGACCCCCAGTTTGAGGGACAGACAAAGCAGAAGCTGGGCAATAGTGAAGCGCGCGGCGCTGTGGATAGTATTGTGAGTACCCAGCTGGAGATTTTCCTGGAGCAGAACCCAAATGTTGCGAAAATGACTGTCGAAAAGTCAGTGATGGCGCAGCGTGCAAGGGAGGCAGCCAGAAAAGCAAGGGATCTTACCAGAAGAAAGTCTGCCCTGGAGGGAATGTCCCTGCCGGGTAAACTTGCCGACTGCTCGGACAAGGACCCGAAAAACTGCGAGATTTACATCGTAGAGGGTGATTCTGCCGGAGGTTCCGCGAAAACTGCCAGAGACAGATCCACTCAGGCTATCCTGCCGCTGAGGGGAAAGATCCTGAATGTGGAGAAGGCAAGGCTGGATAAGATTTATGGAAATGCAGAGATAAAAGCGATGATCACTGCATTTGGCACGGGAATACATGAGGATTTTGATATTACAAAGCTTCGGTATCATAAGATTATTATTATGACTGATGCCGACGTGGATGGGGCGCATATCAGCACCCTGTTATTGACATTTTTATATCGTTTTATGCCGGATCTGATCAAAGACGGTTATGTATATCTGGCGCAGCCGCCGCTGTACAAGCTGGAAAAGAACAAGAAGGTATGGTATGCATACAGTGATGAGGAACTGAGCCAAATTCTTTCAGAAGTGGGACGTGACGGAAACAACAAGATACAGCGCTATAAAGGTCTTGGAGAGATGGATGCGGAACAGCTGTGGGAGACCACCATGGATCCGGAACACAGAATACTGCTGAGGGTGACGATGGACGAGGAGACTTCTTCAGAGCTTGACCTGACTTTCACTACGCTGATGGGAGACAAAGTAGAGCCAAGGCGGGAATTTATCGAGGAGAATGCGAAGTATGTGCAGAATCTGGATATCTAATCGTACATTGTGGGGAAAGTACTGATTACTGACCAGCATCGAATAATTAAGGGTTTGGCCGAACGGACAATTTGTCTGCCGGGAAACCTTCAAAGGAAAGGATATAAAAATGGAAGATAATATTTTTGATAAAGTCCATGAAGTTGATTTGAAAAAGACCATGGAAAATTCTTATATCGATTATGCCATGAGTGTAATAGCTGCTCGTGCCCTGCCCGATGTAAGAGACGGCCTGAAGCCTGTACAGAGAAGAATTCTGTATTCTATGATTGAATTGAATAACGGGCCTGACAAGCCGCACCGTAAATGTGCGCGTATTGTCGGTGATACTATGGGTAAGTATCACCCGCACGGCGACAGTTCCATTTACGGGGCGCTGGTAAATTTGGCCCAGGAATGGTCCACCAGATATCCGCTTGTTGACGGCCACGGTAACTTTGGTTCTGTGGACGGTGACGGCGCGGCTGCCATGCGTTACACGGAGGCACGGCTCAGCAAGATTTCCATGGAGATGACTGCGGATATCAACAAGGATACTGTTGATTTTACACCGAATTTTGATGAGACGGAAAAAGAGCCGACCGTGCTGCCAGCCAGATTTCCGAATCTTCTTGTCAACGGAACATCCGGTATTGCAGTTGGTATGGCTACCAATATACCTCCCCACAATCTGAGAGAAGTTATCGGTGCAGTTGTGAAAATCATTGACGATCAGATTGAAGAGAACGGCGACACGGCCATTGAAGATATTTTAAAGATCATTAAGGGACCAGATTTTCCGACAGGTGCGGAGATTCTCGGAACAAGAGGGATCGAGGAAGCATACAGAACCGGACGCGGCAAGATCCGTGTGCGTGCAATTACGAATATTGAGCCTATGGCAAACGGAAAGAACCGGATCATTGTCACAGAGCTTCCCTATATGGTAAATAAAGCCAGATTAATTGAAAAGATTGCAGAGCTTGTGCGGGATAAGAAGATCGATGGAATTACAGACCTGAGCGACCAGTCGAACCGCGAAGGGATGAGGATTTGTATTGAACTGCGCCGGGATGTGAATCCAAATGTCATTCTGAATCAGCTGTACAAGCATACACAGCTGCAGGATACATTTGGCGTCATTATGCTTGCGCTTGTGAATAATGAGCCAAGGGTTATGAATATTCTGGATATGCTTCGGCTTTATCTGAAGCATCAGGAGGAAGTTGTAACCAGAAGGACAAAGTATGAACTAAACAAGGCAGAAGAGCGTGCACATATCTTAAAAGGCTTACTTATCGCGCTGGATCACATAGATGAAGTCATTAAGATCATCAGAGGGTCCAAGAACGTCCAGATTGCGAAAGAAGAATTAATCGCAAGATTTGACTTAACAGATGTGCAGGCACAGGCTATTGTGGATATGCGTCTCCGTGCGCTGACCGGTCTGGAAAGAGAGAAGCTGGAGAGTGAATTCGAAGAGCTGATGAAGAAAATCGGCGAATTAAAGGCAATTCTGGCTGATAGGAAGCTGCTTCTCGGCGTGATCCGGGAAGAGATTCTGCTTATTTCTGAAAAGTACGGGGATGAGAGAAGAACATCCATCGGCTTTGATGAATTTGATATATCCATGGAAGATCTGATTCCAAGGGAAAATATTGTTATTACCATGACCAGGCTCGGATACATCAAGCGTATGACCATGGATACCTTCAAGAGCCAGAACAGGGGCGGCAAGGGAATTAAGGGAATGCAGACGCTGGAAGAGGATTATATCAAGGAATTATTTATTACCTCCACCCATCACTATATTATGTTCTTCACCAATACAGGGCGTGTATACAGGATCAAGGGATACGAGATTCCGGAGGCCAGCAGGACCGCGAGAGGGACCGCTATTATTAATATCCTGCAGTTGATGCCGGATGAGAAGATTACGGCTATGATCCCGATACAGGAGTATGAGGACGGTAAGTTTTTGTTTATGGCAACAGAGAAGGGGCTTGTGAAAAAGACTCCGATTACCGATTATGCAAATGTTAGAAAGACAGGGCTTGCAGCGATCACGCTGCGCGAGGACGACAGGCTGATTGAAGTCAAGATTACGGACAATGAGGAAGATATTGTACTGGTAACCAAATATGGCCAGTGTATTAGATTTAATGAAAAGGATGTCCGGGCGACAGGAAGAACTTCTATGGGGGTCCGCGGCATGAACTTAAGCGACAGGGATGAAGTCATTGCAATGCAGATGAGCACTCAGGGCAGCGATCTCCTCATTGTATCGGAAAAGGGGATGGGCAAGCGCACCAGCCTGGAGGAATTTACAACACAGAACCGCGGCGGTAAGGGCGTGAAGTGCTATAAGATAACCGAGAAGACCGGAAATGTAGTGGGCATGAAGGCCGTGAATGAAGATAATGAAATTATGATTATCAATACAGAGGGAATTATTATTCGTATGCAGTGTGCGGATATATCAGTTCTCGGACGTGTGACATCGGGAGTAAAACTGATTAACCTTGCCGAGGGGGATACCGTAGCGAGTGTCGCTAAGGTAAGAAAGGCATCTGCTGAGATTGATGGAGAAAAGGTAGAAATCTCTGAAGATGATGAGGAGATTCAGGAATAAACTAATGGCTGAAGGGACGCTTTCCGGAGTCGTGAAAGGGATATCCTGGATGCGGCATTCGAAGATAACTGCCGCTAATCAAAAGAAAAGCCAGCATGATGAACACCGCCGACAAACACGGGAATGCAGGATGCATTCCCGTATAAGTCGGCTTACAAGCAGGACTTGTGGTCCTGCTTGTAGTTCATATGCTGGCTTTTCTTTTGATGAAGCGGCAGTAATCTCCGAATGAAGCATCCGGGATATCCCTTTCACGACTCCGGAAAGCTGGTGCATCAGGACGGGAGAGTTGAATTCCTGGGATGGCTCTCTGCGCCGGCAGGGGCGGGGGAGGCGGATTGTTAATGGATTCATGGATCGATTCGTTATTGGTAATAATGTTTATTGAGTGAGATTATATTCAGTTATATATTTTTAGTGTGGGGTTTGGTATACTTAAGAAAATTGGAATAGTATTTGTGGGTTTTAGTTTATTGGTGAGGGATAATGAAGAAAATAATTATGTTCGTGTTTCTAGTAATAACAATAATTCTTTTTTCTGGCTGCAGTAAATATGATGATAATCCGAAAAATTCTGCGGCAGGGGCGCTGTCTGAGGAAAACGTAATCAATCGAATTTCGGGAAAGGTTATGGATATCAGGTTGGGGTACAGGAGGGGCAGATAGATTTATTTATTGATGACAAATGGATCGTGTTTGAATTATTAGAAAATGGAACAGATTATACAAGGCAGGATTAATCTGTGTTTGATATATTATTTTGTGTGAAAAAGTGTATAATTAGTAAATGAGCTTCCTGATGTTGATGCTTTTAGAATCATATTATGAGAGTACTCATTTAGGGAAAGGAGGAAACGTCATGCGTTTAAGCCTAAAAAAGCGAGGGTTGTTTAGTGGGAAGATTCTTTTTGAAAAGGTGATTATGTTTTTTCTGTATCGTGGAATGAAGACTTTATATAAGTATGATAGCAGAGTCTACAAAGAAATTGAGAGCTGGCCGATGGGAAGGACGATTGTTCTGACTGCATCAAAAAGGGGGCCAAAGCTTTGTTTAGAAAGAGTATCCAGTGGTATAGTGCGTTCCGGAAATATTGAGGATCCGGATATTCTAATCTCATTTAAAAGTATTGACGGTGCATTTCTGGTATTTTCCGGACAGATGGGGATTACAGAGGCTTATGCTCAGCATCGTTTTATGGTGAAGGGGGATATTGCCGAGATTATGTCTATTGTAAGGTGTATTGAATTGGCCGAAGTATATTTGTTTCCTAAAATAATTACAAAAAGAATACTGCGTAGAGTACCTGGTAAACAACTGGGAAGCTTTCGGGTATATTGCCATTCATTATTTGGATTTTAGAATAAGGACTCAAGTAAACTCTTTGAGTATTCATGGCGGGCTGTCATTATGCTCCGTATGACCGATTTCTTTGGCGTACCGATTCGATCTGGGGGTATATATATTATTGTAAAATAAAAGTTATCAACAGTTATATTACTAAAAAACGGAGTAATTCACATAAAGTATGTGGAAAACCCTGGAAAAATGTGGAAAAGTCTATTTTATTTGAAATTTTGATGAGATTTAGGAGGAAAACTTGTGCTGCCAACGTATTATGAATTTCAGAATTCAACAAAAATTTTATCAGGAAAGTATGCGCTTGAGAACATTACCTACGAGCTAAAGGGACTGGGGGCGTGCAGGCCGATTTTGTTATCCGGCAGGATTCTCGAGAAAGTGGGATCTCTAAAAAAGGTGATCAACGCAATTGTTTCCACAGGAATGGAGCCGGGGGCTATTTTTACAGATATTCCTGCAGATTCTTCGGTCGAGGTTGTGAATAGAATCGGGAAAACATATAAAGAAGCGGACTGTGACAGTATCATAGCCGTAGGAGGAGGTTCTATTATAGATACTGCAAAGGGCCTAGAAATGCTGATATCCCAGGAGGCAGAGGATTTGCTGGAGCTGCAGGGCTGCGAGTCCATGAATCGGGGAAAACATATCCCCTTTATTGCAGTCCCGACCACATCGGGGACCGGTTCAGAGACAACACTTGTAGCTGTGATTAAAAATATAGAAAAGTCCGTAAAAATGGAGTTTATATCAAACTATCTGTTACCGGATGCAGCGGTATTGGATCCACGAATGACAGAAACGCTTCCACCGAAAACGGCAGCTTCGACAGGTTTTGATGCATTATGCCATGCAATAGAAGCATTCAGCTGTACTCAAAAAAACCCACTGAGCGATGCCTATGCCGCCGCTGCAATAAAGCTGATATCAGAGAATCTGGTGACCACCATAAAAGATGGAAAGAATATTGAGGCAAGACTTGCAATGGCGAACGCATCCACTATGGCCGGTGCAGCATTTTCCAATTCCATGGTAGGAGTAGTTCATGCAATCGGACATGCACTGGGTGGAGTCTGTAAAGTACCCCATGGAAATGCCATGTCCATATTGCTGCCTTATTGTATGTTATATAATTATAAACAATTGGGAGATATATATGGAGAATTACTTCTATACCTGGAGGGGCCGGAAGTGTACGCCAGAACTTCTGCAGAAAAGCGAAGTGAAGAGGCCATAAAATCAGTTAGAAAACTCGAACGCAGACTTCATAAGTTATGTGGACTGCCCATGACACTAAAAGAAGTAAAAGTAGAGAAAAAAGATTTTGATGCAGTGGCAAAAACAGCACTGAATGATGGGGCTATGCTTTTAAATCCGGCTGCAGTGGATTATGAGGACGTCATAATGATATTAAACCAGGCTTACGAGTAAAGGGGTCTGACCCCTTTGCTTACCATTTTCAGAATATTCTTAAAATTCATTTGTTTTTAGAAACGTGCAATAGAAATGCAATTAAAAGACGGGTACGAAATGCTTTATTGAAATAAGGCAGGAAGTATTCGTTTTTTTTATCTTATAGGAAAGTTCGCCTATAAGATAAACAGGCCCTCCTGCGGGGATGCGCACTGCGGCGTAAGAGGCAGATGTCGTGATGAGGCCGCCGCAGGCGC
>OBZW01000586.1_pt1 | contig 19313 bp, 15 predicted proteins | sample 1477021 | NCBI WGS metagenome assembly OBZW01 (sample SAMEA2580262, study PRJEB22360) | human gut metagenome | biome: human gut; feature: human-associated habitat; material: faeces | place: Denmark | collected 2008/2010
TCAAGGGGGTCAGACCCCTTTGCAAAGGGGTCTGACCCCCTTGACCTCCTCCTTATGGTTTTTATACTTTTTTAATACCCGCCGTATGTTCTTTCACACCTATTTAATACAAAGCATGCTATTTTTTAGTAGTAAAGAGAAGATATGGGTGCGGCGGTAAAGCAGTACGCATCCGAAGCAGGGAGGCTTTTATAATGAAGAAAGAATCTAACGAATATGGGAGTGGAAATTTATTTGATATGGAGGATGATCTGAAGAATCTCTGCAGAGTCATCAGGAATTATGTGTCCGAACATAAGTGGGAAGAGTGTGACCGTCTGATTCCGAAGTATATGGAGTTATATCCGGACAGTGCGGTGCCGCATAATTTACGAGGAATTGTCATGGAAAAACAGGGCAGGCATGCGGAAGCCATGAAACACTTCCGGGCGGCACAGGCCTTGGATGCATCCTATGTTCCTGCAAACTTTAATATGGAACGGTTCGCCTCTTTTGAAAAGGAGGGCAGGGTAGAACCGGCATTTGACATGAATGACTGTATCAGGATGACAAGCGAAGTTAAGGGGAAAAAAAACTATTTTTTTCTGAGGAACCTGGAGTATGATGCAGAACTGGAAAATCCCTGGTCCTGACCCCTTATTTATGAAAGGAATAGATTTGCGGATTGCTGTTTTAATGTCATTTTAATACCAGAATGTATTTTTATTATCCCAATTTTATATAGACTGGCGTAAATTAGAGACCTGTAAGGAGGAAAAATAAATGGGAAATACAATTTTGCAGTATGTGCTTTATGTTGTCATCCTAGTAGCGCTTGCAATACCGCTTGGGGGCTACATAGGAAAAATTATGAATGGTGAAAAAGTATGGCTTAGCAAGATACTGTCACCGGTAGAGGGGCTGGTCTATAAAGCCCTCAGAGTGAATAAAGAGGAACAGATGGGCTGGAAAAAATATGCGGCCAGCGTAGGGCTTTTCAGTATTTTCAGCTTTATTGCGTTATTCCTGATTCTTATGCTGCAGGGACATCTGCCATGGAATCCGGAAGGAATTAGCGGGATGAGTCCGGATCTGGCGTTTAACACAGCGGTCAGTTTTGTGACCAACACAAACTGGCAGGCTTACAGCGGCGAGACAGGACTCTCTTACTTCTCACAGATGGTGGGTTTGACCGTACAGAACTTCGTGTCTGCGGCAGTCGGAATCTGTGTACTGTTTGCCTTAATCCGTGGATTTATAAAAGTAAAGTCGGAGGGGCTTGGAAGCTTTTGGGCCGATCTTACGAGAGTGGTCCTGTATGTTCTTGTTCCATTGTCAATCGTAGTAACTGTTCTGCTTGTGTCTCAGGGTGTTGTGCAAAATATGAACAGCTATGAGACAACGCAGCTGGTGGAGCCGGTCACAACGGAAGAGGGGGAGGAGATAACAGAGGCAACAATCCCTATGGGGCCGGCGGCAAGTCAGATCGCTATTAAGCAGCTGGGCACAAACGGAGGCGGTTTCTTCGGCGTGAACTCAGCGTATCCACTGGAGAATTCGACGCCATTTTCCAATATGGTTGAGATGCTGTCTCTTCTATTAATACCTGTGGCGCTGTGCTTCACGTTCGGAAGAAATGTTAAGGATAAAAAGCAGGGCATTGCAATTTTCTCTGCAATGATGATTATGCTGGTTCTTGCATTGTCAGGTGTTGCAATTTCAGAACAGAATGCGACTCCCCAGCTTGCAGCGGATGGTGCAGTCAATATAGAGCATACGGACGGACAATCCGGCGGTAATATGGAAGGCAAAGAATCCAGATTCGGGATAGCAACATCTTCCACATGGGCGGTCTTTACAACCGCGGCGTCTAACGGCTCCGTCAATTCCATGCACGATTCCTACACTCCGCTGGGAGGGGCCATACCGATGCTCCTGATGATGCTTGGTGAAGTCGTATTTGGAGGGACAGGATGCGGGTTATATGGAATGCTCGGATTTGCGATCATGACGGTCTTCATCGCCGGCCTGATGGTCGGGCGGACGCCGGAATATCTGGGTAAGAAGATCGAACCGTATGAAATGAAGATGGCATGCGTTGTCTGCCTTGCAACACCGGTTGCGATCCTGATTGGTAGCGGTATCGCAGCGGTGCTCCCATCTACGCTTGACAGTCTGAATAACCCGGGAGCACACGGACTATCTGAGATTTTGTATGCATACTCATCAGCCGGTGGAAATAACGGCTCCGCTTTTGCCGGATTTGGCGCGGATACGCTCTTTATCAATATATCGCTCGGGCTGGTTATGGCCGTTGTCAGATTTGTCCCGATGATGGCGGTTCTGGCGATTGCCGGAAGTCTTGTCAGGAAGAAGAAAGTGGCTGTTACGGCAGGAACACTGTCCACCAGCAATGCAATGTTTATCGGACTGCTGATTTTTGTAGTCCTGCTGGTTGGGGCATTGAGTTTCTTCCCGGCGCTGTCGCTCGGACCGATTGCAGAATATTTTCAGATGTTAGGATAAGTTGGGAGGCATAACGAAAATGGCAGAAAAGATGAAAGACACAATGGTGAATAAAAAGATGCTGATGCGGGCGGTAAAAGACGCATTCATCAAACTGTCACCTAAAACAGAAGTAAAGAATCCGGTTATGTTCCTGGTTTATGTATCAGCGATACTGACAACAATCCTTTTTGTTCTTGCATTGTTCGGCATCCAGGATGCAGGAGCTGGATTTATCTTAGGAATCGCAGTTATATTATGGTTTACCGTACTCTTTGCAAATTTTGCGGAGGCGATTGCGGAAGGCAGAGGAAAAGCGCAGGCAGATTCCCTGAGGGCGTCTAAAAAAGATGTGATGGCGAATAAAATTCCTGCTGCTGACCAGAAGGATCAAATCGAACATGTCAAATCAGCATATTTGAAGAAAGGGGATCTGGTGATCGTTCATACCGGGGAACAGATTCCCGCAGACGGAGAAGTTGTAGAAGGCGCCGCATCTGTCGATGAAAGCTCGATTACAGGAGAATCTGCTCCTGTAATCCGTGAGGCAGGAGGCGACAGAAGCGCAGTCACCGGCGGAACAACGGTTATATCGGACTGGATCGTTGTAAGAGTGACCAGTGAAGCAGGAGAAAGCTTCCTGGATAAGATGATCGCCATGGTGGAAGGGGCATCCAGAAAGAAGACCCCGAATGAGATCGCACTGGAAATCTTTCTGATAGCGCTGACGGTAATCTTTATATTAGTAACAGTGTCCCTGTATGCATACTCCCAATTTTCAGCGGGCCAGGCAGGAATCGAGAATCCGACTTCCGTGACATCACTGCTTGCACTGCTTGTATGCCTGGCACCGACTACGATCGGCGCGTTGCTCTCTGCAATCGGCATTGCCGGAATGAGCAGACTGAATCAGGCTAATGTACTGGCCATGAGCGGAAGGGCAATCGAGGCGGCAGGAGACGTTGATACACTACTTTTGGATAAAACAGGAACTATCACGCTTGGAAACAGGCAGGCAAGCGAGTTCATCCCCGTAGACGGACACACGGAACAGGAAGTAGCTGACGCGGCACAGCTTTCCTCTCTTCCGGATGAGACGCCGGAGGGCAGAAGCATAGTCATACTGGCAAAGGAAAAATTCAACTTCCGTGAGAGAAGTCTGGAAGAGCTTCATATGGAATTCATTCCATTTACCGCTAAGACACGGATGAGCGGAGTGAATACTGCAGAGAGTGAAATCAGGAAAGGCGCAGCAGAGGCTGTGCGTGAATATGTGGAATCATATGGGCAGAGCTTTAGCGCCCAATGCGAAGAAGTCGTACGCAGGATTGCTGAAAAAGGCGGCACGCCGCTGGTCGTAGCCAAAGATCATCAGGTTTTGGGCGTGATTTATCTAAAAGATATTATTAAATCAGGCGTGAAAGAAAAATTCGCCGATCTGCGCAAGATGGGGATTAAGACGGTTATGATTACCGGAGATAACCCGATGACAGCAGCGGCAATCGCGGCAGAGGCGGGCGTGGATGACTTCCTTGCGGAGGCAACACCGGAGGGAAAGCTGGATATGATCCGTACGCTGCAGGCAAAAGGCCATCTCGTGGCAATGACCGGGGACGGAACAAACGACGCACCAGCGCTGGCGCAGGCCGATGTGGCGGTGGCGATGAATACGGGAACACAGGCCGCAAAGGAAGCGGGAAATATGGTGGATCTGGACTCTTCGCCGACGAAACTGATCGAGATTGTCAAGATCGGAAAGCAGCTGCTGATGACGAGGGGTAGCCTGACTACATTCAGTATCGCCAATGACCTGGCAAAATATTTTGCAATCATCCCAGCACTGTTTATGGGCCTGTATCCCGGATTGGGTGCTTTGAATATTATGAATCTGCATAGTGCAGAGAGCGCAATATTTTCAGCAATCATCTACAATGCCCTGATTATCATTGCACTGATACCCCTGGCATTAAAGGGAGTAAAGTACAGGGAAGTTTCCGCAGGCAAACTATTGTCAAGAAATCTGCTGGTTTATGGATTGGGCGGAATCATTGCACCGTTTATCTGCATCAAATTAATAGATATGCTGATTGTAGCTTTAGGATTCTAAACATCAGCCAATGTGCAGGAAGTAAATAAGAAAGAGGTGTCGATAGATGAAGACTTTAAAGTCAGTAGTTGGGAAAGTGTTTCTGGCGCTTGTCATATTCAGCGTTTTATGCGGGGTAATCTATCCCTGGCTGATGACTGGCATATCACAGTTGTTTTTCAAAGATAAGGCAAATGGAAGTATAATTGAAGTAGATGGCGTGCAGTACGGAAGCGAGCTGCTGGGACAGCAGTTCACAGGTTATGAGTATATGTGGGGAAGGATTATGAATATCAATACCGAGACCTTCACAAATAAAGATGGGATGGCGACGGTATATGCAGGGCCTTCTAATAAGACTCCCGCCGGTGAGGAATTCGAAGCACAGATTCAGGAACGAGTAGAGAAAATCAAGGCAGGAAATCCAGATGCAGAGGATGAGCAGATACCTGTAGACCTGGTAACCTGTTCCGGCAGCGGCCTGGATCCGCACATCAGTGTGGACGCAGCAGAATATCAGGTTCCACGGCTTGCAAAGGAGCGGGATATGACGGAGGAAGAGGTACAGGATATCATAGAAAGGTATACGACCGGCAGATTCCTTGGTATTTTTGGAGAAAAGGTTGTAAATGTACTCCAGGTCAATCTGGCACTGGATGGAATACTAAAGTGATTTGGATGCGCAGTGGGAGCGGGATTTAGTAGAATGGGGGGGACGCCGAATAACCGGGCAGCCTGTCTCATTCCGGGAGCATATATGCCATTTTATTAATCCGCTCCGTTAACGTAAGAGACCCTAAAGGAAAAAACATAGAAAATGGTGGTCCAGCGGCATGCAACCCGAAATATGATAATTTCGGGTCTTAGGCCGCTTCAGAATTTGCAGTGAAACTGCAAATTCTGCCCACCATTTTCTATGTTTTTTCCTTAAGGGTCCCTAACGTTAACTCTAGGATTAATAAAATGGCATATATGCTCCCGGAATGAGACAGGCTGCCCGGTTTTTCGGCTGGTGCATCCAGGCGGTAGAAGAGGTGCGTCCAATAGGAGTGGCTTCGAAGCCGCAGCAGCGTATGAATTCGCTTGATGGAGCGTAAAAGGCCCCGGTAATTGACTGAGGGTATTTCAATAATTATCTCCATCGGAAGTACGAACAATAAGTATATAACTTTTGGAACGTGGAATATATACTCATAAGTTGCGGGATGTCTGGGAGGTGTGATATAATACCTTCATATTATTATGAATCGATAGAAAGGTCTCAATTAAATATGAACTATCGCTATGTAAATTATCAGAGAGAACTGGATCGCCTGATTTCTTCTCTGCAGAAAGAAGGGCGGGTGCCAAGGCTTCTGCTGCACAGTTGCTGCGCTCCCTGCAGCAGTTATGTGCTGGAATATTTATCGGAATATTTTGAAATTACTGTTTTCTATTACAATCCCAATATTTTCCCGGAAAGTGAATACACAAAACGGCTGCTGGAGCAGCAGACATTAATCTCGGATATGAACTTTAAACATCCGGTTTCTTTTCTAGCCGGGAATTATGACAAAGATAAGTTCTATAGCATGGCCGCGGGCCTGGAACATGTAAAAGAAGGCGGTGAGCGCTGTTTCAAGTGTTACGAACTGCGTCTGAATGAGACCGCGCAGATGGCGGCAAAAGGCGGTTTCGATTACTTTACAACCACGCTGAGTATCAGTCCGATGAAAAATGCGGAAAAGCTGAATACAATAGGAAAAGATATAGCATCCAGATATGGAATAAAATACCTGCAGTCCGACTTTAAAAAGAAAAACGGCTATAAAAGGTCGATAGAACTCTCGAAAACACACGGGCTTTACCGCCAGGATTACTGCGGATGCCAGTTTTCGATGGAGAGCAGAAGAAAAGAATAATGAGAATATTCTGAAAATGGAACGCAAAGGGGTCAGACCCCTTTGAAATTTATTGTAGACACCAGCACGTTACTATGATAAACTAATGAGAAAATCTAAAATAGAGAAAAGAGGATAAGGAAATGGCGCAGTTATGGGGTGGTCGTTTCACAAAGGAAACGGATCAATTAGTGTACAATTTTAATGCATCAATTTCTTTTGATAAAAAGTTCTATGAACAGGATATCCGCGGCAGTATCGCGCATGTGACGATGCTTGCAAAACAGGGAATTCTGACAGCGGAAGAAAGAGAGCAGATTATAGATGGGCTGGAAGGAATTCGGGCCGATGTGGAAAACGGCGTTTTGGAAATTACGGACGAGTATGAGGATATCCACAGTTTTGTGGAGGCCAATCTGATTGACCGTATTGGGGAACCCGGGAAGAAACTACATACAGGAAGGAGCCGCAATGACCAGGTGGCTCTGGATATGAAACTTTATACCAGAGATGAGATTCTGGAGCTGGATAAGCTGCTCAAGGAGCTTCTTGAAGTTCTTTTGAATCTAATGAAGGAAAATACGGAGACTTATATGCCTGGGTTCACACATCTGCAGAAGGCACAGCCGATCACGCTGGCACACCATCTGGGCGCATATTTCGAGATGTTCAAGAGAGACCGCTCACGTATGAAAGATATCTATAGGCGCATGAACTTCTGTCCGCTTGGTTCCGGGGCGCTGGCAGGGACGACTTATCCCCTGGACAGGGAGTACACGGCCGGGCTTCTGGATTTTGAAGGGCCGACGCTGAACAGTATGGATTCCGTGTCAGACAGGGATTATCTGATCGAGCTTCTGTCTGCCATGTCAACCGTGATGATGCATCTGAGCCGTTTTTCTGAGGAGGTGATCATCTGGAATTCCAATGAATACCAGTTCGTAGAGATTGACGATGCCTACAGTACAGGAAGCAGCATTATGCCGCAGAAGAAAAATCCGGATATCGCGGAACTTGTCCGTGGGAAGACAGGACGCGTATATGGCGCACTGATGTCACTTCTCACAACGATGAAGGGAATCCCTCTTGCATATAATAAGGATATGCAGGAAGATAAAGAGCTGGTGTTCGACGCCATTGATACGACCAAGGGGTGCCTGGCGCTGTTTACCGGAATGATCCGTACCATGCGTTTTAATGAAACACGTATGGAGAACAGTGCCAAACACGGATTTACGAATGCAACGGATGCAGCGGATTATCTGGTAAATCATGGCGTGCCATTTCGGGATGCGCATGGGATCGTAGGACAGCTGGTTCTTTATTGTATAGAAAAAAATATTGCGCTGGACGATATGTCCCTGGAAGAATTCCAGGCAATATCCCCGGTATTTGAAGAAGATATCTATGATGCAATCAGTATGAAAACCTGTGTGGAAATGCGAAACACGATCGGCGCTCCTGGAAAAGCAGCCATGGAAAAAGTTATCGCTTTGCAAGAGGCGTATTTGAGCATATAAGAAAATAATATCCCAAAGGACATCCGGTAATGTATGCCTGGTCGGGCGGGATACGCAGCAGGCTGTGGAATAAATATTGTCTAAACCAAAGGAAAAGAGAAGGAGAGAAAAATGGAACAGAAATTAAGAGTAGGAATTTTAGGCGCAACAGGAATGGTCGGACAGAGATTTATCTCTCTGCTTGAGAACCATCCTTGGTTTGAAGTAGTAACTGTAGCGGCAAGCCCGCGTTCTGCAGGTAAGACATATGAGGAGGCAGTGGGAGACAGATGGAAAATGGATACGCCAATGCCGGAAGCCGTAAAGAAACTTGTTGTGTTGAATGTGAATGAAGTTGAAAAAGTAGCTTCTACTGTGGATTTTGTATTCAGCGCGGTGGATATGACAAAAGAAGAAATCAAAGCAATTGAAGAAGAATATGCAAAGACAGAGACTCCGGTTGTATCAAACAACAGTGCACACCGCTGGACACCGGACGTTCCGATGGTAGTGCCGGAAATCAATGCAGACCATTTTGAAGTAATTGCAGATCAGAAAAAGCGTCTGGGAACAACCAGAGGATTCATTGCCGTTAAGCCAAACTGTTCGATTCAGAGCTATGCCCCATGTCTTGCAGCATGGAAAGAATTCGGGCCGAAAGAAGTTGTGGCGACCACATACCAGGCAATTTCCGGAGCAGGAAAGACCTTCAAAGACTGGCCGGAAATGGTAGAAAATATTATCCCCTATATCGGCGGTGAGGAAGAAAAGAGTGAGCAGGAACCTCTCAGAGTGCTTGGAAAAGTAGAAAATGGCGAGATTGTAAAAGCAGAGCTGCCTAAGATCACATGCCAGTGTATCCGTGTTCCGGTTCTGAACGGACATACGGCTGCAGTATTTATAAACTTCGAGAAAAAACCAACCAAAGAGCAGCTGATCGAGAAACTGGTGAGCTATCAAGGCTTCCCTCAGGAGGCAAAACTGCCGAGTGCTCCAAAGCAGTTTATCCAGTATCTGGAGGAAGATAACCGTCCGCAGGTTAAAATGGACGTAGACTATGAAAATGGTATGGGCGTGTCCATCGGACGGCTGAGAGAAGATACCATGTTTGATTATAAATTCGTGGGACTGTCACATAATACAGTACGCGGCGCGGCAGGCGGAGCGGTATTGTGCGCAGAGGCACTGACAGCAAAAAAATATATTCAGGCAAAATAAGTTGGAGGGGCGCCTGCCGCCAGAGCGGAGTGCCAACCTCCCGGGGACGCATCTGGTGATTTCTGGTGCAGGCCGTTTGCAAAGAAAACGTAACATCAAAACAGGAGCCTCACAGAGAACCGACGGCATTCACTGCGTAATCTTTATGATTACGCGGCTCAGGCCGTCTTAGAATTTGCTTTGGTAAGCAAATTCTATCTCTGTGAGGCTCCTGTTTTGATGCAATGTTTTCTAGTGCGCACTTTGATGCACTAGAAATCACCAGATGCGTCCCCAGGAGGTTGGCACTCCGCTCTGGCGGCAGGCTGGGCGCATCCGGCCGGGATTACGGGGGACGCTGTGGTACGGGGATGGCGGCGGGGGACTAGATGGCACAAGGTTGCAGTATGGGGCTTTACGAGGAAGTTGATATATAAGGAAGTGTATTTATGGAAGGGATAGAAGTTAGTGAATGATGTGGGCATATGAGAAGAGGGAATGAGGAAATGGTGCGGAATTATGGGGAAGTGGTCGGGGGCTGGATTGGAAAAAGGATAAGATCTCATCTTTTCTTTGACGCTTTATTATGATAAAATGACAGGTAGAATTTATTAGAAAGAGGAGGTTGTTGTGATGGGAATGACTATGACGCAGAAGATTCTGGCGGCTCATGCGGGGCTTGATTCTGTTGTGGCCGGGCAGTTGATAGAGGCGAAACTGGATGTGGTAATGGCGAATGATATTACCGGACCTATGGCTCTGCCTATTTTCAAGGAAATGGCGGAGAGGGTTTTTGATAAAGATAAGGTTGTATTGGTTCCGGATCATTTTACGCCGAATAAGGATATTAAGTCGGCGGAGAACTCTAAGTCTATCCGAGAGTTTGCTAAGGATCAGGGACTGAAGTGGTATTTTGAGCAGGGAAAATCAGGGGTGGAACATGCAATTCTGCCGGAGGCTGGTGTTGTGACCGCAGGTGAATGTATTATCGGTGCGGACTCTCATACCTGTACATATGGCGCTCTTGGGGCATTTTCAACGGGCGTGGGCACGACGGATATTGCAACGGGGATGGCTACAGGGGAATTGTGGTTTAAGGTGCCAAGTGCAATAAAGTTTATTCTGACCGGTAAGCCGGGGGCTTTTGTGAGCGGTAAGGATATTATTATTCATATTATCGGGAAGATCGGTGTAGACGGCGCTCTCTATAAATCTATGGAATTTACAGGGGACGGCCTGAAGGAACTTTCTATGGATGACCGTTTTACGATGGCGAATATGGCGATCGAGGCAGGGGCAAAGAACGGGATTTTCCCGGTGGATGAGAAGGCGCAGGCTTATATAAATGAGCATTCCGTGAAGGAATATAAGATTTATGAAGCAGATGAGGATGCCGATTATGATGAAGTGATTGAGATCAATCTGTCAGAGGTACGTCCGACCGTGGCATTTCCGCATCTTCCGGGCAATGCAAAGACCATTGACGAGATCGAAGCTATGGAACCAATCAAGATCGACCAGGTTGTCATTGGTTCCTGTACAAACGGAAGGATGGAGGATATGCGCAAAGCCGCGGCAATTCTGAAAGGCCGTGAGGTTCATCCGGATGTGCGTGTCATGGTAATTCCTGCAACACAGAAGATATACAAACAATGCATGGCAGAGGGACTTCTGGATATTTTTGTAGATGCAGGATGTGCGGTGAATACACCAAGCTGCGGGCCCTGTATGGGCGGACACATGGGGGTAATGGCAGCAGGGGAAAAGTGCGTTTCAACAACGAACCGTAACTTTGTAGGCCGTATGGGGCATGTGAAATCCCTGATTTATCTGGCTTCCCCAGAAGTGGCTGCCGCAAGTGCAATCGCAGGATGTATTGCAAATCCTGAGAAAGTAGGTGACAAATAATGAAAGCATTGGGACACGTTTTTAAATATGGAGATAATGTAGATACAGACGTAATCATACCGGCAAGATATCTGAACTCCTTTGATGCACAGGAACTGGCAAGCCACGCGATGGCCGACATTGACCCGGAGTTCGTAAACAAGGTACAGCCGGGAGACCTGATTGTAGCTAACAAGAATTTCGGCTGTGGCTCCTCCAGAGAGCATGCTCCGCTCTGCTTAAAAACTGCAGGGGTAAGTTGTGTAATCGCAGAAACATTTGCCAGAATCTTCTACCGCAACGCAATCAACATCGGACTTCCGATCATTGAATGCCCGGAAGCTGCAAAAAATATAGACGCCGGAGACGAAGTCGAGGTAGACTTTGACAGCGGAAAGATCTATAACCGAACAAAAGGCACAGAGTTCCAGGGACAGCCATTCCCGGAATTCATGCAGAAACTAATCGCAGCCGGAGGCCTTGTAAACTACACGAACAGTAAGTAGGGGCAGGCGGTGCTTGAGGAGGGGGCCGCCGCCGGAACCGGATATAGGGATGTCCGGAAACGGGTTACGGCTGTAAGCCGGAGTAAAGTAATATAGAAGGAAAAACGGGGCAACCTGACCACATCATCCGAAGCCCGATGGCTTCGCATGCTGAGGCCAGGGAATCTTTTGAATCGGTATCAAAAGATTCACCCCGGTTTTCCTTCTATTTTACTTAACTCCGGCTTACAGCAGTAAGACGCTTCCAGACATCCCTATATCCGGTTCCGGCGGCTGGACGCATCCAGGCAGAAGAAAACACTTGCCCCGGGAGGCAACCCGCCCCGCAGCTCCCCCTCCACACAGGCGACCTCCGCCCCTAATTGACAAATTTCGACTTCCTGCCTATAATGATAATAATAGTCACCAAAGGGGGATACTACGGATATGGGGGGACGGAATTTTTATTTTAGGAGGAAGCAAGATGCTGCTATTATCTAAGGAGGATATGAAAGAGGTATTTACAATGCGGGATGCCGTGGAAGCGGTGAAGGAATCTTTCCGGCTTTTTTCTGCCGGCAAGGGCGAAGCGCCGGGGCACGCGAATATACATGCACCGGAACATGGAGGATCTATGATGTATACGCCGTCTTTTGTGGAGGAGATGGATATGGGGTGCCTCAAGGTCGTTAATGTAACACCGGAAAATGGTGAAAAGGGAATGCCGCCATCACCGGCTCAGGTTATACTGATTGACTCTACGAATGGAATGGTTGTTTCCGTGCTGGACGGGCATTATGTGAATGAACTCCGCACGGGCGCAGCTTCTGGTGCAGCTTTTGATGTGCTGGCAAATAAAAAATGCGGAAAGGGGGCCCTGATCGGAACCGGCGGCCACGCGGCCACGCAGCTGGAGGCAATGCTGACAGTGAGAGATTTGGATCAGGTTAAGGTATTTGATCAGGATAAAGACCGGCTTTGGGCATTTGTGGAGAAGATGAATCGGGAGCTGGGGGATTACGGAGCACAGATTCTGGCGGCTGAAAGCTCAGATGATGCCGTGGAGGATGCGGATCTGCTGATTAGCGCAACTCATTCTGTGGCGCCGGTATTCGATGGCAGCAAGGTGAAGAAGGGGGCCACTGTCAGCTGTGTCGGCTCTAACCAGCCTCATATGCAGGAGATGGATCCGGTCGTGCTGAAACGGGCATCCGGTATCTATTTTGATTCGAGGAAGGCAGTGCTGTCGGAGGCGGGGGATATTATTATTCCTCTGGAAACAGGGCTGATCACAGAGGATGATTTTACCGGTGACCTGGGCGATGTGCTTTTGGGGGATATAGAGGGCCGCAGATCTGAGGAAGATATTATCGTTTTTAAGACGGTCGGAATCGGAACGCAGGATCTGGTAACAGCAAAAAAGATATATGATAAGGCGGTTGCAGCCGGAGTAGGGACACTCCTGGCATAGAAACAGCGAAGAGCTGCAAAAGCCTGGAAAAAGATTGGGAAAGGAGAGCGGTAAGAATGGCATACCCGCCGCTGATGGGGCGGAAGGTGTGACCTAATCTGACTGCCGGAACAGGCAGTCAGGCAGAACAAGGTGGAGCGATGCGGCTGTGTGAAGAGGCCGCAATAAAAGGAGAGAAAAATGCTGCAGGATGACAGAGTTTATCTGTTAAATAAAATTGGGTTTACAGATTCGGAGGCGAAGGTATACCTTGTTTTGCTAAAAAATGGGGGCATGACAGGATATGAGGCAAGTAAGTATTCGGCGGTTCCCCGTTCGAAAATTTATAATGTGCTGGAATCCCTTGTCATGAAAGGATTTATATTGTATTCTGAGGAGGAGTGTTCAAATCGTTACGCGGCCTTGCCGTTTGAAGAGATTTCAGGAAGGGTCAGGGATGAGACAGATAAGATCCTGAATAAGCTTGAGGAGCTGCTGCATGATTACAGGGCGGAGACGGATTTGGACAGATTCTGGCATATACGGGAGTATGATAATGTGATCGCAGTATGCCGCAGCATTCTGAAGGATACACGTTCGGAACTGTTGCTGCAGATCTGGGCAGAGGATCTGCCAAAGATACTCGAAGAGATACAGGAACTGGAGAAAAAGGGAATCCGCCTGGGAATCGTATACTTTGGAGAAGCGCAGGACGAAGTACCGCTGGATCACTGCTGCAGGCATGGAATGCTGGAAGAAAAAAAAGAGGAGATGGGAGGGCGCTTTCTGACCTTGGTTTCCGATAAAAAGGAGGCTGTATTCGGCCAGATCGTCAGCGACGCTGTGTCAGAGGTCATCTGGACAAAATCAAAGCCTATGGTTGCCATGGCGGCGGAATGTGTCCGGCATGACCTGTATTGTTATAATGGGGCAGATATATATATCAGCCAGAGGCAGGAGGAACTGGGGATAGATATCCGAAGTTTACGGGAAATATTTTGATAAAGAGAGGGTATGGAATGAGACAGGAAAGTACAAAAACAGAGGCAGACAATGGAAGGGCTGTGGCGCTGCTGCCCATAGCCGTATTCCTGGTTATATTTCTGGGCGCGGGAATAGTGACCAAAGATTTTTACGCGATGCCGGCAATCGTAGGCTTTTTGATAGCGTTGTTTGTGGCATTTATGCAGAATAAAACAGTGACTTTTGGGGAAAAGATAAAAATTATTGCATCAGGGGCGGGAGACGAGAACATTATCACAATGAGCCTGATTTTCTTGTGTGCCGGCGGATTCTCCGGCGCTGTGACGGCGGCAGGCGGCGTGGAGAGCACGGTTAATTTCGGGCTCTCCATTCTTCCGGCAAGATTTGCCGTGGTTGGTCTGTTTGTGATTGGCTGCTTTATCTCGATTTCTATGGGAACTTCCATGGGGACGATTGCTGCGCTGGCGCCGATTGCAATCGGAATCTCGGAAAAGACAGGATTCTCTCTGGCAATCTGTATCGGTGCGGTTGTCTGCGGTGCCATGTTCGGAGACAACTTATCCATGATCTCGGACACGACCATTGCGGCAGTTAAGACGCAGGGATGCGAGATGAAGGACAAGTTTAAAGCCAACTTTCTGCTGGTGCTTCCGGCTGCTGTTATTACAATTATTATTTTTCTGATTATTACCAGAGATGTACGTCTGAGCAGCACTACAATCATGGAGTATAACCTTTGGAAGGTGCTTCCTTATATATTGGTACTGGTGGGGGCGCTGATTGGAATCAATGTATTTCTGGTTCTGATCGGCGGCACGGTAATATCGCTGATTGTGGGTGTTGCAACAGGCAGTATAGCGGTGGCCGATCTGTTTAATGTGGTCGGAGACGGCGTGACATCCATGTATGACATTACGGTAATCTCTATTATCGTTGCCTGCATTGTGGCTCTTGTAAAAGAATACGGCGGGATTCATTTTATACTAAGGCTGATTAAGAGCAGGATCAGAGGAAAACGGGGCGCGGAGCTTGGCATTGCGCTGCTCGCACTGTTTGTGGATCTGTGTACGGCTAATAATACGGTGGCAATTGTTATGGCAGGGCCGATTGCAAAGGAAATCAGTGATGAATATGAGATCGCCCCAAAACGTTCGGCCTCCCTGCTTGATATGTTTACCTCAGTGGGGCAGGGGATGATTCCTTACGGCGCACAGATGCTGTCGGCTGCAACCCTGACCGGCCTTACACCGTTCGATATCACTCCATACCTTTTTTATCCCATGCTGATGGCGGCGAGCGGAATTCTGTTTATTATATTTCGCAAACAAAATTGATTAAAACTAAAACATATGATATAATGCAGTGCAGTAACACAGCGAAGAAAGAAAAAGAGGGTAAGAGAATGAATCTATTATACAAAAGTACAAGGGATGCCAACAATACAGCGACCGCTTCCGAAGCAATTCTGAAGGGACTGGCCGAGGACGGCGGTCTGTTTGTGCCGGAGAGCATTCCAAAACTGGATGTAACAATGGACGACTTGAAGGATATGACCTATCAGGAGACTGCCTATGCGGTAATTAAGCAGTTTTTAACTGATTTTTCCGAAGAAGAACTGAAGCACTGTATTAATTGTGCATATGACGAGAAGTTTGACACAGATGTAATTGCGCCGCTGGTCAAGGTGGGGGATACTTATCACCTGGAACTTTTCCACGGAGCTACCATTGCGTTTAAGGATATGGCGCTTTCCATTCTGCCGCACCTGCTGACAACTGCAGCCAGGAAAAACCACGTAACAAAGGATATCGTCATTCTGACGGCAACCTCCGGGGATACGGGGAAAGCTGCCCTGGCGGGATTCGCGGATGTACCTGGTACGAAGATTATTGTATTTTATCCAAAGGACGGTGTGAGCAGGGTACAGGAACTGCAGATGGTGACACAGAAAGGAAAGAATACGTCCGTAGTTGCCATCCACGGCAACTTTGATAATGCCCAGAGCGGAGTGAAGGCTCTGTTTGAGGACCGGGAGCTGGAAAAAGAACTGGCTGATGCCGGATATCAGTTCTCCTCTGCTAACTCTATTAATATCGGCAGACTGGTACCCCAGGTTGTGTATTATGTGTACGCATATGCAAAACTTCTGCAGAACCAAGAGATTGAAGCGGGAGAAAAGATCAATGTTACAGTGCCTACGGGGAACTTTGGTAATATCCTTGCTGCATATTATGCAAAACAGATGGGGGTACCGATTGAGAAGCTGATCTGTGCATCCAATGAAAATAAAGTACTGTTTGATTTCTTTAAGACAGGAAGATACGACAGGAACCGCGAATTTGTGCTGACCTCGTCCCCCTCTATGGATATACTTATTTCCAGCAATCTGGAGCGCCTGATTTACACGATTGCAGGCCAGGATGCAGGGAAAAATGCCGCGCTTATGCAGCAGCTGAAGACAGAGGGGGCATACGAGATAACGCCGGACATGAAAGAAAAACTGGCTGACTTTATCGGCGGTTTTGCAGACGAGGAGGAGACAAAGGCGGCCATCCGTGATACGTACCGGTCCACCGGTTATGTGATGGATACACATACGGCGGTAGCAGCCCATGTGTGCAAAGCATACCGGGAGGAGAGCAAAGACAATAGAAAAGCGCTGATTGCATCTACTGCAAGTCCATATAAGTTTGCGAGAAGCGTTATGACAGCGATCGACCAGGAGTATGACGCCCTCGATGAGTTCGCACTGATTGATGAACTGGAAAAAGTATCACAGGTTGATGTGCCGAATGCAATCGAAGAAATCCGCAACGCAGAGATTCTGCACACAAGAGAGTGCGACGCAGATAAGATGAAAGAAACCGTAAAAGAGATCCTGGAAGTTGAGGTATAATATATGGAAGATATGTTTGGGGCGCTCAGCCTCCTGATATTCGGATGCGGCATCTATGGGCTGTACGCCTATGTGAAAATGAAAAAGGACGGACACATTAATGAAATCCTGCTGCTTGGCAAGGGAATCACGGAACAGATGTGCAGCAACAAAGAGGAGTTTATTCAAAAAGCGCTCCCCGCTGTTCTGGTATTTGGCATTTTCACAACCCTGTATGGAGCGGTGGATGCAATCCATTACTTTATATTCCCTATGAAAGTTTTGGATCTGATTGCTATGGTTGTATTTCTTATTGTACTGATCTGGTATATGGTATTTACAACCAAGCTGAAAAAGAAATACTTTGAGTAGTTAGTGAAACATTTAACGAGGAAGTTGCAAAAATACGGATAAAAAGATATAAAATATCAATAAAAAGATATATATTCAGTGCGAAAATGCAGGATGCAATATGGATTCTTGCATTTTCGCGCTTTTTTATATGCTTTTACCCGAAAAAGCGGTGATAAATGAAACTGAGACAGATATGTCTTTCAATAAAACTGTTGACTTTTTATAACGAACATGAGATAATAGAACAAATTTCGATTTGAAGGAGGAAATTACACTATGTCAACAAAAGCATATTATCCAATTAGTGAAATTGGAAAGGGCAAACCAGGATTTTCAAAAACAAGATCCATTATTGAAGCAGCATTTTATGGAAACAATGTAGTTCCAGTTAACACATTAAAAGAGGCATATAATCTGGCGAAGAATTCTCCGGGAACAATCGTAACAGATATGCCCGTATATAGAGGTGAAGAATTTGGTCTGGATGCAGACGCTAAGGTGCTTTTATTCAACGACGGCGCAATTACAGGACGTTATGCCGCAGCACGCCGCATCGCTGGAGAACCTGGAGTAGACTGCGACAAATTAGACAAAGTGGCTATGGATGCTATTTACAGCGCTCGTTACAAAAAGCTGTATCATGCGACTGTATATGCAGGGCTTGACCCGGAATTCATGGTTAAGGTACACCTCCTGATTCCGGAAGGCGAAGAGAACATCATGTATTCCTGGATGCTGAACTTCCAGTATATGTCAGATGATTATGTAAAGATGTATAAAGAATCTGTTGCAGTTGGCGATGGAAAAGAACCAGACATCTATATTTTCTCCGATCCGCAGTGGACACCGGTTGCTCATCCGGGAGTTGATTACAGCTGCCTGAGCGATCCTCAGACACTGTGCTATTTCAACACAGATACAAACTGTGCATGCATCCTTGGTATGAGATACTTCGGAGAGCACAAAAAAGGAACACTTACGATGGTATGGGCGATTGCAAACCGCAACGGATACGCTTCCTGCCATGGCGGACAAAAAGAATACACATTGGCTGACGGAAGCAAGTACGTTGCATCCGTATACGGTCTGTCCGGATCCGGTAAATCTACAATCACACATGCAAAACATGACGGAAAGTACGATATTAAAGTTCTTCACGATGACGCTTTTATCATCAACACAGATACATGCGCATCTATTGCCATCGAGCCGACCTACTTTGACAAGACACAGGATTACCCGACAGGATGCGAAGACAACAAGTATCTGCTGACAGCGCAGAACTGTTCCGCTACACTTGACGAAGACGGAAAAGTACAGTTAGTAACAGAAGACGTAAGAAATGGTAACGGACGTGCTATCAAATCCAAATTATGGTCACCAAACCGTGTGGATAAGATCGAGGCTCCTGTTAACGCAATCTTCTGGATCATGAAAGATCCTACCATTCCGCCGGTAGTTAAATTAAAAGGAGCTTCCCTTGCATCCGTAATGGGAGCTACGCTTGCAACAAAGAGATCTACAGCAGAGAGACTTGCTCCTGGCGTAGACCCGAACAAACTGGTAGTAGTGCCATACGCAAACCCATTCAGAACCTATCCGCTGGCTAACGACTACGAGAAGTTCAAAAAATTGGTTGAAGAAAAGAACGTAGACTGCTACATCATCAACACAGGCGATTTCATGGGCAAGAAGGTACAGCCAAAAGATACCCTTGGAATTCTGGAAGCAATCGTAGAGAAAAAAGCAGACTTCCACAAATGGGGACCGTTCTCAGACATCGAGATCCTCGACTGGGAAGGCTTTGTACCGGATATGAATGATCCGGAATATGTCGGACAGCTGAAAGCTCGTATGAACGACCGTGTCAACGAGATCAAAGCTTTCGAGACAGCGAAAGAAGGATATGATAAACTTCCGGATGATGCACTCGCAGCTATCCAGAAAGTAGTAGATGAATTAAACTAGTTCGCGGGCTTTTGGCTTGGGAATGGATGGGAGGACGCCAAGCGGGCTGTAAGGCGCGGGGCTTCCTGCCTTGTAAGGTCGGTTTAAAATCCTGACCGCTTAACGAAGAAGATCTAATAAAGCCAGAGGCGCCCAGAAGGGATGTTCCCTTCTGGGCGCCTTTG
>OBZW01000593.1_pt1 | contig 19012 bp, 13 predicted proteins | sample 1477021 | NCBI WGS metagenome assembly OBZW01 (sample SAMEA2580262, study PRJEB22360) | human gut metagenome | biome: human gut; feature: human-associated habitat; material: faeces | place: Denmark | collected 2008/2010
CACGACCGGTGCCCTTCTGCTTCCACGGCTTCTTGCCGCCGCCGGAAACCATGCCGCGGGTCTTGGTGGCGTGCGTGCCCTGACGGGCGGCAGCCAGCTGGGCCACGACGACCTGGTGGATCAGCGGGACGTGAGCCTGGACCTCGTCGGCGGTGTGGCCGAAGAGCTCGGCGGGCGCCTCAACGGAGCCAGTGGCCTGGCCCTTGCCGTCAGTGACGTTGAGAGTAACGTTTGCCATGATAATCAGGCTCCCTTCACTGCGGTGCGGACGAGGACGATGCCGCCCTTGGGGCCGGGAATGGCACCCTTGATGGCGAGGACATTGTTCTCGGCATCAGCGGACATGACGGTCAGGCTCTGGACGGTCGCGGTCACGTGACCCATGCGGCCGGCCATGCGCTTGCCCTTGAGGATACGGCTCGGAGTGGCGCATGCGCCGACGGAGCCGGGGCGACGTTCGTTCTTGTGAGAACCGTGGGTACGGCGGTAGGACTTGAAGCCCCAGCGCTTGATCGTGCCCGCGAAGCCCTTGCCCTTGGTGGTGCCGGTGACATCCACCTCTGAGCCCTCGGCGAAAGCGTCGATGGACAGCTCCTGGCCGGGCTCGTACTCGGCGGCGTCCTCGGTGCGCACCTCAACGAGGTGGCGACGCGGGGTCACGCCGGCCTTGGCGAAGTGACCAGCGAGCGGCTTGGTCACCTTGGTGGGATCAATCTGGCCGTAACCGATCTGGATGGCCTTGTAGCCATCGGTCTCCTCGGACTTGACGGCCGTGACCACGTTGGTGGACACATCCACCAGCGTGACGGGGACGAAGAAGCCGTTCTCGTCCCACACCTGCGTCATGCCGAGCTTGCGACCCAGCAGAGCCTTGTGGCTACCTCTTTGCGAAGTCATAACGATCCCTCCTCCCTTACAGCTTGATCTCGATGTTGACATCTGCAGGCAGATCGATGTGCATCAGAGAATCCACAGCCTTGGGGGTGGGGTCCACGATGTCGATGAGACGCTTGTGCGTGCGCATCTCGAAATGCTCGCGAGAATCCTTGTACTTGTGAGGAGAACGAATAACAACAAACACGTTCTTCTCGGTCGGCAGAGGAACCGGGCCCACCACAGTGGCACCCGCGTTCGTCACCGTCTCGACGATTTTCTTCGCCGATTGGTCGATGACCTCATGGTCATAGGACTTAAGCCTGATGCGGATTTTCTGTCCCGCCATTGCCGTCCGCCCTTTCTAGCGATTCGTTGACTATTACCATCCTGCTAAAGGGCACCGGCGAGCATGACACACGAAAATACTTTTCGCGGCCATAACCACATCAGTGCGTAGACATGCAAGAAGCCCGTCGAAACGGACCCCTTGTTCCACGCTCGCTTTTTTGATTCCAATTTGCGAGCCCAAAACAGGCAACTTGTTAATTAAAGCACCAGGGGTACCTATAGGGAATTCGGGCGTGTCGCACGCCCGAATCCTGCCATATCCCCTCAGGGCTGCCGCCCCTCGGCGTCGCCTACCGGCAGCCCACCGGGCTACCGGCCACACGGCTCCGCGGGCGTGTCGCATGCCCGAATCCTGTCATATCCCCTCAGGGCTGCCGCCCCTCGGCGCTACTACGTTTCGTGAGGTTGATTTGGCGCCTCGGGAACGTCTATCTGCGTTTCGTGAGGTTGTCAGAGCACGATCCCCTCGGTATCACTGCCCTACGGTTGTTGGAATCATGCGGTTCCCGGAGCGCCTCTACTCTGCCATCAACCCCTCGAAATGCAGATAGCCCATTATTCTCGCCTCTCAGTGCGCCGATACACCTATCCGTACACGATTTTCAATGGGCTATCGGGAAAGGCAGTAGCCAAACGGCCCCGCGCACGGTTTTCGTGCTGTACGATGACAACCAACTTGGGAGAGACATTCAGGCTCGCCCTCGCCGCGCTGCGTTCGACGGTCGGCGATGCGAAGTTCCGTGAGATCGAGAAGACCTGGGTGCAGGAACATCAGGAGCAGTTCGACCCGACTGGTCTGAAGATTACCGCGACTTACTCCGACAAGTCCACGAAGGCCATCGACCCGACCGATGAGGCCGTGACCTATCACTACGACTTCGCGAAGCCGTCCGGCGCGGCGAAGATCACGGTGACCTATGACGGCCAGACCGCATCGTTCACGGTCAAGGTGACGGCCGATGCCGGAAACAAAACCGGCAACAACCCCAAGCAGCAGGCATCGCCGGTGCAAAACGGCAACGCCGTGGCCATGCTCGCCACATCGATGATGACGGTGGTCATCGCCTCGTTCGGGGATCGGATGCTGCCGTTATGCGGGGCTGGTGGCAGCCAGGTTTCGTGCGATGCCGTGGCGCAGTATCGGCAGGGCATTCGCGCACTGCCTGACTGGCGTTCCTGGGCTGATGTGCAGGCATGGTGGCCGGCGTATTCCGTGCCGAAGGCGGCGTTGACGGCCGCGATCGTTTTCGTGCTGACGCAGTATGGCTCGGTGCTGTTCGTCAAAACGATGATTCGCGAATACGGGAAGCGATCCTACTTGGTGGCCTCATGGGTGTGGCACGCGGCGCTTGCCATCACCGGGTTCGCCGTCAATATGTGGCTGGGTGTCGTCGCGGTCGTCCTGCTGACGCGGTCAGTGGCGATACCGCTGCGATTCCGCGGGCAACGACGGCCGAAACCGATGATCGCCGGCGTCACCGAAGCGATGTGCCTGCTACTGGTGTTCATAGCGGTCATCATCATCTGTCCTCACCTGGCATAGCGGCGATCCGCCTCCCCCTTCCTATCCGACTCCCTCCCCGACCATAGTCCCATTTCAGAGGCCGCAGAGGGGACTTTGGCGGGATGAGGTGGCCGTGTTGTTCGTGAGGCAGGTCACAGCGCAGGCGCTCCCCTATGTGAAGCCCGCGTTGAAGCGCCCCGCGTGCTGCATTATCGTAATCACCGTGACAAAATCGCAAGCTGCACAGATCAAACCCATCACGGCGCATCACGCCAACCAGCTGTACCAGCACGGCACGCTGGCGCTGCTGGTGCCCGGACTGCTCGAAGGCACCACGACCATCGGCGAACTGCTCACCCACGGCGACACCGGCATCGGAACCGGCGAGGGGCTCGACGGAGAGCTCATCATCCTCGACGGCGTCGCCTATAAGGTCGGACAAAGCGGCGTGGCGGAACGCGTGCCGGACGATTTCACCATGCCGTTCGCGAACGTGCATCACGCCGCGTTCCAATACCAGTGCGAGCGCCGCGATATCGGCCTGGAGGATCTCAACAACCGCATCGTCGAGGCGAACGGCCGCGCCAACACGTTCTTCTCGGTCATCGTGCGAGGCACCTTCAGCTTCATCAAGACGAGGGCGGTCATCAAACAGCAGGCCCCGTACCCGACTCTGGTGGAGGTCGCCGACCGGCAGGCGATGTTCCTGCGGCACGACGTGAAGGGCACGATGCTGGGATATTTCTCGCCGGAGATGTTTCATGGAGCCGCCGTCGCCGGTTTTCACGAGCATTTTCTGTCAGACGATCGCACGTTCGGCGGTCACGTGCTCGACGCGGTGCTCGATCACGGCAAGATATACAGTCAGGTGTTCGACACGCTGGTGCAGCATCTGCCGGTGGATGATCCTGAGTATCGCAACCACGATTTCCGGCATGATCCGATAGCCGAGGCGATCACCGCCGCGGAGGGAGACAAGGCAGGTAATTGACGGATTCAGTGGGTAGTCGCGAAGAGAAGATTAGTGGAGGTAATCACTGAATCCGCGTGACCACTCACCGGCACTACGTGCCACCTCCCGCCAGCGGGAGGCAGGAATGGCCTGAAATAATTGTGGGGGCCTTCCGCATAGGAAGACCCCCACATTGGTTCAATCACCTGGGATGGGTGATGTCATGCCATCGTCAGACGCGCTCGGACGCCTCTTCGGTGGCGGCCACGCCCTCACGCTCAACGCGAATCTTGTGGCCTTCGGCCTGCGGCACGCCATAGTATGCGGCCACGGCGATGTCCTTCATGTCCTCGATCATCGGGATGCGCGGGTTGGCCGGGGTGCACTGGTCCTCGTAAGCGCGCATGCCGATCTGGTCGAGCACGCTCCAGAAGTAGTCTTCTTCCACGCCGCAGTCCTGGAAGGACTTGTTCATGCCGAGCTTGTTGTCGCGGTAGTCCTCGACGGCCTTCGCCAGGTTCTCGACGCCTTCGGCCGGGGTCTTGCCCGGGTCGATGCCGATGATGCGGGCGATGTCCTGGTAGCGCTTGTCGGCGACGTACTTGTTGTACTTCGGCCAGCTGGTCGGCTCCTCCGGGACGGCACCGTTGTAGCGGATCACATACGGCAGCAGGATGGAGTTGGTGCGGCCGTGGGCGATGTGGCACAGGGCGCCGATGGTGTGGGCCATGCCGTGGCACATGCCGAGGAACGCGGAGCCGAACGCCATGCCGGCCATGGTGGCGGCGTTGTGCATCTTCTCCTGCGCGTCGGTCTTGGCGAGACCCGGCTCGCCGTTGACGGACTCGGCCAGGTTGTCCCAGATGAGCTTGGCCGCGTGCAGGGCCATGCCGTCGGTGAAGTCGTTCGCGTACACGGACACGTAGGCTTCCATGGAGTGGGTCAGGGCGTCGAATCCGGCGTCGGAGGCCAGCTTGCGCGGCTGGGTGCGGGCCAGCACCGGGTCCACGATGGCCACGGACGGGGTCAGCGCGTAGTCGGTGATCGGGTACTTGTATCCGGTCTTGTGGTCGGTGATCACGGCGAACGGCGTCACCTCCGAACCAGTGCCCGACGAGGTCGGGATGCACACGAGCTTGGCCTTCTCGCCCAGCGGCGGGATGCGGAACGCGCGCTTGCGGATGTCGAAGAACTTCTCACGCACGTCGGAGAAGGAGATTTCCGGGTGCTCGTAGAGCAGCCACATGATCTTGGCCGCGTCCATCGGGGAGCCGCCACCGACCGCGATGATCGTGTCGGGCTCGAACTCCTCGCGCATCATCTCGGCGCCGCGCTCGACGGTCTCGACGGAGGGCTCCGGCTCGACGTAGTCGATGATTCGGAAGGTGACGCGATTGTCACGGGCGCGCAGCTGGTCAATGACCTTGTCGACGATGCCGAGCTGCTCCATCACCTTGTCGCACACGATGACGGCCTTCTCGATGCCGTGCATGTCGCGCAGGTACTTGATGGCGTTCGGCTCGAAGTACGTCTTGGCCGGAATCTTGAACCACTGCATGTTATTGTTCCTCCGAGCGATGCGCTTGATGTTGATCAGGTTCACGGCCTGGACGTTGCCGGACACCGAGTTGCCGCCGTAGGAGCCGCAGCCCAGGGTCAGCGACGGGGCAATCGCGTTGTAGATGTCGCCGATGCCACCGAGCGAGCTCGGCTGGTTCCAGATGATGCGGCAGGCGTGCATGCGCAGGCCGTACTCGCGCACCAGCGCCTCGTTGTTCGTGTGGATGGCGGCGGTGTGGCCGGCACCGAGCTTGAGCATCTTCTCGCACATCTCGAAGGCCTGCTCCTTGTCGTCGGCCTTGAGCACGGCCTGCACCGGGGCGAGCTTCTCGTGGGTCAGCGGCTCGTCGTCGGAGACCTCCTTGCATTCGGCGGCGAGGATCGTCGTGTCGGCGGGGATCTCGAAGCCGGCGGCCTTGGCGATGAACTGCGGGGACTTGCCCGGCACCACGGAGTTGAGGACCGGCTTCTGGCCGGAGCCGGCGGTGCAGCCGAACATGTACTGCTCCAGCTTCGCCTTCTCGTCCGCGTTGACGAAGTATGCCTTGCGGCGCTTGAGCTCCTTGACGAGCGGCGCGTAGACGTCCTTGTGGGCGATGATGGCCTGCTCGGTGGCGCAGATCATGCCGTAATCGAAGTGCTTGGAGAGGATCAGGTCGTTCGCCGCACGTTCGATGTCCACATCGGTATCGATGTAGGCCGGAGCGTTGCCGGCGCCGACGCCGAGGGCGGGCTTGCCGGAGGAGTACGCGGCCTTGACCATGCCGGGGCCGCCGGTGGCCAGGATGGTGGCGACGCCCGGGTGCTTCATCAGCGCGCCGGTCGCCTCGATGGATGGGTGTTCGATCCACTGCACGCAGTTCTCGGGTGCGCCTGCTTCGATCGCGGCGTCGCGGACGATCTTCGCGGCGGCCACGGACGACTTCTGGGCGCCCGGGTGGAAGCCGAACACGATCGGACAGCGGGTCTTGAGTGCCAGCAGCGACTTGAAGATGGCAGTGGAGGTCGGGTTGGTGACCGGGGTGACACCGGCGACGACGCCGACCGGCTCGGCGACCTCGTCTATGCCCATGACCTCGTCCTCGCGGATCAGGCCGACGGTCTTCTGCCCGGCCATGTAGTGGGTGACGTGCTCGCAGGCGAAGATGTTCTTGGTGGCCTTGTCTTCGACGAGACCACGGCCAGTCTCCTCGACGGCCATCTTCGCGAGCACCAGATGCTTGTTCAGGGCCGCGACGGACGCCTTGGCGACGATGCGGTCGACCTGCTTCTGATCGAGCTTCTCGAACTCGTCAAGGGCCTTGAGACCCTTCTTGATAAGGGCGTCGACCTCGGCTTCGGCCGCCGCGCGCTTCTCCTCGGGGCTCGGCTTGGCGGGCGCCTCGACCTGTGTTGCTTCTGCCATGAATACTCCTCGACTAGCTGTGGTTTCATTCCGTTGTCGTTGCCGCCATCACCTGGCGGATCATCCATCCACATGCTCGCTATTGCGCATCTGTGGCCTACGTCACAATCTACGTGATACACTGCGCAAACGCACACGAACAAAAACAACGGCGTTTCGTGTTTGTTTTTGGTATTTATTTGTTGCTATTTGTTACATTTAACCCTGTTTTGCCGCTGATATTCCACGAAATGATATCTTTTGTTCGCTTTTTGCGACATCGCACACCATCAAACGAATTTCCGCGACACAACTTATATAAAGTATGTTTATAAAAGTTGCACTCGTCGACAAACTTTTATAAAATTATTTATTAAAAGCGGTGTCATGCGTCCGGCACCACACGGAATCGACCCAGCAACGAGGCTCCAATGACGACCACGGACACCGACATCGCCGCAACCCGAAACATCACCAAGACGCGCAACAGGCAGGCCATCATCCGCCACCTCGCAACGCACGGCAACGTCACCAAGCGCCAGCTGCAGCTCGATCTGCAGCTGAGCCTGCCGACCATCACCGGCAACATCCGCGCGCTCGAACACGACGGCATCATCGCCCCCGGCCCCCTGACCGACTCCACGGGCGGCCGCAAATCCCAAAGCTACCGGTTCAACCCGAGTCATCGCACCGCAATCGGCGTCACCATGCACCGCAACACCCTGCGCCTATGCGCCATCGACCTGCAGGGGCGCCCCATCGCCACCCTCTCACGCACGCTCCCCTATGCCAACACCAACGCCTACTACCAGCGGATGGGTTCGGCGATCAACGATTTCGCCGCGGAGACCGAGAAGGCCCACGGCCCCGTGCTCGGCGTATCCTTCGCCATCCCCGGTGCCATCTCGGCCGACGGCACCGTCATCACCTTCAACGACTCGACCGGAGCGACCGGCGTCACCATCGACACCATCGCCCAGTCGGTGCGCTACCCGCGTCAACTAATCCGCGAGGCCGCGGCCATCGCCATGACCGAAACGCTGCACGACGCCGCCATCAGCGACGCCATATGCCTGTACCTGAACCGCAGACCCAGCGGCGCGCTCATCATGAACGGCCGCCTGCACCGCGGCCCGAACCTGTGCGATGGCGCCATCGAACACATGACGCTCATCCCAGGCGGCAAACCGTGCCACTGCGGCAGGCGCGGCTGCATGGCCGCCTACTGCTCTCCCGAAAACCTGCCGGAGGACTACGAGAGCATCCCCGGCTTCTTCAGCGTGCTGGAGCAAGGCGAGACCCATCACCGCGAGCGCATGAACGACTGGCTCGACCACGTGGCGCTGGCCATCGCCAACGTGCGGTGCGTCATCTGCGCCGACGTCGTCATCGGCGGGGAGGCGGCGCTGTACCTCGACCACGACAACATCGCCGACCTGCAGCGGCGGGTCACGGCCCTCAGCGTATTCGGCACCGACCATTTCACCCTTCGGCTGAGCCGCAGCGACGAGAACAGCGGCGCCATCGGCGCGGCCATGCAGTTCACCGACCCCTACATGGACGCGCTGTGCGGCTGGGACACGGGCCCGCACCCGTCCTCGCCCGCTCCGACACGGACGAAAATCGACACCGCTACAATGGGTGTATGAAACACGCGATACCTCAGCGGTATGCAATCCCTCATCGCTATGCGACACGACCGGGCCTGTACTTCACGGAAGACGGCGGCGCCGATGTCATCGTCCGTTCCGAAACAGCCGATCAGGTGTGGCTCTGCATCTACGAGAAGGTCGATCAACCCACCGCCTTCTTCAACGACGCCATCCGCATCTTCGATGATTCAGCAACGCCGTTCATCAACGAAATACACGAGCACGCCGTCTGCACGCGCATCATCGAGCCCATGTACGTGCGCGAGACGCTGTTCCGCATGGATGGGCCGAACTACGGCCTGTGGTACGTGCATCTTCCCAAGGCGTGGGACGGCATGCGCTACGCCTACCGAGTGGACGGCGCGTGGGATCCGAGCAAGGGGCTGCGGTTCAACCCGTACAAGCTGCTGCTCGACCCGTATGGCAAGGGGATCGACGGCCGCATGAAGCTGTCGCCGGCCGCGTTCTCATACCAGTGCGACGTCAGCGAGGACGGCAAGGTGCGCGGCTCCGCGTTCGGGCCGATGAGCACCGTCGACGCACTGGGCAACATGCCCGTGTCGGTGGCCATCGACGACCGGGACAAGACCAAGCACGACGCCGACCCCTCGCACCCGCACGTGCCGTGGAGCAAGACCGTGCTGTACGAGCTGCACGTCAAGGGATTCACCGCGAACGCACCCTGGCTGCCCAAGGAACTGCGCGGCACGTACGCGGGTCTCGCCCACCCGACCACGCTCTCGTACCTGCAATCCCTGGGCGTCACCTCCATCGAACTGCTGCCCATCCAGGCCAAGCAGGACGAGCTGTTCCTGCAGGAGCGCGGGCGGCACAACTACTGGGGGTACTCGCCACTCAGCTACTTCTCCCCCGAGCCTTCGTACGCCACTGCCGAAGCCCAGCGCAAGGGGGCCCGGGCGGTCCGCGACGAGGTCATCGGCATGGTGCGCGCGCTGCATGAGGCCGGGTTCGAGGTCATCATGGACGTGGTGTACAACCACACCTGCGAAGGCGGCGTGGAAGGGCCGACGACATGCTGGCGCGGTCTGGACGCGCTCTTGTATTACCGGCGTCAGAAGGGCAATATCGGGCGGCTTGAGGACACCACCGGCTGCGGCAACACCTTCGACTTCACCAACACGCACGTGGTGACGTTCGCCGTGGACTCGCTGCGGTATTGGGCCAAGCGCATCGGCATCGACGGGTTCCGATTCGATCTCGGCGTGTCGCTGGCGCGGCTGGACGGGGACTTCACCAAGCATCACCCGTTCCTGTATGCGTTGCGTTCCGACCTGCTGCTCGGCAACCTGAAACTCATCATGGAGCCTTGGGACCTGGGGCCGCAGGGATGGAGGACCGGCGGATTCGGCATGCCGTTCAGCGAGTGGAACGACCGGTTCCGCGACACGGTGCGCCGATTCTGGATCACCGACACCCAACCGGGGGCGCCCAGCGGTATCGGCATGCAGGAGATGGCCACGCGACTGTGCGGTTCGTCCGACCTGTTCGCCACGGAGCCCGGGCGCGGATGCGTGTCCTCGATCAACTACGTCTCGTGCCACGACGGATTCACGCTCACCGACCTGACCCGATACGCGGTCAAGCACAACGAAGCCAACGGCGAGAACAATATCGACGGATCGAACGTGAACCACTCCGCGAACTTCGGTGTCGAGGGGCCGTCCGACGACCCGGCGATCATCCGCAAACGCGAGCAGGCCGCCATGAACATGCTCGGCACGCTGATGCTGTCGCTGGGCACGCCGATGATGCTGGCGGGCGACGAATTCGGCAACTCGCAGAGCGGCAACAACAACGCCTATGCGCAGGACAACGACATCACCTGGCTGAACTGGGACTGGATGTACCAGACCCGCAAAACCATGCAGATGCACCGCCTGGATACGGTGTCCCGACTGCTGTCGATACGCAAGTCGCTGGGACTGTACCATCACGAGGAGTTCTTCACGCGGCTCACGCAGCTCGGCCTGTTCAAGCCGTCGAGCCGCGTGCAATGGTATCTGCCCGACGGCACCACGCCGATGGATCGGGACTGGTTCGACACGACGATACGCAGCTTCGCGATGCGACTGCTCTCGCAGGATGAGGTCGATGTGCTCATCGTGATCAACGGCGTCGACGAGGTACGCCGGTTCACCCTGCCGAGCGACTGCTCCTGGCAGTGTGACTGGAGTTCCGCGACCGCGGTCGGACTGCGGCCGGCGCCGGGCGATCGGCTGCAGCGTATCGGCAAGAACCAGGCGCTGCGCAGCAACTGGACCATGTCCGTCAGCGAGAAGGACAACATCCATCAGCTATTGAAGACCATTCAGGCGTCGCTGGCCGAGCAGGACAAGCTGGATCTGTTTGGCGCCACCACAGAGCATGCCGATGTGCTGTTCGAGGATGACGAGCAGGCCCCGGGCGTTGGCGCGGATGTTTCGGCGACCATGTCTGCGGCCAGTACCGTGCATGGCGCTTCCGCGTCGGCCCGTGATGGCGGCGACGCTACGGTTAACGGGTCGGCGGTATGGACGATGCCCGCACTCAGCATCAGCGTGATGCGCAGGCTGCAGTAGAGGTGCTCATAACGAACGAGGCCCTTTCGGGAAACGATGTTTCCGAAAGGGCCTCGCGATAGCCAGAACTGGCGTATATTAACGCTTCGAGAACTGCGGAGCGCGACGTGCCTTGTGCAGACCAGCCTTCTTGCGTTCCACGACACGGGAGTCGCGGGTCAGCATGCCGGCCTTCTTCAGGGCGGCGCGGTTGGCGTCACGGTCGATGGCGTTCAGAGCGCGGGCAACGCCGAGACGGATGGCACCGGCCTGACCGGTGGTGCCGCCGCCGTCAACGAGGACGATCGCGTCGAACTTGCCTTCGAGCTTGAGCAGCACGATCGGGGAGTTGACCTCACGCTGCAGCAGCTTGGAGGGGAAGTACTCCTCCAGGGTGCGCTTGTTGATGGTCCACTTGCCGGTGCCGGGAACCAGACGCACGCGGGCGACGGCTTCCTTGCGGCGGCCGGTGCCGTAGCCCGGAGCAATCGCGGAAGTGCCGGTGCCGGCACCCGCGTTGGTCTCGGTGGTGTAGCTGGTGAGCTCCTCTTCGGTTGCCTGAACCGCGGAGTCGTTGGTGTTTTCAGCCATGATTCTCTATCTCCCTTCGGTTCACTTGGCCTGCTGCGAGACCTGAGCGATCTCGAAAACCTGCGGCTGCTGCGGGGTGTGCGGATGCTCGGCACCACGGAAGATGCGGAGACGGTCCAGCTGCACCTTGGACAGACGGTTCTTCGGCAGCATGCCCTTGACGGCAGCCTTGATGATGCGCTCCGGCTTGTTCGCCAGCAGCTCGGCGTAGCTATCGCGACGCAGGCCACCGGGACGACCGGAGTGCGAGTACAGTTCCTTGCCCATCTTGTTGCCGGTCAGAGCGATCTTGTCGGCATTGATGATGATCACGTGGTTACCGGAATCGGCGTGAGGCGCGTAGGTCGGCTTGTTCTTGCCGCGCAGCAGCGTGGCGACCTGAGTGGCCAGACGACCGAGCACCACGTCGGTGGCGTCGATGATGTACCAGTCATGAGTCAAATCGGCTGGTTTCGGAGTGAAAGTTTTCACTGGTGTACCTTTTCTTGCTTATTGTGTTCCGGGCTTGGACTGCCGCGCTGGTCAGGCTTGGCGGTTTCGGCCTCATTATCCGTGGGCTCCCTGAAAGTCCTCGATGGCGAGTGGGAAAGCGCTTTGAAGGACCCCTTAGGGAAACACAACAATCCTCTATGATAACGCCACCTTTGACATTTCGCAACGCCACACGACACACTTCATCATCCGGCCGAACGACACCTCATGTACGGCCGGATGGCATGCCCATATCGCACCCTCAGCGCCCCTGCATGACCTTGGCGAGCGAGAGCAGACGCGTGTTGGAGAACAGCTCCTCCAGCGGCACGACATTGCCCTTGCCGTCGGCCAGCGGGATGCGCCAGTTCGGATATTCGTTGTTGGTGCCGGGCTGGTTCTGGGCGCGGCGCTCTCCCACACCGTCCGCGATGGACGCCGCGAGCAGCTTGCACGGGGAGCCGCGCAGGCCGCGGTACAGCGCCTCGACGATCTCCTGCTCGTGGGCTTTCTCATCCTTCAGCAGGTCGGGGTCGAGATAGCCGTTGACGATCAGCATGACCATCATGGCCTTGTGCTCGGCGCGCGCGTTCTGCTCGAAGTCCTCGACCGATCCTTCGATCAGTCCCAGGCGCTCGCGCAGTTCGACGTGCTCGTACGCGAGATATCCGGCTGCGGGCGGCAGGTCGTGCGTGTTCACCGAAGCGAGCGAGAACTCGCGCCAATCCTTCGGGGCGCGGAACTTGCCGTCCATCTGCTCGAACCATTCGACGGCGCAACCCAGCACCTGATGCGCGGACAGCGACGTCGAGACGTGGTCAGGCACGACGCCCAGATCCTCGCCGACGACCACGCCGTGGGCGCGCGACGCCTCAAGTGCCAGGATGCCGAGCATGATCTCGGAATCGTACTGCACATAGGCGCCGTCCTTGGGCGTGTGCCCGGAGGGGATCCACCACAGGCGGAACAGGCCGAGGATGTGGTCGATGCGCACCGCGCCTGCATGGGCGAACATGCCCTGCACCATGTGACGATACGTGAGGTAGCCGGTGTTCTCCAGCTCGATCGGGTTGAGTGGCGGCTGGCTCCAGTCCTGCCCCTGCTGGTTGAAGTAATCCGGCGGCGCACCGACCGTGGCGCCCTTGGCGAAACACTCCGGGTTCCACCACACGTCGGAGCCGGACGGATGCACGCCGACCGCCATGTCGGCCATGAGGCCGATCTGCATGCCGGCGTCCTTCGCGGCCTGCTGAGCGGCTCCCAGCTGCTCGTCGGCGATCCATTCCAACCAGCGGTAGAAGTCCAATGTGTCGGGGAACTGCCGACGCAGCCCCTGCACCTCGTCGCTGTTCTTGTCGAGGCGCTTCTCCCAGCTGTCGGCTTCGCCGGTCGGCGCGCCCCACTTGTCGTAGCACAGGCACCACGTGGCGTAGGCCTCAAGCCCTTCGGCGGACGTGCTCTTGTAGTCGTCGAACGCCTTCTGACGCTCCTCGCTGCGCCCGGCCTTAAAAATCAGCCACAGGGCGTGCATCTTCACGCGCCACATCGAATCACGGTCGATAATCTGCGCGTCCCCGTTCAGCGGTTCGGCCTGCGCGTGCAGCTCGCCGATCTGCGATTTCAGTTCATCGCCGAGGCCGGCATATTCCTCGATCGCCTCGGGACGAATGTACGTGAAGTTGATGAAGCGGCGGGAAATCGGCAGGTACGGCGACGGGGTGAGCGGCGCTACCGGCTCGCACGCGTGCAGCGGGTTGACCAGCATGAAATCGGCGCCGGTCCTGCTGTGCGAATCGACCATGAGGGTCTTGAGGTCCTCGAAATCGCCCACGCCCCAGGATCCGGCGGACCGGATGGAATACAGCTGGGCCATCCAGCCCCACAGCTGGTCATGTTCCATGGCCGGCAGCATCGGAATACGCTCGGGGGCGCTGATCAGCGTGGCGTCCTGCGTGCGGTCGCCCACGCTGACATGCAGCGTATGGTATCCCATCGGCAGATCCGCGGGTATGGTGATGGATGCCGTCGCCACGAACTTGCCGTCGACCTCGTACGCCTGCGATCCGTCTCCGGCTCCCGGCTCCAGCGCACCCTGGTATTCGTCGCCGTTTTCCAGTGTGATGGTTGCGGAGGGAATCTGCATGATACCGGTGTTGAGCAGCACACGATCTTCCTTGCCGACGACATGCAACACGGTCGGGGCGACGAGACGCCCGTGGCGCTCGCGAAGGATACGGACAACGGAATCATCGATGGCGTCATCGTCATGGGCGTCCACGCCCAACGCACCCAGCAACGCCTTCAGGACATCATCATCGATCTCGTGATAGTCGTCGCTCATGCCGATGTAGCTCGTGGCCAATCCAACCAGACGCGCCAGATGGATCAGCGGACGCGCGAGACGCTCCGCACTTTCTGTACTCTCTGTCATATTCCTTAGTGTAAGCCCGCTTTTGCGCGGCACGCTTACGTATACCGCGAATTGCGCCAGATTTTACCCGCGATTATCGCCTGATCCGCCGGCGGCGGACGGGTCGGAACGAAACGGGGTCAGTACGGGGGTGGCAGGAGGGAGCGCAGGGAGGGTGTCGCGCAATGATGCGTCACGAGGCGTCCGAGGTCCGGCTCGCCGCGGCTTTCGCCACTTCGGGCGAAGGGTCGTCGCGCAACCGGTCGAGCGTCTCCTGCGAAGTGCCGGGGTTCAACGCCACCGCGCGCCGCACCATCGTCGCGAGAATCGCCGGGGCACCGGATTCCTCCGATACTCCGAGCCTTGACAGCACGTCCAGGGTGTCGGCGTCAAGATCGGTGTTCTGCGCTCCCTCCAGCCGCATCTTCCATGATGTGCGCTTGTTGCGCAGCGCCGCGTCGCGCACCTCGGGGACCTCGTCCTTGGTCAGGCGCCCCACCAGCCAGTTCTTGTCGTCCTCGTTGGCCGCCACGGCCCTGCGCACGTCCGGACTCGGGTCTGTCGACAGCTTGACCAGGATGTTCGGGAACGGCATCGTCTCCGCCAGCATGATGCGATCTTCCAACGGCGTGTGCCGGTTGCCGGCGACGGCCTCCAGTAGTGCCGTCGCACGGGAGAACGCCGCCTGATCGGAACGGTCCGGCAACGGACGGCGCGCGAACCCGGACAGTTCCGCGCTATCGGTGGAGTGCCGCAGCCGCTCATACGTGGCGGTCAGAGGCTCGAAGGGCGTGGAGTCAGTGGCGCTGTCGGGCTGAGACTGCGCTGCAGTCTGCGCCGTGGCCTCGCGCGCCGTGGCCTCGTCATCATGTCGTTGCATCTCGCTCATAGTCATCACCATACCCGAGGGGTCGCCGAACCGAACCATATCTTCCGCAAAGTATTGCGTTCCTGCTGGCGGGTGAGCTGAGTACCGCAAAAACCACCCCCAGTCATACTACGCATGACAGCCCCGCCAGCGGGGGCGATTAGGAGGTGGACATGCTGCGCATAACAGCGCGCCTGTTTAGATTGCGACGGGACGGCTTATCAGTTCACCGGATTCGGGCGTCACCGTCGCGCTGAACGTCTCACGCACGCGCCGGAGGAATTCCCGCTCACGCTCCACCGGCACCACCGCGTCCAGTACGACACGGTCACTGTACCGCTCATTCTCCAGCGCGGCCCCGCAATCCGAGGCGAGTTGACGGAACACGTCAAATTGCGGGTACTGCAGCGCTGTCGTGTATCTGCGGCACGTCTCGATGGACGCCAGTCTGGCCACCTTGACGCCCAGCGAGGCGGCGGACGAATACGCGCGAATCAGCCCGCCCGACCCCAGCAGGATACCACCGAAATACCGGGTGACCGTCACTGCGCAGTTCATCAGATCTCCCTGCCGCAGCACGTCGAGAATGGGCTTGCCGGCGGTGCCGGATGGTTCGCCATCATCGCTCATCCTCTCCCGCACGCGACCATCGCCGTCGACGCATATCGCGGCGTACGCCACATGCCGGGCCTTGGGGTGCAGCTGGCGAACGGAATCGACGAACAGCAGCGCCTCGTCCAACGCATCCACATGGCACACATCGGCGATGAACTCGGACTTCTTCTCCACCAGTGCGTCATGCGCCGGCCGGTCGGACGTGTCAAGAACGGTTTTCATCGGTGATGTTCCACTCCTTCACGACGTTCTTGTCGGCGCCCATCGAATAGATGACGTTCCATATGCGCTGGCGCACCTGCGCATCCTGCGATTCGGACCAGCATGTGCCGTTGGGATGGTCGCTGGAGATCGGGCACCACTGGTATGAGCCCTGCCGCATGTTCGCGGTCGGCACCCAGTCGATGCGGCTGACGCGCCATGCCCCGGCCACGCCCTTGCGGCCGGCGAACTGGATGCGGGCGGTCACGCCCTGATTGTTGACGATTCTGCTGGCGGGGGCACTGACCGTCACCGTGTTGCCAAGCCCGTAGATGATCCACGTGCCGTTGTAGTTCTCGATGGGCTGCGCGCAATGGCATCCGGCGCCGTAGATCACGTCGAACGCGCCGGTGTCCGCGAGCTCATGCGCCTCGGAGACCTGCCACGAATCGGCGTAGTCGATGTATTCCTGCACCGAATGCATGGCCATGGCCACCACGTCGGCGCCCTGTTCACGGGCGGCCTTGGCCTTGGCGACGGCACGGTCGATGTCGGACTGATGCTGGGGGTCGCCGGCTTCGCGCAGGCGGTCGACCTGCCAGTCATGGTCGGCGGTCATGCCGTTGAGCGACACCGTGCCGGTGACCAGGCCGAGCTTGCCGCCGCCCGTGGGCGAGTCGATGACCAGCGGCTTGGTGGAGTCCTCCTCGGTCTTGTACGAACCGGTCTGCGCGATGCCCTTGGACGCGAGTGTATCCCACAGGCGGGCGATGCCGTCGGCACCCTGATCCCATGAATGGTTGGTGGCGTGCGTGCAGGCGGTGTAGCCGACCGAGGCCGCGGCATCGGCGACCTCCGGCGGCACGTTGAATACCGGATAGCCGGTGTAGGGACCGCCGCGTTTGGCGATCGGCGTCTCGAACTCGCACACGGCGATGTCGGACGCCTGGATGTATGGCTTCATGGTTTCGAACAGCGGCGTGAAATCGAACGCCGTGCCGTCGGTGGCGGCGGTGTTCGCACCGGCGAAATGCTTCCACAGGTTCGGATGGAACAGCAAGTCGCCGTTGACCAGCATGGAGATGCAGTCGGTGTCCGGGCAGTCGGGCGAATTGCCATGGTGCTCCACAACCGGTTCGGGTACGGCCTGCTTGTTGTCGAGATCGACCCGGGTCACCGTCGCGGCCTTGTCCGGTTTCGCGACGGGAGCGGCGGCCTGCATATGCCGCACGACCAGCCATCCGCCGCCGACGAGCACCGCCACGATGACCAGCACGACGACGAGCGCCCTGACGGGCGAATGCGATGCCGTCGTCCTGTGATGCCCTTTTCCCCGGATGTGCCCCATCGTACGCTCCTTGCTCATCTCGTCCTGATGGTTCTCAGTCTAACGCCCGTCAACTACTGTCCAGTAAGCGGACACGACACGCGCGGGCGGATCTCCCATACGACACAAGCACGGACGTGCGACACGCGCGGGAAACCGGCATATGCAATCACACTGCGGCGGCATCTTTCTTACTATGTGAACGATGACATCATCGTGTCACGGTAAACGAAGGGGGTAGAATGACTGCTTGGAGACGGACGGACAATGGCGTACCTCCGCCCCCCCTGCTTCGCTACAAGGGACGATACGCCTTGCCCGGATGACCGGTCGCGCGGATTATGCACGACCGGCTTTCTCATATCATGACCACACAAATCCCAGCGGACATTCAGCTTTTCGTGGCTGACCGATTCCCTACCAGTCACACAGCATCGATCCACGCGCCGGCGGCTCCAGCCTGCTGCCATAATACGGGCTGCAATAGTCGTTCTTGACGTCCCTCGAGAAAGGCCCGGAAAAAGCAAAAAGCCCCGGGCAAACGTCCGGAGCCTAGTCGGCGGAGACAGAGGGATTCGAACCCTCGAGCCGCTAAACACGACTAACACCTTAGCAGGGTGCCCCTATCGGCCACTCAGGCATGTCTCCATGTTGCACATTGGCGCAACAACATGGCATCTTACCATCGTCCCCCGGACTTCAGCAACACGGTGTGCCGCACGCGGCGTCATACGGGGCCTGACGGCGGGTCAACGCGCCGGATTCGAGTCGCCCGTGAACGTGACGATCACCGCGACGATCACCAGCGCGACGCCAGCAATTTCGCGGCGCCCTGCGCTCCGACAGGCCAGGCCACGCGCGGGCGGCAAAGAGATTGCGACGGCCGCTCCCCCAACCGGTACGGCAAGGCCCGCTCCATCCCGGCCCGGCACGGTACGATAAGGGATATGAGTACCGCACCTAGACTGGCCGCCGCCAAACGCGATTGGGGGCATGACGAGACCGGCTGCACGGTGCTGCACATCGACATGGACGCCTTCTACGCCTCGCTGGAAGTGGCACGTCATCCCGAACTCAAAGGCAAGCCGGTGATCATCGGCACCGGGACGCGCTCGGTGGTGTCGGCGGCGAGCTATGAGGCACGGCGTTACGGCGTCAATTCGGCGATGGCGAGCGCCCGTGCCCGTCAGCTGTGCCCGGACGGCGTGTTCCTGCCGGTGGACATGCACTACTACCGGATGATGTCTCGGCGCATCATCGAAGAGGTGTTCAGCCAGGTCACTGACCGGTTCGAGCAGGTTTCGGTGGATGAGGCGTATATGGACGTGTCGGGGGCGCTGCTCGCCTGGCAACGGCCGACCCGGATCGGCGCCTGGATACGACAGGAGGTCGCCTCGCGGTTCCATGTGACCTGTTCGGTGGGCGTCGCCGCGAACAAGCTGGTCGCGAAAATGGCGTCGACGAATGCGAAGCCTGATGGCATGCTGCTGATTCCCGTCGCCCGGCACGCCGAGTTCGTACAGATGATGCCGCTGCGGGGCATACCCGGCATCGGGCCTTCGCTGGAGCGGCGGCTGGCGGAGTGGGGCGTGAAGACCGTGGCCGACCTGGCGAAGATGAGCGAGCAGACGCTGGCCACGGCCATCGGCTCCCCCACCCCGGCCCCCCGGCCCTGGTTGGGCCCCGGCCGTGTCC
>OBZW01000596.1_pt1 | contig 18973 bp, 14 predicted proteins | sample 1477021 | NCBI WGS metagenome assembly OBZW01 (sample SAMEA2580262, study PRJEB22360) | human gut metagenome | biome: human gut; feature: human-associated habitat; material: faeces | place: Denmark | collected 2008/2010
TTTTTAGTTCTTCTCGGATTTGGATGTGCTGCGGACAGACTTCTTCGCATTTTCCGCATTGGATGCATGCGGATGCTTTATTCCAGCCGTGGCCTTCTGTGCTCCATTGATAGGTACCTCCGGCGCTTTCTTTGTTGCCATAGGTTTTCAATAGATTTACTGCCTGGAATATTCCGTATATGGCGATATTCTCCGGGCAGCCTTTCATGCAGTATGCGCAGGCAGTACAGGGGACGGTTGGCAGCTTGCTAAGACCTTTTTGTACTTTCTGCACTGCTTCTCTTTCTTCCTCTGACAGCGGCCTGAACGCTTTCATGTATGAGAGGTTATCCTGCATCTGGCTGATGTTGGACATTCCGCTCAAGACTGTTATGATGCCTTCCAGAGACGCGGCATAGCGGATTGCCCATGAGGATACTGACGCGTCGGGATCGGCCGCCTTGAATATGTTCTCCAGATTTTCAGGAAGCGCTGACAGATTACCGCCTTTTACAGGCTCCATGATGATGATTTCTTTGCCGTGTTTTCTGGCTGTTTCATAGCACAGCCTTGATTCGATGGTCGGATTGTCCCAGTCCGCATAATTAATCTGCAGCTGTACAAAATCCATTTCCGGATGAGCCGTCAGGATCTCGTCCAGCAACGCCGCTTTATCGTGGAAAGAAAATCCGAGATTGCGGATCAGCCCCTGCGCTTTCTTTTCTGCAAGGAAATCCCAGATTCCAAAGTCATCAAAGGCCTGTGATCTATGTTCTCCCAGATTGTGGAGCAGGTAAAAGTCAAAATATCCTGCCCCGGTTCTCTTCAGAGAGGTGTCAAACATTGCTTTTGCCTCGTCTGCGTCCTTTGCATCCCAGGCCGGAAGCTTTGTCGCCAAAAGGAACTTATCTCTTGGATAGCGGTCAACGAGAGCCTCCTTGATTGCTACTTCACTCTTGCCGTCCACGTATCCATAGGCTGTATCAAAATATGTAAATCCCGCCTCTAAAAACATATCCACCATCTGCTTCGTCTGTTCAATATCCACGTCCTCACCAATCATCGGAAGGCGCATCAGCCCAAAACCCAGTTTTGGTATATTGCCGTATCGGTTTTCCATTCCATGTTCCTCCATTTTGCTATTATTTTTTATACTTAGGCTATGGAAGAATTATATAATAATTCCATGAAAAAAAACAGACCCTCAGGCTCACTTTTGAAAAAGAACTGCTTCTTCGAAAAACTCCAGCCGTATCTCCTCAATCCACGGCTCATAACCAAATAGCCCCTGCCCGGCGTGTTCCGCCATCCCGATAAACAATTCCCCCGCAGTCTTGTTTGTCTTATATGTATGCAGCTCATAGTCCATCTCGGCGCCATATATTATAATGTATCCGTCCATGTCCGCCGTAACCTCAGTAATACAGGGCATGTAGATTTCTCCGGTACTCCCATTTTTTGCTGCCAGATAAACAACAATAAGTTCTGTATATTGTATTTCCGTTTTATGATCATCCTCAAAGAGGAGAAGCAGCGATTGATCCTGAAAAATAATGCTCAGAGGGGCTGCAATCAGTGTTCTTTTATTCATACCGGATCCTCCATCTCATCTTTCCCCATTACCTCAGAATCTATATTCTGTGGTAAAAAAGAAAAAAGTCTACATAAATTTGGTTGGTTTTATTATATATGAAAAATCTTGAATATTCAATTATAATCTACAGACGCACAGTATATCGAAAAAATTTATCATAAACTGCCTTGGATAAAAGTAGTTTGAACCACAACAAGACCTGTGATTATTCACTTACTACAGGTCTGTTTCAGTGTGTCTAAAATGCTTGTTTAATTCAAAAGAAGCACATTTCATTTGACATATGGGAGAGAATCTGTTCCTAATTGCGGATGAATTACCACAGAATATAGATTCTGTGGTTTTTATATAATCAGCTGCATGCTGTCAAATATCCTGTCAAAATTTCTATAACTGGACGCAATATAAATCCTTGTTGTCTCAATAGAGGAATGCCCCAGAATATCAGCGAGATGGGAAAGATTCTTTTCCACCGCATAAAAACTTCTGGCAAACAGATGCCTTAAATTGTGGGGATATACTTTTTTCGGCTTTACGCCAGCATAGGCCGACAGGCGTTTCATCTCATGAAAAATATTAGAGCGGTCGACAGGTTTTCCATTTCTTGTTATAAACACACTTCCTGTACGGATATTCTGCTGATCCATATAGTCTTTCAGCTTGTTTTTCAATTCATTCGGGAGCAGAATCACCCGGTGTTTCCCTTTCATATCAATCTCCGCCCTCCCCTGCTGGACAGCATCTGCGGTAATATACTTCAGCTCACTGATTCTGATTCCGGTTGAGCATAAAGTAAGCAGAATATGGTACAGACGGATTTTGCCCCTTTCACGTGCGGACAACAGCAATGTTCTATACTCTTCCTCTCTTAATTCTTTTTCCTCCTCCACAAACGACTTTTTCTGTACTTTTATAAATCTCACACGGCATTCCGGCCTCCCTATGAAATCCAGAAAAGCATTCACCGCTGACAGCTTCACATTAATGGTCTGTGCCTTGTACTCCGGCTGCATTGCGGCCCGGTATTCCATCACCCTGCTTTTGGTAATATCACCGCCGTCCAGATAATCAAGAAAATTTCGGATTTCCTTGATATATTTTTTAATCGTAGCCAAAGATTTTTCATTCATCATTAAATTATTTTCGAATTCCCCTACTTTTTTAATAGATATTTTTTCTGTCATATGTTTTCCTCCTTTTTATATATTAAAATACATTTTTGACAGAAAAATATACATATAAAAAGCACCTGGAATAAAACTTCATCCAGGTGCCCTCTTTGGCTGATCTGTTTTTACTCGGCCAGCGCTTTTACCTCTTGATATTTTACTAAGTCTGAATACAGTTCCCCTTTGTAAGGATTTTTCTTTGTCTTCTTAATCCGGTACAGCATATATACGAATACTGCCGCATTGGCAAGCAGAGCCAGCAGGCTCATAACAAATAAAAATGTGGTATTAGGCGCAGCGCTGGCTACCTGATAAATCCCCGCATCCTTTAATACCGTGAACCCGTCTGCGGCCAGAACCCCCTCCTGGATCGCCGCATCTGCAATCGCCTTGCTGGATGCGGAATGAACCAGCCATTTACTCGCATCCTGGAACGCCGGAAATGTCTGGGCAAACATGCACCACAGTGCCAGCGTATGTGCGCGGTGCTGCAGCCAGGCCCCTTTTCCCAGTGTAAAAGCACATACAGTGGGGGCCAGCAGCAGCGCAAATCCACAGTACCATGCATGGGTCGGCAGGCAATTGTATGTATAGGCAAAATTCCATAAATCATAGGCCACAATCCAGAACCACATCATATCCGGCCAGAGCATGTCGCGGCTGTTATCATTTGCCGTTTTCCTGCGGATACAAATCCCAAACCAGCCGGAAATTGTGATAATATTCAGTATACCCGCTATTCCGTTCATGATATTCCAGGAACCGCCGACATAATACTGTACCTGATTATTCATGTATTCAACCACCGGAGTTGCATACTGGCTGACCTGAAAATCTCTGGAACACGCCTCCAGAATATTGATCGCCAGAATCAACGGCGGAAAACAAAGCGCGATCTTGTTGTGCTGCAGCTTCTTTATATGGCGTATGCACCAGAATCCTATACATCCTGCCGTGGATGAATATACCTTTGCCAGATGGAACCAGTCCATATAGGAGGTATCTTTGAGCGCCGTCAGCCAGAGTACGGTCAGCACCACCGGCAGGATCACAAAGCATCCGAGCCCCACCCATTTAAAGCGGCGGCTTAATTCATTTGCCGCAAACAGCGATATAAATACACCAATCCATACGAGCCAGACCAATATTGTCGGCACACTTTCTGTAAATACAAACATCATGAACTCTCCTTCCCTCTCATCGCCTTAACAGGCGGTAATTTCCTTTATATTAAATTCACTTCCGGCAGTCAGCCAGGTATCTTCTCTGCCGCAGTGCGGACACTGTTTTTTATATTTCAGTGTAGAAAAAGTCTTCTGGCAATCCCCGCAGATCGTTACCGCCGGTATTGTTTCTATTTTTAGCTCCGCTTCCTTCAGAAGTTCTGACCTTGCCCGAAAATATTTCCAGCAGTCCTCCAGATAATCCGGAATAACACCGCTCACTTCCCCGATCTCCAGTGTCACCGAAGCTACTTCCGTCAGTTTTTCTTCTTTGCCAATCTCCTCGATCGCGCGGACTACATGCGTGACAAGCCCCAGTTCGTGCATATCTCATCCCCTTCTTTCCATTATGCAGCTATTTCCTGTTGCGGATAATCTTAATCTGTCTTTTCGCCGCGTAGGGCAGAATTGCCTTCATCTTATCTTCACTCTTCATCATCCGGCTTGCCTCGGGAATCTCTCTGCTCAAATGGATCGCATCAAATTCACATTTTGTCGTACAGACACCACAGCCAATACACCGGTTCTCGTCTACTATTGTGGCGCCGCATCCCAGGCACCGCGCAGTCTCTGCTTTTACCTGTTCTTCTGTAAACACAAGGCGCGTATCCCGGAAGGTAGATGCTGCTTTAACTCCGGCCTTATGCCCCGGCGCCTGGCGGCTGGCATGGTCATAGCTTTCCTCCGGAATATCCGGGTTTTTCTTATCCAGTTCTATAAATTCACGCCGATTCCGGCCGATTGTCAGACTCTGTCCGTCATGTACAAAACGGTGGATGGAGACCGCGCCTTCTTTTCCGGCCGCTATCGCATCGATTGCAAACTTTGGCCCGGTATACACATCTCCGCCAACAAAGATATCAGGCTCCGCTGTCTGATAGGTCAAAGGATCTGCCACAGCGCCGTTTCCACGTCCCAGTTCCACTTTAGTTCCGTCCAGAAGGCCTCCCCAGATAATGCTCTGCCCGATACTCAGCAGCACATTGTCACATTCTACTGTCATGCAGACGTCCTCATCATATTGTGGATGAAAACGTCCTTCTGCATCTGTCACAGCCACGCATTTTTTGAAGACCACTCCGGTAACTTTTCCGTTCTCACCAAGTATTTCTTTTGGTCCCCAGCCGCAATTTACCGTGATTCCTTCTTCCTGTGCCTCTGCCACTTCATCTTCAGCGGCAGGCATGGAATCCCTTGCTTCCAGACAATACATCTGCGTTATAGATGCTCCTGCGCGCACTGCACTCCGCGCCACATCAACGGCTACATTGCCGCCGCCGACCACAACGGTCCGCCCGGACAACTGTACCTTTTCATCCGTATTAACCCTGTGAAGGAAATCCACACCCGTCAAAACGCCTCTAAACTCTTCGCCCGGGATGCCGGCCCTGCGTCCTCCCTGACATCCAATGGCAAGGTAAAACGCCTGGTAGTCCTGTGCCCGCAGCTCTTCCAGTGTAATATCTTTTCCTACTTCTATACCGCATTTAAACTCGATTCCCATCTCATGCAGCACCGAGATCTCCGCATCTACCACCTCTTTTTCCAGCCTGAAGCCTGGGATTCCATGAGTCAGCATCCCTCCCGGCTGTCTGTGCTTTTCAAAGATGGTCACCGGATACCCCTTCTGAGCCAGGAAAAAAGCGCAGCTCATCCCGGCCGGTCCGGCGCCCACAACCGCGATCTTCTGCGGGTATGGCTTCCCGATCTGATTGACCATCGGCGGAATATAACGGGACTCTGCATTCAGTTCCTGCATGGCAATAAACTTCTTGACCTCATCGATTGCCACCGCCTGGTCGATCTCCCCGCGGGTGCAAGCATCTTCACAGCGGCGGTTGCAGATACTTCCGCATACTGCTGGGAATGGATTTTCTTTCTTAATCAGCTTAAGTGCATCCAGATACCTTCCCTGGGAAGCCATATTAATATAACCCTGCACGGCAATATGCGCCGGACAGTTCGTCTTGCACGGCGCGGTCCCCGTATCATAGCAGTTCATCTGATTATCATCTCTGTAATTTTCATTCCATTTCTCCGGCCCCCACTTCACCGCATCCGGCAGTTCCTGCATCGGATAGGATACCGGCCCGCTCTTTGTACAGAGTTTCTGCCCCAGCCTGGCTGCACCGGACGGGCAATATTCCACACACTGGCCGCATGCCACACAGTTCTCGGTATTCACCCTGGCTATATAAGCGGAGCGGGACATATTCGGCGTGTTAAACAGCTGAGAGGTACGCAGCGCATAGCAGGAACAGACACAACAGTTACAGATTGCAAAGATCTTATCTTCCCCATCGATATTAGTAATCTGGTGCACCAGGCCATTGTCCTCCGCCCTCTGCAGAATCTCCATGACCTCTGCTTCGTCAATATAGCGGCCCTTTCCTGTCTCTACAATGTAATCGGCCATATCTCCGACGCCAATACACATATCATCCTCCAGGTGTCCGCAGCCTTCTCCCTGAATTCTGCGGGAACGGCGGCAGGAACAGGCGCCCACCGCATATTTCCCTTTATACTTCTGTACCCAGTGGGAAATATGTTCGACACTGACGGACTTCTGTTCCGTTGGTATGGCCTTTTCAACCGGAATGACGTGCATCCCAATTCCGGCACCTCCCGGGGGCACCATAGGGGTTACCTTTTCCAGCGGCAGCCGGCTCATCTGCTCAAAAAATCTGGCGACCTCATGATGTTTCTCCACCTGCTCCAGATTCATGTTCATGAATTCCGCACAGCCAGGCACGAACATCGGCAGTATGTATTGTTTATGGCGGTCCGCATTTTCCCAGTTATACTCCAGCAGACCGATCACGCTCATCTCCTGCAGCAATTCTTCTGTCCGCTTTAGCGGTTTACCGCATTTCTTCGCAATCTCCTGTGCACTGGCCGGCTTTCTCACCTTCATCGCCAGGGCCACTTCCGCCATCTCATCCGTTACAACACAGGCGAGCCCCCAGTATTCCGGATCATCTACTGTCACTTTGTGGCCGATCCTGTCCGTTATCTTCTGACCTAATTTTAAGATCAATGCTCTCTCTTCCGCCATTGTTAACTCCTTTCCGCCTTCTGCCATGCCTTTACTTCTTCCCTGAGCCAATCGGCCCACGCCTCTGTTCCCTCCCCGGTGCGGGCACAAATTGGTATAATGATTGCATTCGGGTTTCTCTTTAAAATGTTCTTTCTGCATTGTTCCATATCAAAATCAAAATAGGGAAGCACATCTATCTTGTTGATCAGAACGACGTCGCAGATAGAAAACATCAGCGGATATTTCAACGGTTTGTCGTCCCCCTCAGGTACACTTAGAATCATGGCATTCTTCACCGCTCCGGTATCAAATTCCGCCGGACAGACAAGATTCCCCACATTCTCAAGTACAACAAAGTCCAATTCGCCGCACTCAAGGCCCTCCAGCCCCTGCCGGGTCATATCCGCATCCAGATGGCACATCCCCCCTGTATGGAGCTGGATTGCCTTAACCCCAAGCCGGGAAATCGTCTCTGCATCTACATCAGAATCAATATCCGCCTCCATCACTCCGATCTTCAATTCGTTTTTCAGCTGATCAATCGTCCTGCTAAGTGTAGTCGTCTTACCGGACCCCGGTGAAGACATCAGGTTTAGCAAAAACACCTTTTTTTCCTTCAGTTCTTTCCTCAATTGGGTTGCCCGTTTCTCATTATCCGCAAAAACACTCTGCTTAATTTCCAGAACCCTGAAATCTCCCATTCTCTTCTCTCCTTCGTTCATAATTGGTTGTACCACAATTTGTTATCTTTTTAACATTGTATCATCCCATATAACACATGTCAATTATACCCTTTATTTTTGTGCAATAAGCAACATATTCCCATTCATTTTAGTGCACATTCACCTAGGTTCACGCCTTTGGAATCTGGTATGACCACAGCCACTTTTTTTATCTCTTGTACTCGCAGTTACTCTGTACTTTTTGTATTTTCAGTTTTTTTAAAATCTATTGACAGAAATTGCTTATTAGTATATATTAAAGATGCAAGGTAGTTTGTTGCTCAAGTAACTAACTAACTAATAAGGTGGTGATATTATTGAACATAAATCCAAATATAGATAAACCCATATTTGTTCAAATTGCAGAACAGTTAGAAGATTCCATATTTACAGGCGTGTTCCCAGAGGAAACAAAGATTCCTTCAACCAATGAAATCTCGGCACTTTTGAACATTAATCCACATACGGTTCTCAAAGGAATGAACATGCTGGTAGACGAAGAGATTATTTATAAAAGGAGAGGTCTTGGAATGTATGTAAAAGCAGGCGCAGTTAAAAACATCCGCAGAAAAAGGCAGGATCAATTTTACACGCAGTATATTGAGGCATTAATTAACGAGGCTGTCAAACTGCAGATGTCAAAAGAAGAAATTATCACATTGGTAGAAAAGGGGTATGAGAATGAATGCAATTCAAATTAAGGATGTCGTAAAACGATACAACAATGTCAACGCACTGGATCGGGTTTCTTTGTCCTTTGAATATGGTAAAATTTACGGATTTTTAGGAAGAAACGGAGCCGGCAAATCCACATTAATTAACATTATTTCCAACCGCATCTTCGCTGATGAGGGGGAAATTCTGATTGACGGTCTCCGTGCAAAAGAAAACATGGAAGTACACGAAAAGATTTTTTGTATGAGTGAGATGGACTTATACGACACCAGCCTGAAAGTAATAGAACATTTTAAGTGGATAGACCGTTTTTATGATAGTTTTGACCTGGATCAGGCACGTCAGATTGCCGAAAAGTTTGGTCTTGATATTAACAAAAGATACAAAGCACTGTCGAAAGGTTATCAGTCCATCTTTAAACTTACGATTGCCCTTTCCCTCCATGTACCTTATGTGGTTTTTGATGAGCCTGTGCTGGGTCTGGACGCGAATCACCGGGAGTTGTTTTATGAATTATTACTGCAGGATTATGAAAACTATCAGAGAACGATTATTATAGCTACCCATCTTATAGAAGAGGTGGCAAACATCATCGAAGAAGTGGTACTAATCGACAAGGGCAGAGTGCTTCTGCAGGAAACCGTTGAAACTCTGATGAATAAAGGGTACTGTATTTCCGGCCTCGCCGGTGAAGTCGATGACTACTGTAAAGACAAAAACGTGATAGGATACGATGAACTTGGTAATTTGAAACTCGCTTATATACTGGGCGAAAAAGAACAGCTTCCTAAAAACAGTCACTTACAGATATCTAATATGAACCTGCAAAAACTATTCGTAAAGTTAACAGAGAAAGGGGGCCGATGATATGAAAAAATTAGGCACTGTTATCCGTTATGAATGTGTGACATCGTTTAAATATATTTGGATCTTCTACGCAATTGAATATGCAGTAGTCGCGGCCGTTTTTGTCCTTTCTTATATTACAAACGGAAGCAGCGGCAAAATTGGTACGAACGGCTTAGAGTTTAATTCTTTTATCTATGTGGGTATCTTAGGGATCCTGGGGTTTAAAGAAGATTTTAAAATGCTGATACAGAATGGATTTACCAGAAAATATATATTTCTATCCACGTTTTCCCTGTTCGCTTTTATCTCGGGAATCATGTCGCTGGTTGACACAATCCTGGGAAACGTGCTTCATCACTGGTTTCATGGTTATCACTCATTATTTGGCGGACTGTACGGATACGGGCATTCATACTTTTTGGGCTGGGTTTGGCTGTTTTTCGTATATATGCTTATCTGCTGTCTGTTTTACCTGGTAATCCTTATTATAAACAAGATCGGTAAAAAAATATCAGTATATGCTGGGATTACCCTCGGCCTCACAATTATTTTAATCATACCTGCTTTGATAAAATTTGTACTTCCAAAAGATTTAACTGACAGGATTGCCGCATTTGGCTTAAAGGCTTTTGGATTCATGACCGACGGTACAATAAACTTTATGTATCCTGTATTTATCTTTGTACTGGCAGCGTGTATTTTAAACCTCTGTTCATACTGTGTCATACGCAAAACAGAGCTTAAAGCATAAGCATCCTCTCATGCAACATGCAGTAATTGGGGAATAATATAGCCCATGACTGCTTAGACAGCCGCTATGGACGAATCCATAACGGCTGTTTTATATGCCACTCTCCCAGACCTTATTCTAGTATCTTCCATAGTCCTTTGCAATTTCTACCATTCTGTGCGCCCTTGCAAAATCGGCATTTGCAGGGTATTCACATCCCGTTGCAAGTATGAAGCCCCCTCCGGCTGACATTACGTCAATCGAATCTCTGCATTCCTGGTCCCAGTTTTCGTCAGTGCCGATTGCTGCACTTGCCGGAGTAACACACCCGATCAGGGTTGTTAGATTTCCGTATTTCTCTTTACATTCTTTAAAATCTTTACAATCATCCGGCGGATATAAGAAGGAAATCGCCACGGGCTGCATACGCTCGATCTGAACATCAAAGTAGATTTTCTGCCCGCAATTGTGTATCATCACCAGCCCATTTTTATCTCTTACCACCTGGGCAAGCTCTTCCACCAGATCTCCCTCCAGCTCATTCCACATTTCCTTGCTCATGATAGAGCCTGAGGCAAAAAGGGTGTCTAACATGATGCCGTTCACTCCCGTATCCATCAGCGCCCTGCAGTAATCCTTTAAGGTCTCATTAATCTCGCCCGCGGCTTCATGCACCGCAGCCGGATCATCATAAAAATCCATATACATTTCCTGCTGGCTCCGCAGCATGGAGAGCGTACCCAGGGGACCAAATACAAATGCTATAATGGGGAATTCTCCTTTGGAGGCTTCTACCAATTTTCTGCATGTATCAATGTGCATCATCATACGTCTGGAGCTGTGGTAATCCACTTTCTTAATCCTGGCATAATCCTCAATCTCTTTCACTACGCAATGCTCAAAATCCGGATGCGCAGCTTCATTTTCCGGATAAATCAATTCCTGCCCCCATGCATCGCATTCAACGGAAAGATCAATCAACGTTACGATACAATCCAGATCAAACTCCTCTCTCGCTTTCAAGAGAGCATCCGCGCACAGCTGTGCATCGTTAGCCCATTCTCGGTAACTTACTCCTGTCAGTCTCCGGGAAGCCCCGCTGATGATAGGGTATACCGGCACCCTGTCTGCCTCCTCGTGATTCAAAGCTTTTACTACCCGTTCCATTGCATTCATTATAATTCCCTCCTGAAAGAATACTGTTCAATATACTGCTGTGTCATTGGCGCCCTGTTAATTCATACCAAAATTATAATATACTTCCGGATTTGTTTTTGTATTTTTTTAATATTTTTTATACTTTTTTAGTAGGAATTAAAAAATCTTATCTTAATGTTAATGCAAAATAGTAAGCCCATAGAATCCGGCTGTATAAATTCCAATGTTTTTTTAGTACTCCTTTTATAAGACAAAAATGGATGCCGCGTTTTCTCCCGCAGCATCCATTTTTTGTCTTATTCAGAATGTTTCTTTCAATTTCCAGATAAACGGGTGTCCGCCCTTGGTTTTAAGCTTAACTTTCTCTCACAGCTTCTCTAATTCTTCTTTCCCTCTCCCGCAGATTGGGCATTTGAAGTCTTCCGGTATGGTATCTGATTCCAGGATATACCCGCAGATTTTACAGCGGTATCCCTTTGCTTTTTCAGGCTCAGGGATATAACTGGATGCCTTTGGAGGTGTAACACCATTTTTCACAGTATGATAATATGCGTATGTCATAGGCTCTTCTGCACTCAGCACTTCTGCATCTACTACTTCTCCCAGGAATACAATATGTGTTCCCACGTCCATCGTATTTTTTACTTTGCAGCTGAACCTTGCCGCTGCCTGGCTGCACACATAAGGAATGCCATTGAGATCCGTCTTCGTCTCAAATTCCTCAAATTTATCCTTATCTTTGCCGCTCTGGAATCCGAATGCTCCAATCAGCTCCATTGTGGCTGATTGTGCAAGCGCGATCCCTGTAAAATACCCCGACTCCTGTATTAAACCGGCAGTATAATTTTCTTTGTTAATTGTCACCGTAACCTGCAGCGGTTCTGAAGTCACCTGGATCATTGTATTTACAACACAACCTCCGGCTTTTTCCCCATTTTTTGCCGAGATAATATAAAGGCCATAACTCATCTTCCAAAATGCTTTTGTATCCATAAACGCCCTCCTTTAATAATAGTAATTATTATTGATATTTAAAATATAACATATCTGCTAATATTTTACAATCCTTAAATGTAATTAATAATCTGCAAAAAACGGAGTAACATAATGATCGGAAATCCAAACGGATAAATTAAGAAATAAAAAAGGAGAGGCCGGAATCGCTTCCGGCCAAGGAAAATTATGAAAAAGAAAATTTATAATAAAAAGGTTATTGTCCCTTTACAATTAATAATATACCGCCTAAATGTGATAGTTATGTGAGGGATAATTTAACAAATTATGTACTTTTTTCGAAAAAATTATTAACAAGTTCAAAGAGGGCAGCTCAAAGGGGTCAGACCCCTTTGCATCGGGGTCTGACCCTTTTGTTTCTTTTGCTTATTCCCCCAAAATATCCTTCAAGTCGTTCTCCGGCGTAGTAATTGGAGCAATATTGTAGTGTTCCACCAGGTAATTCAGCACATTAGGAGATACAAAGGCCGGCAGCGTTGGTCCCAGCTTAATGTTCTGAATCCCCAGATGCAGCAGAGTCAGCAGGATACAAACCGCTTTCTGTTCATACCAGGAAAGCACCATCGAGAGCGGCAGCTCATTCACCTGGCATCCAAAAGCCTCTGACAAGGCCACCGCAACCTTAATCGCACTATAAGCATCGTTACACTGCCCCATATCCATCATTCTTGGCAGGCCCCCTATTGTTCCTAGGTCCAGGTCGTTAAACCGGTATTTGCCGCAGGCGAGTGTCAGGATCACCGTGTCCGCCGGAGTCTGCTTTACAAATTCAGTATAATAATTGCGTCCCGGACGTGCGCCGTCACAGCCGCCCACAAGGAAGAAGTGGCGGATGGCTCCGGCTTTTACGGCGTCAATTACCTGTCCTGCCACACTGAGCACCGTACCGTGGCCAAATCCAGTGGTCACACTCTTACCGCCGTTTATTCCTGTAAACTCCGTATCTGCCTCATATCCGCCAAGCGCCAGCGCTTTTTCGATCACAGGTGTAAAATCTTTATCGCTGCCAATATGAACCATTTCAGGATAAGACACGACTTCTGTTGTAAACACTCTGTCTGCATAACTTTCTTTTACCGGCATCAGACAGTTTGTAGTGTACAAGATCGGAGCCGGGATATCTGCAAATTCTTTCTGCTGGTTCTGCCATGCTGTGCCGAAGTTTCCTTTCAAATGAGGATACTTTTTCAGTTCCGGATATGCATGAGCCGGAAGCATTTCCCCGTGGGTATAAATGTGAATGCCCTTACCTGCAGTCTGTTCCAGCAGAAGCTTCAGATCCCAGAGGTCATGACCGGTAATCACGATGAACGGTCCTTTCTCCACTTTCATAGTCACCTCAACCGGCTGCGGTGTCCCAAAGGTCTCCGTATTGGCACGGTCAAGCAGCTCCATACAGGTCAGATTTACTTTGCCTGTCTCCATCACAACAGGGAGCAGTTCCTCCATGCCCCAGTCCTCACCCAGGATAGAAAGCGCTTTGATCATAAATTCGTTCACTTCCGCGTTCTCATATCCCAGAACCATCGCATGATAAGCATAGGCCGCCATTCCCCGGATCCCGAACAGAATCAGTGATTTGAGGGAACGGATATCCTCCTCTGCGTTCCAGATGCGGGACATATTAAAGCGGTCCGTATTACCGCACGGGGAACCGCAGGATGCGCATCCGGGCACAATCCGCCTTTTCTCTTCTTCTATACGGTCAATCATCTCCTGCAGAGTCTCGTCGTTAAAATTCACATTCGTTACCGTCGTAAAAAGCCCTTCCAGAATCAGACGGTCCGTCTGCTGTGTCTTGGGGTTATTTGAACAGGCACGCGCCAGAGCGATCAGTGCACCCGTCAGTTCGTCCTGCAGCTTCGCAGATGAAGCTGATTTGCCGCATACACCTGCCTTACCTGTACATCCTGTGCATCCTGCCGTCTGCTCACATTGAAAACAAAACATTTGATTATCCATTTTATATCCTCCTTTATATGGCTTTCTATATGGTCTTTTCGGGAAATACAACAGTCAAAAGCATCTTAAATGCTTCCGCAGCATAAACAGCATGCGGCTTATTTGCCGGCATAATCAGTGTCTCACCACCCTTACAGAAGTGTTCGCGCCCGTCTACCGTAAAGCGCCCTTCTCCTTCCAGCACCTGCACCATAGCATCTCCTTTAGATTCATGGGTGCTGATTTCCTCGCCTTTATCAAATGCAAACAATGTAACGCTGACATAATCATTCTGGGCCAGCGTTTTACTGACTATCTGCCCAGGCTGGGCATCCACCAGTTCCGTCAGTGACAATACAGTTTCATGGTCAATGTTTTTGATATGTGGCATTTTCTCTCCTTTCCGCTGCATCACAGCAGCAATACCCGATTCTTGATCTGTCCGGCAGCGCATGTTCCAAGAAACATACTCTGTCTCTTTCTGCAATGGAATGAATCTGAATCTTTACAGCATCCTTCCGGCTGTTCTGACCGGACGAACTTAATTCTAATCAATCACTCCTCCGCTGCTAAGTACAGTATAATGCAGGTATGCATTCAAGTATGTTGTTAAAACAACAAAAAAAAGAAAAGGCTGAATTTAATAAAAATGGTAACAGTTCAGGCCTGTCTGAACTGTTACCATAAATGGACAATCTGTCCTTCGCGCGCCTCGATTAAATATGCAGATCAACTGTATTTACTGCTGACCGCGCAATCTGCTTCAGTTAGGTTTTACTTCGCTAAACAAATTTCCCGCCCTCCGCGCTGCTCGTACAGTCTGTGGGATATGGAAATTACCGTTCTGTTTGTCGACGCTGCCCGGAGAGCCTCCAGTACTTTCTCTTCTGTGGCCGAATCCAGATTTGCAGTAATTTCATCCAACAGCAGAATTCTTGGATTGGCGGCTACGGCTCTGGCGATCGAAAGCAGCTGCATCTGTCCCTGCGAAAACAGGCCGGCGGTACACAGGGTATCATATCCGTTTTCCAGATCCATAACCGCCTCATGCATTCCCACCATATTAACCGCCCGCTCTATTTTCTCGCTGGTTATCCTGCTGTCTTTCAGGCTTATCTGCTCTGCCACGGTCCCCGGGATCAGCCGGAATGACTGCTCCACATAGCCAAAAATCCCCCTCTTTTGGGCATCCGAAATCTGGTCTGACGGTACCCCGTAGATGCGTACGTTTCCGTTCCACGGAAGGTACAATCCCAGCAGCAGCTTGAATACCGTGCTCTTTCCCACCCCGGTTCTTCCGGTCAATGTCACATTTTCTCCTGTATGAACCTCAAAACTATACTGGCGGAGAATTTCCCGCCCGTCCCCATACCCAAAGCTGACCGAATGAAACGCGGCTGCCGGGCTGCCTTCATCCAGAGACGCCGTCTTATTTTCCGGCATCCTGCGCCCCGGCTCATTTAGAAATTCATGAATGCGGCATACCCCTGCCACGGCAGACTGAATGTTCTGAATCTCCATCCCAATGCTCTCCAACGGCTCAAATACCTTGCTGACATATGCAATCACTGCCACTGCTGTTCCAACAGACATTCCAAAAAGCTCCTGCATATTTCCGCCCATTGCAGTCAGAACCATCATAACCGCAATCAGAGCTGCCCTGATTGTAATGATAATCGGAGAATAAATGGAATCATAAAAATTGGATTTTTCTAATGCCTGGTATCCGGCCAGGATATATCTTCCATAACATATTTCCATATATTTTTCTTTGTGAAATGTATGGATCATCCTTATATTCCTGATTGTTTCCGGCACATGGCTGTTTGCCCTGCCCACCGCGGCCCTGTTGGCTAGCTGGGACTTCAGCATTCTTTTTTGAAATGCATGTGTAATTAAATATAAAATCGGTGACGCAAGCACCATAAGCATCCCAAGCCCCCGGCTCTTTATGAATATGACTGCCAGAATACTGACCACCCTGCAAATATCCACAACCATGCTGATAATGCCGGATGTAAACAAGGATTCCACCGTATCTACATCGTTTACAAATCTTGATGCCGCCACTCCCGGTTCTGTGTCTATAAGGTAGGATGCCGGCAGTATTGACAGCTTTCTGCACATCACACTTCTAAGTCCGTGGGTAACCTTCTGGCCGAAAACCGTGATCAGGCTTTCCTTTGCCGAATCAAAGATGCCTGCAGCCGCCAGCAGAAGAAAGTAAGCCGCCGCCAGCCCCGGCAGAACATCTGCGCCTCCTGCCAGCCGGTTTACAATCCGTTCCAGAAGCAGCGGGGGAAGGATGCCCGCAATGACAGTACCTGCCACTGCAAACACCAGTCCAATGGACAAAAACACGTGTTCCTTCACAATCCTTTTTACCGCCGAAAGGATATAATTCTGCTTCCCGCCATTCTTTTTCCCGGTCTGCCCCTCCTGAACCGGAGTCCCGTCCTTTTGCGCATCATTTAAGTTGTCTGTGCATTCTGCCTGTCTCTCTTCTCCTTCTATGAACGGCACGCTCTGCCCACTCTGCATTTGAAACAGATGCGCGTACTCCTCATTGGTCCGCATCAGAAGCCTGTGGTCAGAAACCGTACTTCTGCCCTCCCCGAGCCAGATTACCTGGTCCATCTGCGGAAACAGAGTCAGCCTGTGGGATAAAATCAATACGATACTATCCTTAGTGAGCGCCTTTAAATTCTGCATAATCTCACATTCCGTTTTTCTGTCAACCGCGGAAAACGGATCATCCAGTATAATGACCGGCTTTTTATGAAAAAGTGTCCGCGCAAGTGCAATCCGTGCCTGCTGCCCTCCGGAAAGCCTGACTCCGCCGCTGCCCACCATGGTGTGAATCCCATCCGGCATCTTCGATACTTCCTGGTCCATACACACCGCCTTCAGGCAGCCACTGACATCCCCGGATTCTCCAAGCAGTATATTGTCCTCCACGGAAGCGCTCAAAAGTTCCGGCTCATGCCCCATATAAGCGGTCATCTTTCTTCCAGCCCTGGCAAGAGCCGACAGTTCCTTTCCATCCAGCCTGATACTTCCCTCATATGGATATTCACATAGAAACACTTTTCCCAGCGTGGACTTTCCACATGCCACGGATCCTGTTACCCCTATTATCTCGCCCGGGCATGCGGAAAAACTAATATCCTCCAGCACATATTTCCCATCCGGGTATGCAAATTTCATCCCCGAAACACAAAGCCGTACCGGCGATTCCGGCTCTGGTTCTATCTCATCCGGGATATCCTGCATATACGGTTTAATCCGTATCCATGATACCTGTGCCTTCTGAACCGCATTAAACAGCTTTGCCGCCCTCGAGGATTTAGATGCCAGTCTGGTGAAACAGGATAAAAATGTAGAAAATGCCGCAATATCCCAGGATGTCCATCCGCTGCCCAGCACATTTTTTGCGCCGAACCAGATAATGAAAATAATCCCTGCCATAGAAATGATTTTATAGAGGGGCTGCATCGCATTTTCCCATATATTGGCATACACTGCTTTCTTCTCGTAATCTCCCAGCCGATCCTCATACTCTGTATCCCTGCTTTTTTCCTGCCCATAAACCCTGTAAAGCACTGCATTGGATATCCGGTCAAGCGTTGCACCGTTCAGAACGCCCGCACTTTCCTTATATGCCGCTGCACTCCTTGATACCGTCTGTTTTAATGTTCCGGCCAGCCAGTATGCCGCCGGTGGAAACAAAATGGATATTATAGTCAGCCTCCAGTCGTATGAAAAAAGCATCGTCAGATAGGCAATCATGACAACACCGGTATCAAAAACCTCTGTCGTAAACTTTCGCATCCCTTCCACGCAAGTGTCCACATCTGCAATGGCCTTGGTCATAACAGCTCCCACATCCTCAGTGTCCAGTTCCGGCTTGCCCCTGTGCACAAGATTATGGTACAGCACCTGCTTCATATTCCGATTCACATGGTTAGCAAATCGTCTCACATAAAGCCGTTTGAGATAGCGCATTCCCTCCACCAGTAAAATAGAAGCAATATAGGACAAGGCCAGCATAACCATATCCTGAAACACCCGTTTCCCGCCGATAATATCGCACAGATACTGCGCCAGCATTCCCTCAAACCAGGGGCCTGCAACCATCCCTGCATTGTAAATAATCCCGGATACGGCAACGGCAGCAAGAGTCCGCTTCTCCATTTTAAAATAGGATACAATACGCTCCGGCTTGTTGACCTTAAGCGCCTTATCTTCCATCTCTGTCCCACCTCTTTTTCTCAATCACGTTCCCTTCCTGTCTAACATTCAATGTGGCTTAGATGATACTACACCTGCCACGAAAAGGCAATATCAACCGGGTCCTTTATCTGCATTATATCCCGTTATATGACTAATTTAAACACTTCTGGCAAAACAGGGCAAGTTAAGCAGTTTCCAAGGGGGTGCCCACACTACAGTCGTCATTGCCAGGCTGGCCTGACTACAGCTCGTTGCCCGCAAAAATAAAAGATCCGTATGCTTATTTTCTGAAGCACGGCACTTAGCCGGTAAGCATACGGATCTCCATATTTTCTTTTCCTTTTACTAATACCGGTTATTCTTAATCATTTTTTCTTAGTTGAATCCTGCAAATCAGCCATATAGCGGCCCAGTTTTGTTTCCCCGGAAAGTAATTATCCTGACTGTTATATTCGCAGTCTCACTATTCTGCATTATGACCGTTTTTACTTGAACACTCTGATTTCAGCTGGCAGCACGGCGGACACAGAGGACATGACGGCTTCGGCGGGCATGGCGGCTTCGGCGGGCATGGCGGCTTCGGCGGACATGGCGGCTCTGGCGGGCATGGCGGCTTCGGCGGATATGGCGGCCTGGATGGCCAGTATGG
>OBZW01000602.1_pt1 | contig 18693 bp, 10 predicted proteins | sample 1477021 | NCBI WGS metagenome assembly OBZW01 (sample SAMEA2580262, study PRJEB22360) | human gut metagenome | biome: human gut; feature: human-associated habitat; material: faeces | place: Denmark | collected 2008/2010
TCGCATTCGACATCGAGACACCGCCATTCGGGTTCGCGTTGTTGTTGCCACGATAGACCACACGGCCGGAGGGGAGGCGCCACCTTTCAAATGCAAAAGTACTATTTTCAAATTATTATTTAACAAACAGATACAAAACCTGACGTCAAAAAAATATTTTTCGACGGGCTGACGCCCGTAATGAACGGCGTTCCCCTGCTCGGGGAACACCGGACGTTTTGTCGCTTCGCTCCCGCTTTGACGCTTTACGCGGCCGATCATGCTACCTCGCTTATCGCTTTAAACGCCACGGCGCTCGACGCCTTAACGAGCCGGCCGCGGAAGGCCAGACGAGAACCGATGTACGTGCTCGTATCCGAGGAATCGCTGCCCGCATACGACATCGAAACACCGCCATACGGGTACGCGCTGTAGCTGCCACGATAGACCACACGGCCGGAGGCAGTGGATATGTAGTAGATGTCGCAGTAATTTGTCGAGGAGGAACCCGAAACGGAACCCACCGGAATCACGTCCATATATTTGCCATGCGCCACGGCGGTAATCCAGATACCGGAGCTCACGGAACCCTTAACCAGGCGGGTACTGCCGTCAGGCATCCAGATGCGCCACTTCCCGGAATTGCCCGTGTCATTAGGAAGATCCACGCCGTCCATCATGTCATATTTATGACCATAGATGTCCTCGTAGCCAAGGCAGCAAATATTATTCACCTGCGTAACCGTGGCCCCGCCGTAGTCATCCTTCTCACGGTACCACGCATACTGGTGGACGGAGTTTTCTATCAGGCTGTTCGTCACATTAGGGTTGATTGAGGAGGCTTCCTCGTAGCCGATCGTGTCCGTCATCCCGCGACTGGCAGTACCACCCGTGGTACGGTTGTTCGTGTGAGAGCCCGCGCCGCATTGTTCCTGGCTGTCACGACGACCGTACTTCGCGTAGAAAAGATTCGCGATGCGCGAGTGCATAAGGGCATCAATCTGCTGCATACCGCGCTGGACACTGTAATAGTGGAAATCAGCCCAGGTCATGCTCGCCGTAGTGCTCCCGCCGGTAATGCAGGCGCGAAGTTTGGAACCGACAACACTGCTGCCCACAACGGCACACAAGTGCTCGTCATTAGGCACCCATTCGGGTTCCATATCCTCGATCCTGTCACTGTTAGAAAGGACAACCTTATCGAACTCTGCCGTGTTCAGAATGGAGAAGTGAAGAGCAGTGGCACCCTCCGGAACATCGGCAATCAGGTACATACCGGCCTCGAACTTGTTGCTCAAGGTAGGGACGACGATTGAACTGATGACCGTGCCGGAATCGTCTGTGAAAATGCTTCCGACAAGGCTTGTACCGGGAACGCTCGGGAAACGCACACGCTTGTAACCGTCCACGTTCACCTTGCATACCGAATACGTACTGTCAGTACTGTAGCTGTTCGAAAGCGTATCCTTTCCGCTCATGATCTTACGACCGGAAAGATAACCGCCACTCGTGCCCTTAATGTCGTCAAGCGTAAGGACGTCAGCATCCGGAACGGAAGGCATGTTATCCGAACTGTTACTGCTGTAACAGGAGTAATGCTTGCCGTTCAGGTAATCATTGATACCCTTGCTCCAGAAGAAGGGCTCGTACATCATCCAGTCACCTTCAGTGCCGTCTAGTCTGGCAGCCGTGCCGTCGGCGTACTTGTTGCTGTCCGTGTCGTCCAGCGGGTAGTAGGTCATCTCACCGTCCAGGTTGTTCACCGTGGTATCAACGTTCGCCATGTTCACACCCCGCGTCGTCGCTTTTTTAGTCACTTTAGCAAGTACACGGTGACGCTGCTTCAGGATGGCGGAAATATGACCGCTCACCTCATACGCGTTGTCATACTTGTAGCCGGTACCGTTGTCAAGGTTGCTCACGTTTGCGTCATCCGATACCTCGTCGTCGAACTCGATCATCGTGTATTCCGGCTGCCGGATATTCAGTTCCGGGAAGTGCGCCTTCAGAGCGCTGTACGTATCGTCATCAATGTAGCGCGTGAGCTGTACCGTACCCACCAAGGCGCACGTGTCCGTAGTGTTGCCATCGGAATCCACACCGCCCATCCCGACAAACTTATTCAGCCACGTACCGTCATCCTCGCGGTCAATACCGGTTACTCTGATACGTTCCACACCCGTGCAACGGCCCAGCAGGGTTTCCCAGTCAATACCTGGACAACTGTCAAAGATGAAGGTCTTCACCTTGCTGTAGCTTTCCAATGTCAGCCCGCCGGTGGTCAGTCTGCCCAGATATTCCAGACGGAGGCTGGTCAGTGTACCGGGAAGGTGGAGCAGCGTCACGGGAGAACCCTTGGCTAGCACCACGCTCTGCACCTGCGTACCGCGGGCCTCAAGTTCTTCCAGCTTGGTCTGCGCACTCAAATCCAGCTCGGTACTGGTACTTCCCCCGGTTTTCGCCTGTGCCTGGTTACGAAGGTTGAGTTTACGTAGCTGCTTGCAGTTGCCGATGTTCAACCACCAGCCGGTACTGCCGTTGCCGGAACTTTGAAGGTTCAGTTCGCGCAGCACGGTACATTTGCCCAGGTCGAAAGCGTTTTTCAGGTGGTCGGCGGCCCCGCTCATATCCAGCACCTTCATACGGCTCGCGCCATAAACCCTCAAGGGATCGTTCACCGTATAGGCACCGGTGATGGAAAGGCTCGCAGCCGCATCTTTCTTGATGATGCCGGTATTCCCTATATTCGGGCTGTTGTTCGTACCGTAGCCGAAAGCATAAACCTCGTTGGCCGTAATCTTCAGCACGTCGGGGGTGTCAGCAGCCGTACGTGCCAGATAGAGGTCGATGTTGTCACTGGTGAAATTGCTCGTGCCGTACTTAGCATCCAGAAGGGCGAAACGATTACGCACGAAATATTCACGGTGCGCACGGTTACTGCCCTGAAGGGCGTAGATGAACGGCCACACCTTGCCGTACATCTCCTGCGTGGCGGGCAGGATGTACTTCAGCTCGCCGCTCTTGTTATAGGCACGGTCGCACCAGTTGCCCGCCTGCTCCACGTTCAGCATGTCCAGGACACGGCTGGTGGTAAGTACACCGCGAAGAGCCTGCGCCTGTGTCTTCAGGTCAGCGTCCAGGTTGGCCAGAACGAGGTTCCAAAGCCAGCTGTCACGGCCTTCAAAGGCATATTTCCCGGCCTCGGCGTCATAAGTGTCGCGGTCGGTGGTGTAGTCATACACCAGGAAACAGTCGTTACGTTTTCCCATCTGGGTATCACCGTCATAGTAGGTGATGTACCATATCAGGCCGTCCCACGTGCGCAGCATCATGTTCTTCGCACGCTGGTCAACGGCAAGGAAATAGTCCGTCCAGAGGTAATACGTCAGCAGGAAAGCCTTGTCGAAATAGTCACTTATCTCGTCCCTGAACTTCTCGCTCTTAAAAGTGGAGAGGTCGGCGCTCGTCGCACCGTCCGGAACACACGAGCGTATCCATGCGTACAGCCGTTTCACGGCCGTACGCTGCGACTCGTCAAGGCCCGCCCATTTCACATCATCCGGAACGTTGGTCTCGGCACCGGCATCAAACACCTCCTCCAGATGAGCGTCACTTGTGGTCTTGAAAAGGCACATGGCCTCGGTATTGTTCAGCATTTCCAGAGTGAGGGGACAGGCAGGATCGTAACCCTCCACGCCACTAAGGCCGAACAGGTCGCCGCTCTTGCTTTTCTCGTTGTTGAAGTTGTATTGCCCCACATAGTTGTTCTCGCCGTCCTCCGCAGCCGCCACAAACATGTCGATAGGTACACCGTCGATAGCGGTACGCACGGTGACCGCGTTCAAATCGCTGCCGCCCGTCTCGTACTGGAAACGCTGCGGAGGGGTGAGAAGCCCCATCTCCTTCAGCACGTCGTTGAACAGTTTGGCACCGCCTGTGTTCAGCGACATGGACGAGTCGGAATAATCACTCTTCAGACAGATCAGGTTCATGGCGATGCCACCGGGACGGACGGGATATTTCTTTTCCACCTGCTCCTTGCCGCCAACGGTGAAGCTAAGGTTCGTGCCGCCCTTGCTGATATAGATACGGATGTTCTTGCTCGGATATTTCGTGGAACTGGTACCCTGAATACGGATATAACAGTCACGAAGCACGAAGTCGTATTCGGATCCGAAAGGGGAGTAATAGAAGATATCCGCCGAAAAGTCCGTCTTCTTGTTGTTCTCGGCATACACGTCATCGAGCTTGTTCTGGCGCACGATACGCAGCACCCCCTTGCCCTTGGCACGCAGCTTGTCCATATCCACAGTGTCGGTATCACCCAGGATATCGTTCTCCTCGTACAGCGCGATCATCTCCTCACCGTCCGCACTGTCCACCATCCGGTTCTCCAGTTCCTCGTCGTCACTCAACCGGCGGGTATAGATACGCACGCTCTTTACCTCCACGTCCGCCCCGGCGCTGTCAATGGTGATATATTTCGGATTGTCCTGGCGGAAGCTGAAGGCGTTGTCGTAGATGTCGGCACCGGTACGGTTGCCGTCCACATAAAGCTCCATCAGACGGCTCTCATTGCGGGTACCCACCATGAGGGCCACCTTGATCCACCGGTCTTCCACATAATTCGTGCCCAGCTTGATCTCACGCTCCACCAGCTCGTCGTCCTCGTTGGTATAGGACACTTTCTCACCGGTCTTGAAACTCGCTTCCGAAGGGGTGATATAAAGCCCCTTGCCACTGTCGAGACAGTCCACAACTGCGGTATCGCTGTCAGTGGGATTGCTTACCCGGAGGGTCAGTTCAATGGTCAGCCCCGTACTTTTCACATCGGTGGCAAAGGGCCGGTAGCCGATGACGGCTTTCGCACCGTTGGTCAGCTTCAGCGCCTCACCCGTCCAGCCGTTGCTGCTCCAGTCAAAACCCTCGAACGTGGTCTCCACGCCGTTCGACTCCCATGTTCCGGGGTTACTCTCCCCGTTGCTGCGGCCCGCCGCGTCAAGCTTGACCGCCAGGCCGTAGGTGGCCTCGCTGATATCGATACCGCTCTCACCCACGTCGATGCGCAAAGTGTACCCGGTCGGACCGGCTTTCAGGACAAGCGTCTGCGTGCCTTCCTCGGTAAACCGGTTACTGTAGGTCATCATGCTGCGGGGAGCGCTCACGGTACTGCTCTTGACGCCGTTTTTCCAGAACTCCACTTCAGCGGGCACACGGTCGGGATCATAGGCCACCCAGTCGAAAGTGAGCTTCTCGTAGCGGCCGGCTTCAAGGACCGGCTCCAGATGCTCGTCCCGTCCGAGGACATGCCCGTCGGCATGAATGAGCTTCAAACCGATGAAGGGCGCGCCGGTTCCGGCCTTCAGCAGGTCGATATGGATGCTCTCGCTTTTCAGCGTGAGGTCGTCAGTTTCCAGCTCGGCCACCAGCTGGGCGGTATGCCGCCCCACGGACAGGCCGGTCATGGAAACCTCGAAACTGCCGTTCGTCGTGCCGCTGCGGGTGACCGTATGCGCGTTCTGCTGTACACCGTCCACGTACAGGCTGACGGTTTTCGTGCCGGTACCGCTCACGGCGTAGGGTATACTCGCGGAATCATAGGTACCGTAACCGCCGTTCTGGATGGTGGCCGCCAGGTTGTAACCGCAGGAAAGGGACAGGGTGACGCTCTTCACGCTCACGTACGCCTGCTTCTTCTGCGCCTTGCCCGTGGTGGGATCGGTAGTCTCGGCAATGACGTAGATATCGCTCGTGCCCACCAGCAGGTATTTGGTCAGGTCAAGGGTATAGGTACCCTTGCTCACTTCCTTCAGCGAGGAGGAATAAGTGGTGGTCGTCCCGCGCTTCACCTGGATGGTGACGGTCGCTTTCTGTCCGGTACTGCTACCCTTGTCATCACCGCCGGCAACCTGGTGGTCATAGGTATAGGTAAGTTTCACCGCTCCGCCTTCCTTCACGGTTTTCTTGTCGGTCTCGGCAAGCAGCACGATCTTGGTGGTGGAGGACTCACCGCCGCCACCGCTGCCGGCCGGGATGTCAACGCTCGCGATCTCCGCCCCGCTCTTGTTGGTCAGCGCAAGGCGGACACTGCTCTCGTCGTCGCTCACTTCCGCGCTCATGCCGAACACGGTACCGGCTTCCACCTCCTGGAATTTGGCGGCGACGGTCTTGTTCTGGACGGGATTGGTACTGTCGGCATCCAGGCTCTCGTCCACTTCCAGCTTGTCGATGGTCAGATCCACGTTGCCCTCGCTGTCGGGAACTTTCTTCTCGCCGTTCACCGTCAGGCTTTTCATCGTTCCGGCACCGCCGAAGTCCTCCCAGCTCGCCTCCTGCTCCCAGCTCGACAGACTTGTCCCCACGAACTGTTTGGTCTCCCATTTGCCCTGCGAGACTTCATAGGTGATGCAACGGCCCTTGTAACGGTATTTCTCATCCACGGCACCGATCGCGGAGGAAAGGACATAATAACCGCTCTCCAAAGGGACTTCCGCCGTCACATTATACGTGTTACCGCCACCGCCCGTACCACCGGGAATATCAACGGAGGCAATCTCCGTCCCGGTCTTCCCCAGCAGGGTGAGTTTCACCGTGTCGTTCTCCTCATCAGGGACGGCCGTCATGCCACCGACCAGACCGTCGTTCACACCGGCGGCGGCATCCTCCGCCTGTTTCGCAGCCGCGGATGCCGCTGCCGCGGCGGAATTTGCAGTTTCAGCAGCCTGATTGGCGGTACCGGCCGCATCAGACGCCATACCCGCAGCTTTATTCGCCAAAGCCGCAGCATTATCCGCTTTCGTGGCAGACGCATTCGCCGTGGCAGCGGCATCATCGGCCGGTTTACGCAAAAGGGTGAGCGGAGCACTCACCAGCTCACTGCCGCGAAGGGCGGGGAGACTTTTGATATTGTCAAGGGAGCTGACCTCCACAAGTTCATCAACGCTCTGGCTCTCGGCCTTGATAGCGTTCAGGATCTCCTGTTTTTCCGCATTTGTCATGGCTAATCCTCCATTACCCTTCTATCTGTTTCACTATTTGGGAATAACAGCCCGGAGTAAGACCGGTGACAGCTTCCTTTATCAAAACCGCATCCTCCGATGTCAGATCCACATCCGCATCGGAACCCATAATCCTCATGCAAAGACTGTAAGCATGTAATTTCTTTTCATTATCCGTCTGAATATTACCGCTCGGACGGAAACCGGTACCGTTGAACAGGCACTGGGAGACTATGACTCCCATACACTGGGGTTTCTTATCAATCAACAGCACGCTACCGTCGAAATCCTTAAAATACACATTAAAATTTACTTTCATATCCTTTATTTTTAGATATATGTCATCTTAACGACAATTCCATTAACAACCTCAAGGGTATAGTTATAAGTTATAAAATCACTCTTTACAGCCCACTGGAAGGTACCTGAAACACCCTTTCGGTAACTGTATGTCCCATCGCTGGCCAGGCTCCATCCCGTACCGTAATTGTTCGACAGGATATCACCACAATACACCGCCCCGTTCACATGCACACCACCGTCAAAATAGCCGGCATAAGTATTGGCACTGATAGGATAGCTTTGACCAGAGGACTTGCTGGAGGCATAGATAGCGGCACCACCCAGATTCGAGCCTACGGCCTTGACACCGAACCGTCCCTGCGTGGCGGCATTAAAGGACACATCCACAATACCCTCCATGTCCGTTTGTGAGACACCAAGTTTCAGACTGCGGGAATCATTGCCGAAATAATCACCGGCTTTCCAGTACAACCGTCCGGAATCAATCGTAAAACCGCCGATTTTACCCTCATAGGCATACACTGTACCATAAATCTTGGCGTTGCGCGTCTCAATACTACCGTCTTCCAGAATCTTGAAATTATCATTAGCCGTAACAAGCCCCTCCAACGTGATATTATCGCCCTTGATTTTTACGCCGTCACCCCCAACACCTACAAGGGATTTCAAATTTCCATCACCGTCAATGGCATACAACCCGGAATATTTGGAAGTAACCATCAGGCCGGTCTCTTCCAGCAGGTTCTCGTCTTTGTCGAACACCGCCGCCGAAATCTTTACCAGACGCTCCGACTGCTCGAAAAGGGTTTTATAACGGTGTGTCAGGGATTCCACACGGTCGGTGCTCAATATGAGCATATACAGGTAAATATCACCGGTAAAACTCAATTTAAAATCACCTGTACCGTTCCAGAGTCCGCTACAGGTGTACTGTACGTACCCGTCGGTCGCGGACAGTTCTTCCTCCACCTCCATGCTGTTGAAATTGGCAAAGCCTGTCTTATCCACACCTACAAACTCCACACGCAGCGTGCCGGCCTTGGCACAGCGGTAAAAGAAAGTCAGGAACACCGGGACGGCTTCCTTCTCCCCACTGTCATTTTCAGGCATGGAGGGAATACTTTTCAGGTTCTCACGTTTCTGGAGGATGTACTTGTTACGAATCCGGACAACCGTACGGCCGTCATCCTCGGTCACGCTCGCGCTGTCACCCTTCCTCGTCAAGACGTTACCGTTCGCCCAGATCCACCGGTTGCCCACAAGGAAGAACACGGTCTCGTTCTCCGTGTTCCACTTCATAAGGCCGTCATCAAAGGCGGGGTTATTCAGGTAGCCGCGCTCGGTGGCGAAGTCATTCCGCAGGGCGGTGACGGAACTGACGATTTTCCCCTCGACTATCTCGAACTTCGTCTTGATATCCTCGCCCGTTACCAGAAGGAACGTACCACGCAGGTAGGCGTTGTCGCTGTACAGGCCATCACCGTGAGGCTGGTTGTCTGAAGGGAACCAGTCGTCACTGATACCGTCAAGGTTGCCCAGACGGGCACGCAGGCAGCCGGTGAAGTTCTTCGCCTTCACCACGTCCATCACGTCCACACGGGGCTGCCCGTCCTCGGTGGCGGAGATCAGGATCAGGTTCTGGCGCAACGGATTCTCCGTGTTACCCATCAGCACGCACTCGTCACCAGACTCCGGAAGAGAAGCGCCGAACTCGTCCTCGCCCACGAGGATGGAACCACCCTCCACGCCGGCCACCTCAACCCAATAGCTTTTCAAATTCCCGCCGCTGAAGGTCTGGCAGCGCATGAGGTCATGGGCCACGAAAGTGTTCTCCTGCTCGAAGGTGATCCTCCAGTAACCGCCCTCAAGAACAGCGGTCTTTATTTTCCCGTTGGCGGCACTGACACAAAGCTGGCCGCCGACGCTGCGTACCTTCTCGATAAGCAGCTCCAATACTACCATGACCTGGCGTACCGTCAGCTTGTCGATGGTCAGATGGGACAAAGCGTCCTCCATCCAGAGCCGCCAGCCCTCACCGAAAAGACCGTCCACGAATTTCGGACTGCGAAGAAGCTCACGCACGACAAGGGTCAGCAGCCCGGCATTGCCCTTGTCATCAATACCCGCATTATCCTCCTGTCCGAAAGAGGCTCCCGCTTCGAAGGTGATCTTCCCCTTTGCACGGTCATTCTTTTTTTTGCTGATGTGTTCCGCCTGGCTTCTCCGCGCGGAAAAAAGATTGTTGTCCGTAGGCAGTGTCTTGTCCCAGCTACGGATAATGTCAGGAAGCGCGGCACCCTCCGCCTTTGACTTCGTATAGTTTTTCAGTTCCCCGATACTGTCATTCACCCGTTCAAACGCACCACTATGCAGGGCATCGCTGATCTCGATGTCCATCTCCCCGGGTTGGTTCACCTTCCGGGTAATTTTCGTGATGCGGCTGCTGCGATAACCGGTTTCGGGGAAATACTCCTCGCTTTCAAGTCTCACACGGCGGCCTACGGACAGGGAAACACCGTTCTCCTCAATCCACACATGGTCGGTCGGGGCCTTGTAAACGGCAAGATCCTGCCAGCATTCGGTATTGAACTGTTCCACCGCCGTAAGAAACTCCTCCTCGGCAAGCGGGTAATATTCGTCCGGCATACGGATATTCCAGAGAATATAACGGTCACCGGATTTCGGAATAAGTTTGCCGCCGGGGAGTTGCGTGTCATCATCATAGGGCCATATCGTAATAATCTCGAACTCACGGGTGGCACTGTTGAAATTCACCTCGAAATAGTGGTCCTCACCCTGCCCCAGTCCGGAAAGGTCACCGTCCTGGAACGATACACGTTTGGTCTCGTCGGGCAGCTCGTAATCGTTCGGATCGAAGTTCAGGCTGTCGTCCCTGAAATAATAGACCGTGAAAGGGTTGCCGTCGTCATCTTTCACATCTTCGCTGCGCACACTGCTGACAGCCCCGATCCTGCGGGGATAAATGCCGCTGAAGGCGTCTTGCTCGTAACGGTCATAGATGCCGTACTCCTCCGTATGTATCTCGACATATTGCCTGCCCCCCGGAAGCATCAGGCGGCTATGCCCGTATTTTGACGGATCTATGTTCCGCGTGCTGCCTACCGGGAACAACCGGGTATAAAAATTGTCGGTACCCGTCGTGTCGCGTTCGATTCCGGTCAGTCCCTTCCCGTAGCCCAGCGTTATTTCCTCGCCATGCTCACACCGGCACACGTTCACGGTCTGGCCTTCCACCCACCATTCAGCCTGCCCGCCGACCGCTTCGGCTATCTCTTTCAGGGCTTCGTTGCAGTACTTCCCCTCGTAATCGATGACGATAAGGTCCGTACCGTCCACCCGCCCCACTTTCCAGTCGGTGGTGTGGTTCATTCCGTCATTGATACACTTCACGATCATGGCCACGTGTTCACGCGGAGTCGCTGTCAGCGTGAACACAGGCTCGGTGTTCCCGTCGGTGGTCTCCAGCACAAGAAAACGTCTCACCAGGCTCTCGATACCGTAAAACTTCAAATCATATACCCACTCCTGGCCGCTCTTCTGCTTCGGGGTGTACCGTTCGGTCAGCCAGTAGCGCTCACCCTCAAAGTCCACCCGGTCATTCACGTCCAGGGCGATATATTCGTAATGCGTGAAAGAGAGTGTCAGGACATTGTCACCCTGCACCTCCTTCACCTGGGTGGAGCTGTCGTCCGCCTCGATATCGGTCCGTCTGTTGCCGTTGCTGTCATAGATGGTCAGCATGTCTGTATCTTGTTTAAACGTCGTTTGAATAGGGTTTGAATCACATTTATATGACCGGGACAGGTTCCCGGAACTTCACCTTGAACTTGCCGGCGTGCACGCCTTCCTTCCAGAGATAGGTCAGAGGCTGGAACTTGCTGCAATCCGTATATTTCACACGGAGAGTCAGGGCAAGTTGGGGAAAGGAAATCTCAAGCCACCCGTCACGGCCTTTCTTCAGGAAATTGATGAACTCGAAATACTTCTTCAGCCAGCCGGCCTGCGTTTTGCCAAACAGGGCAAAATGAAGCGTCACGTCACGGGCCTCGTTCCTGGGCGTCAGCACGGAGGAATATTTCTCCCCGTCCTCCTCCCGGATATTCACAGCCGTGTCCGTTTTCGTCTTGCTCGGGGTCAGGATGGCGGTCAGGTTATCCATCCCGCCGCGCTTGTCCTCAACGAGGAACACCCCGTATGTACTCCAGATGTCGGTACCGTTGACAAGTACCAGACCGCCTAATATCTTTTCCATATCATTTGCATTTTACTCCGTCACGATTGATTTTACGAATCTCTTCCTCTATTTTGCCAAGGTGCGACGCGCTCGTGCCGGTGTTCTCCTCGATACGGGCAAGATGCCCCTCGGCGGTGTTCATCTTGTCGATGACGCTCTCCATCTTCTCATCGATGCTCGACCAGTGTTGCAACCCGCTGGTGAACATGCCGTCCAGTTTTGTACCCTGGTCCTGTGTCATGGCTGAAAAACCGCCGGTTTTGGCGCTCTGGCTCGTACCGCCCGAGTTATCGTACCCGGTGGCCGCGGCAAGATTGTCACGAAGAGCGACGGCTTCCTCGACATACTTCATGTACTCGTCCTGGAGGGCCTTACGCTCGGCTTCTGTAAGGTCATTGTCTTCCATCGCCTTGCCGAATTTCTCCCACCAGCCTTTCAGCTTGTCGGAATACAGCTCACCGATCTTGTTTGACAGCATCGCACGCATGAAATACTCGGATATGTCCTCCGCCGCGGCTGCGGCATCATACTTCATATCCATCAGGTTATCCACGAAACTGCTGTACATGCTGTCGAAGGAAATACCGGTGAGACCTTCATACAGCTGGTCGGTAAGTTCCTCCAGCTTGCCCGCCTGGTCGATATAGTCATCCAGCTTCTCGGTCAGACGACCTCCATATCCGCCCTTGCCGGTATCCTGGATCTGCGTCCACATGTCCACGTTACTGCGCAACTTCTTCATCTCCTCCGGACTTAGGTTCCAGATGTCACCGTTCCAGCTACGCCCGATCTGACCGCTCAAACGGTCAATCTGTTCCTGTGAGAAACCGCCCCAGTAATAATTCCAGCTGTGATGCGAACCGTGATAACCGGCCTGCGACATGGCCATGTCCAGATAGTTCGAGTTCGTCTCCTGCTGGAGCCTGTAGGCATCCCGGTAGGCGGCCACGGACTTTGTACCCTTGCTCGCCTTGATCTCCTCCGTCAGGTCCTCGATAGCCGTCTGCAAGGTCTCGTTGCGCTCGGTCAGCCGGTCGATGGTTTCCTGGACCTCTTTGGCATTGCTTGAAGTCGTCCAGGAGGAAAATCCGCCCCAGGTCAATGCGTCGAATATCTTGCCCACACCGGAAAGCAGCGATTTTCCGATAGTCACAAAAAGATCACCGGAAAGCACATCGTCAAGAATACCGCTCACGGCATTGAACACCGCGTCGAGCAGGCCACCGATGACCACACTCAAACCATCCTTGAAAAGGTCTATAATACTTACAATCCAGCCGACAACAGGCACATCCTCAAGTGTTTCGGAAACCTTTCCGAAAGCCTCGCCCAGTTTGCCGTCCACTTCCTTGGCACCTTTGCCGAGTGTGATCAGGCCATTATACGCCCCGCTGATACTGCCGGAGGCAATCTGCTGCAATCCGTCCCTCACATTCTCCATACTGGTCTTCAGACCGGAGGCAGTATTCGAGAGGGACTGCCGGGCACTGTCAGCCGTTTCCTGCAAGGCGTTTATATTCTCACTCGCGGCATCGGCATTAGCCTGCGCCGTTTCCAGGGCTTGCCGGGCGGACTCCTTCTCCTGTTCGGTTCCGGACTGTTGCGCCTCAATGTATGATTTCTGGGCGGCAATGAGTGCCGTATAGGTGTCCGCATACACCGCCTGTGCCTCCTTCAGGTCTGAAAGGGCTTTCTGGTAGGCAGTAACCTCGGCACCCAGTTTCTTGAAACTGACCTTGCCGGAACCGCCCAAAGCCCTCTCCATCTGCTGGACGGCAGAGACAAGCGCGTCCTGGCTGGCATGGTCGGCATTTCGGAACTCGTCAGTGAGCATGTATTTTCTGGCATCCGCCAATACAGGCTTTATCATATCGGAAAACATCCCGCCGAATTCACCGAAGACAGTACCCCAGTCAATACGGGCTTTCAGTTCCTGCACTTCGATGCCGGCAAGTTTGCTGTCACGTTCAACACCGAGAGAGAGCTTCTCGCTGCCGGACGTCGTCTTTTGTATCTTTTCCGCATATTCGGTCGCGATGGCGAGTTTCTGCTGCTGGAAGGTGCCGTAGGCCTGCAAATATTCCTGCATCACTCCGAACTCTTCCCGATAAGCTTCCGCTATTTTCTTCTGTCGGCCGGACTCGTTCAGCTCACGGGCCTTGTCTATTTCGGACTGCTGATCTTCCGACAGTGAACCGGACTGCCCCGCTTTCGCGTTGTCACGTTTCCAACCGGCTTCCTGCCTGGCTATTTCATCCTTGCGTGCCTGGTATTCATTGTCTATCTGGCGCAGCTTCTTCTCCAGCCCCTCGGTCATCATCTCAATCTCCGCCTCGTCATTCTTCCTTTGCAGCCCGGCGAGTTCCTGGCCCAGCTTTTCAGAAACCTGTTTGCGGCGTTGGGCTTCTTTCTCCGCCTTGTCCGCCTTCTTCCGTTCGGCCTCGGAATCCTTATCCTCACCGGGCTTGACCTTGTCGTACTCCTTTTTGGCGGTATCGACGGCATCCTTCAGTTCTTTCGCCTTCTTCTCAAACTCCTCACGGGAAAGGCTGTTGGACGTTTCCTGAAGAAAGGCGTTATAAGCCTTGAGCGCATCCTGGTATTTCTCTTTTGCCGCAGCCACCCAGTCAGTGCTTGAATCCGTGGGCAGGTTACGCCGGTTTTGTTCCGAAACCAGTTTGTTCAGCTGATACTTCAGTTCGTCACGGGAATAAGTTCCGGTAAGATTTTCGTCACCCTGCGTAATCTTTCCGTATTCCTTCTCCTGGACAGACATCCGGGCAAGCAGGGTTCTACGTTGCTTTATCTGCTGTGCAAGGGTCTCGTTACTCACACCGGTCAGGTTTTCGAAATAGGCATTTACCTCGTCCTTGCGGATTTGTCCGTTCAGGCTCTTGCGTTTTCCGTACAGATTCTGAAGCTCTGCCTCCTCATCCCTTGAACGTGCGGATTTCTGGACATATCGGGCTCTTTGCCGCCCGTAGCTGTCCTGGTAATATTCGGTTGCCAACCGGGTCTTGCCTTCAAGTTCTTTTATCCTGTCATCCACACGTTTCAATTCATTGGCGGGATTGGATATGGACTCACCGGCTTCCAATCGGGCTATCTCTTCCTTGATTTTCTTGATATTCTTCAGTTTCTCATACTCGGTGTCGTATTTGGAGAATATATCCGGATATTTCTGTTCCAGCTTGTTTAGCGCCTCACGCCGGGCATCCGTGGACACGGCTTCATCCCCGGCAATGGAACACAGTTCCTCTATTTTGCGCCTGTGCTCTTCCTCGGCCTCTATGGTTTTCTGCTTCTGCTGCTGATACCTTTCCTCGGATTCCTGCAAACGTTCGGTTTCCGTCTTCATGGAGATCAGTGCCACGGCAACACCGGCAAGCAGGGTCGCAACCAGCACATAGGGATTGGAAAGCATGGTCCGGTTGAGCATTTTCTGCGCTTTCTCAACCAGCAGGAGCCAGTTGTAATGCAACGCCTCCGCAGCCACCGCCCAGCCTTTCACGGCCGTGACTGTCATGACGGCGGTCCGGTACACACCATACGTGCCGACAAGCCCGAGCAGGATACGGCCGAAACGTTCGTAATGCTCCACCATGTAGGAAACACCGGAAAGCGTGGTGTTGATGACACCTTCCGACTGCTGCCCGATTTCATTGAACATCATTGAAACGGCATCCTCTATATTGGAGATCTGTCCGGTTATCGTTTTGGATTGTGCCTCCATCAGACCACCGAATTTTCCGCCCTCGTCCGTCAGGCTCTCTATGACCTTCTGCACTTCGGGAAAACCGACCTTGCCTTCCTCCACAAGCTCCTTCACCTTGCTTTCAGCCACGCCGAACTGCTTAGCCAGTTCGGCGATCATAGGGATGCCCCGGCCGGTGAACTGGTTCAGGTCCTGTGTATAAAGCCGTCCCTGGGACATGGTGGTGCCGTAAAGATAGACCAGATCGTTCAAAGGGATGGAAAGTCCGGCAGCGATGTCACCCAAGCGGATCAGCGTCTCGTTCACTTTCTCCGCTCCAAACCCGTAGGCAAGAAGCTGCTTGGCACCCTGCGCGACATCCTCCAGGCCGAAAGGAGTGGTCGCGGCCGTATGTACCAACTGCTGCATCAGGGTGTCGGCCTTCTCCGCACTGCCGAGCATGGTCTGAAACGACACCTCCAGCTGCTGGAACTCGCCGCGTACCTTGGTGATGTTCGACACCAGCTCCTTGATAGTAAAGGCGGCCGCCAGTTTGCCGACGGTGTTGTTCAACAGGGAACCGCTCCTGTCAAGTTCCCGGATCTGTCTGTTGGCGGACGATGCCTGCTGGGACATCCGCTCGATCTTGCCCACGGCCTTGTCAAGACGGGCGCTCAAATGGTCCACCATAAGGAATTCTATTTGTACCGGTTTCATCTATTTTAGCTTGCTTTGAAAAAATCCTACTATTCCATCCGCTTCATCCTCGGCGCTCCGCTCATCCGCAGGACCGGAAGATCCGGACTTGTCACGGACATACCGGGGAGCGTCACTAAGCATCATGATCAGGGTCTGGTAATTCACCTTGTTCAGTATATAGTCCACGCTCCAGCCGGTGGCACTGGCAATCTGCCACACAAAACCGAAAGGGCTATGGGAGCCTTCATAACGGCTCTTTAACTCCCCTTCTTTCTTTGGCTCAGTCTCAAGCTCATCGGATTCGTCCGCTCGGCTGATCTGATAATAGGTATAAAAGGGTCGGTACCCATCAGGCTGACAAAACGCTTGATCGCACCCACCAGATAACGCTGTTCCATGAAGTTCCTTATGAGCCATGCCACCGGGCGCAAAAGCACGCGGCGGCTGAAAGGGCCACGACAAAGGGTATAGGCCACCATACGGCTCACCGCCTTGCCGTGAGAGGCCAGAAACTGCATTTCCTCCTCCTTGCTGAACCCCCACATCTCCTCACTGGTGATCCCCATCGACAAATATGTCCGGGCAAAAAGAATCTGACCGGACATATAAGGCCGCCTCATGGTCACGCGCAGCTCCAGCGGGGATTTCCTGAAAGGGATATGAAACGCTTTCAGCGGGACGCTCACACCGATATCCAGCAGCGCGTCCGCACCCTCACGCTGGATCTGCTTGATGACAGCTTCGTCCATACGCTACTCCTCGGCCGGGTTAGTGGAAGCAGCAGCGGCAGATTCAGCAGGAGGCAGTTTATACTGTTTCCACTCTTCCGGGATAGAATCCGTATTGAATATGCCATGGGGCTGGGAGCCGTCTTCCGGCATGGCCACTTCCAGCGTGCATTCGATTTTCGCCGTCTCTGTCAGGGTCAGCTTGCCGCCGAGATTGGAAAGTAGCGTGCCATTGGGAATCAGGATGCTCTGCCCCGAAACAAGGGCTATTTCCCACGGACCGGTCAGCAACACGGCTGCCGTCGGGGCCGTCCAACCAATCGGGGTTTTCTTTTCCGAGTCCTCTTCCTTGTAGTGCATGGTACCACCCAGCAAGCTATGCAGGTTTTCGTAGTTCAGCTGGATAACGTTGAACGTGGGGGCGATGCTGCCATTCGACTGGGGAATGATAAGCACCGGGGTTCCCGGCACCTGCTCCGCCTCGATTTTGGCGGATTCGGGTTTCTGCCCGCCCATGTCAAACGAATTCTTCTCTATGTAACCCACCACAAAGTCCTTGTATTTCACGGCACCGACGCCGTACATGAAATTCTTATTCATTGTTTCTTGATTTTGAAAGTTAATACTATGCCGGCAACACATCCGGTTATAAAAGCGGCCAGCGCTATTTTAACGGGACTAAAGCGACGTTCAAATTCCGTTTCAACTGTGGATGAGTCCTCATGTGTCTCATTACGGATACGGGTCAGTTCCTCCTCATAACACAGTACCAGCCGCTGGAGGCTGTCGCAGGATGCCTCCGCTATGATATTGCCGGTCGCATCGCTCTTCACCGTCAGGCCCGCCTGCCCGTTCCTGGAATGGTAGGACGAACCGGAGGGAAGTTTACGGAGGCTGTCCGGAGGGATCGTCAGGCTCACCGCTGATTTCGGAATCCCCGCCATCAACAGCCCCCGCCTCACGTTTGACACGTTGTCGGCGCTTGACGACAGGCTGCTGTTCCGGTTCACCTCCGTCCTGCTCTTTCGAGTACTCGCGCATCCCGTAAAGAACAGGACAATCATCATGATGCCTGCAACTGTTGGCAGTATCAATGGCTTTCCGGAGGCGTGCCATTTCACGCCGGGTCGCCTGCAAAGCTTTCCTGTTTTCATTCAGTTCCTCTTTTAAGGGTTCTACAATATTCTCGATCAGGATACGGGTGGCATGTTCGGTGTTGTCAATCCGTACCGTCTCGGCTTCGGCGGTAGCCTTCTCCGCTTTCGCCCTCGCTTCCCTGACCGTTGATTTCAGGGTGATGATGGCTATTATCGTGGCTACCAGACCACCGCCCAGCACCAGATTCATGACTGCACTGAAATCCATACGCACACTGGTCTTTCAGGTCAAAGCCTATTTGCCGGCATCCTTACCCGCAAACAGTCCGATGAGCCACTGGACAAAGCCCGTATCGGCAACACCATTGGACACAAGGGACGCACCGAACCCATAACACAACGCGATATACCACGTGGCATCAGCGACAAAGCCCGCATCCAGCCACCATAAAAGCATGGCGGCCACAATGCCCACACACCAGCTGACAATCTGTGTCGCCAAGCCCTGCATTTTTGGAAACAGAGCCTTGATCCCTTCCGTGAGCAACACCACGCCACCGACAAAACCGGCAAAGGTGGTGATCATCGCGCTATAATCGACTTCCGGTACTGTACCGGTCTGGGCAAAAGTTGCTGACACGAATCCGAGTATCAGCACAAAGAATAAAAGAAATCTTTTCATGTTGTTGTTGATTTATTGAGTTATACCTATTTGTTTAAGCCATCTCTGTACATCAAAACTGGGGCAGGCTTTGGCCGCCAGTTCATTGTGACCGACGATTCTCACATCGGGAAAACGACGATGGAAATCCTTCACGTACTTCTCAAGCGCCTTTTTCTGCCAGGAGGTACGGGTGTCCGCAGGCGTTTTACCATCCTTTGCACACCCGCCGGCATAGACGATATGGCGGCTCACGGAATTGTAACCGGCCACGCCGTT
>OBZW01000614.1_pt1 | contig 18365 bp, 24 predicted proteins | sample 1477021 | NCBI WGS metagenome assembly OBZW01 (sample SAMEA2580262, study PRJEB22360) | human gut metagenome | biome: human gut; feature: human-associated habitat; material: faeces | place: Denmark | collected 2008/2010
CTTTCTTTAGCGCAAAAAACACCTGCAATTAGCTGGCATTTGGCGTTCATTATTTGGCGTTAGCCAAGGCCGCTTCGTGGAATCGAACCACGTGAACCAATAGCGGCGCTGATCAAACATTGCAACGTCTCGCACATTTTGATAAGCTGTTCGAGCGTTAACACCTAAAAAGGACGTGCCTTAGGGCACGTCCTTTGCTGTTTATTGATACGTTCGAGTTCTTGTCGTTCTTCTTCTCGTGAGTAACGGCCGCTCACCACACAAGCTGCATACAACGTCACTATCAGTAACCCAAAAGCGACTCCGGCTGCAATGAGCAAAATACTTGCTAACATGACTTCACCTTTTCCTTAAAACTCTTCGATGTTGGCAAAAACCCTGCTTTGGTCAGGGTAGTTTCCGTAGCGATGAGTCTTCTAATAAGGGCAGAAGGCCTTTCATTCGTTACTTCACACAAAAATTGCAACTGCCTTCGTTCCTCTGGTGTCATAGTGATCTGATACCGGTGATTGTTCTGTTTAATTGTCATAATGACCCCCAACATAAAAGTGACGTCACTCCTTCAATAATTTGTTGAAGAGTGACGTCACTTTACATTCTATTAATTATTTGTTTACCGTTATAGGCTTTTTGTGGATTGTTTGGAAAAATTAACTGCATCCTTTAAGCTCAATCCAGCAGTGAAAACCGGTACTTCCTTAGCTGGTACTTTTACTTCCTGCCCTGTACGTAAATTACGGCCTTTTCTAGCCGCTCGCTTTCTTACCTCAAAATTACCGAATTTCATGAGTTTAACTTTTTCCCGGTTTTCCAATGCACTAGCAATTTCCAGATGATATAGGTTAACCAGCAAATTGACAGTGGTGGCGGGTAGTCGAACCCCTGCTTCCTTCGCTGAGAGTTGTATACGATGCACAAATTCTTTTTGATTGACGACAGCTCCGCTGCTGCTCTTCTTGTTTACCATATTGCTTTCCTCCTTTCTACATTGATTCTATCTGCTACTGACTCATCGCATTTTGTAACTAAGTAAAAGGCCTATCAATAGCAATAGACTGCAGACGAACGAGGCAGATTGAATGGCAATGGATTCTTTCAAATAGAAAATGCCAATCAGAATCAGTGCGAGTTCAACAATTGCTACGATAACAATAAAGACGCGATTCAATTGACCAGCCTTTGTCATTGGCTTATTTCTGACGGTGATCCAAATAATGACGCCTATTAATACCATCGATACCACATTAAAAATAGTAAGCATTTTTGAAAACCTCCAACTCTTTCAATAATCTCACAATTCATTAGCACTTAAAATGGTAAAAGAAGTATAATGCATCAACCCTGCTTTTTAGTGCGGTTTATGCCAAAGCTGCTGGTGGGAATCGAACCCACCTATGCGCCAGCAGCAACATAAAAACCCCGACCGAGTTAGGTAGCAGTCAGGGCTCTTTGGAGATGATTAAATGAAAAAAGTTTGACACAGCGCGTGACCTGTTTTCCGCCAAGTCTCTGGTGTCCGTTTATAGCACCGGTTTCCTAAGAAGGATGGTTCTAGTTGTTCAACGCTTTGCTGATCGGCGCTTGCGCAGTTTTAAAATAGCAAATTTTTTTGCGACTGCCAAGAATTTTGCTCTATTTTGAAAAGTTTTTTCGTCAAAAAAGATTCTGCGTTGCTGTCTGTAATTGCGCCCGCCTTTATGCTGCCTACATCAACATCAAAAACCTCGGCTAGTCTTGGGAACCAGTCGAGGCATGGAGTAAAGAATGAAAAAAAGACTTGACACAGCGCGTGACCTGTTTTCCGCCAGGTCTCTGGTGTTCGTCTACGGCGCCGGTTTATTAGGAATGGATCGTAATCGTTAGTCATTTATCATTTAGTTTCCGGCACTTGCGCACCTTCAAAATAGCACAAAAACCGCTCCCTTTCCAAAGCTATTACAAAAAAATAAGATTCGCTCCTTTCCAAAATCAAACGCAATGTTGCCGGTAGGAATTGAACCCACGCAAGCCACCAGGGGCAACAGAACCCCCACCCGAAAGTGGAGGAGAAACCATTATGCTTGACGCTTCTTATAAATCTTGAAACCTGCAAACCCTGAAACAAGTGCTACTAAAGCAACACCCAAAGCAGCGAGTACGTTATCATGCGCATCACCGGTTTGTGGCATCTTTGCCTGATAAGCAACTGGCTTCGGTGCCGGTGTGCTTGGCGTGCTTGGTGTAACAGGCGTTACTGGTGTTTCCGGCGTCTTTGGTGTTGTGACATGGACGGTTTGTCCTTTGTCATTCAAATCTGCATGAGAAGCAATCTTCTTGTTACCCAAATACAGATCTTCAAAGACAACCACATCGTGACCACCGAGTTCGGAACCATCAAAAGCAAAATGAACCGTAACGTCTTGAACACTGACCTTGGCAACAAAAGTTGTTTTGGCTATGACTGGCTTGCCATTGACGATCAGGGCCTTTCCGGTAGCCTTATCGTACAGCTGACCCTTGACGGTGTAAGTCTTGCCTACAATTAAACCAGTGGCGTGAACGACATCATCAATTGTCATTTGCTTATTCGCATCAACTGATTTTCGACCGTTGCTGGTTGCGGTTGTGTGAACCATGACATTTTCGGCATTGACAGCTGTGTAGGAAAAGACCTGGCCGTCATTAGCTAACGTAATACCATCCTGCTGGAAACTTCCCGTATAGCCAGCCAACGACTTGGTTTCTTTCAGCAAGTACGTCCGGTTAGCGACAATGTTAAATTGTGCATTGCCATCCTTATCCGTAACAGCCGTTTGCTTGTTACCAAGATTGTCCGTTAGGGTAAATTCAACACCAGCTAAGGCTTTGCCATTCTGGTCAACTTTGTGGACTTTAACCGTGCCTTTTTCAAGGGTGTTCTTGGCAGTGTATTCGAATGTTTGACCATCTTTAGTCAAGGTAATGCCGGTCTGCTTAAAGCTGCCTTGGTAGCCTGCCGGGGTCTTGGTTTCTTCAAGCGTGTAAGTGCGATTGGCAAGGACTTGGAATTGTGCAATCCCATCCTTGTCAGTAACTGCGGTCAATTTGCCACCCAGGTTGTCCGTCAAAGTAAATTCGGCACCAGCTAAAGCTTTGCCATCCTGATCGACTTTGTGGACTTTAACCGTGCCTTTGTTGATCTGGTTTTTAACCGTGTATTCGAAGGTCTGGCCATCCTGTTTGAGGGTAATGCCAGCTTGCTTGAAGCTACCTTGATACCCCGCTGGGGTCTTGGTTTCTTCAAGGGAATAAGTGCGAGCACCAAAGATTGAGAACTGAGCATTCCCGGTCTGATCAGTTGTCACAGACTGTTTATTACCCAGATCATCAGTCAAAGTAAACTCGGCACCGGCAAGTGCTTGACCATCCTGATCAACTTTATGGACTTTGATCAAACCAGCTGCACGTGTCCACTTAGCCTTATTACCAGCTAATAGTGGCTTGACCACACCTGTGACTAGTGAAATGCTGTCCTGATAGTTTTGTGCAGCATCATTGTAAACGACCGGTACAATGGCTTTGATGTTCCCGTTAATGTCAAACGTCAGATCACCAGTTGGGGTGCTGTCTGGAATCAACAGTGAGAATGCCTGACCGATTGTAACGGTGTTATTGGCGATCGCATTGCCATTGGCATCAACAACCTTCATGCCAGCAACCTGGTTCTTGAAGTTTAAGATTGCGGTACCGGCCCGATTGCTCTGAACGGTGTAAGTGAACTTGTGATAACCTTGCACGTCAGTTGCCCCTTGTGCTGCTAGGGTCATGGTCGTGTTGGCAGTATCACTATTGTTCATCACATTGTTGTAAACCTTGGTTGCGGCTGCTTTAACCCGGTTCACTGCGGCTTCACCATATGGTGCATAAATACCACCGGCAAAATCGCCTGATTGTGATGCCTGCCAAACAATCTGGTTCCAGCTAAAGTTACCAGCTAAAATCCAAGAAACCGTTTGGGTTGCGTACCAAGCTTCCTGATCAGTCAAGCCGGAAATCCCCCAGTAACCTTGATCAGATGCGGGGTGATTATTGAAACCATATTTAAATAACCGGTACTGCGCATCCGAACCAAGTGCACCCTTATTGCCGGTTTGTCCAATCGGCATTGGCCGTTCAGATTCCAGGCAATAGGCATAATTACCAAGCGAGTCCTTAAAGGAATCAGAAATCATGTAGTTCAAGCTGCCATCAGCTTGCCGCACCATCATGTAACCCGCACCATCAGTATTTGCGGCGAATGCACCTTGACTGAATGTCATGGACGCAGGCACGTCAGTATCCGCCGCCGCAGATACATGGTTGAGTTGGCCGCCTACAAGTCCCAGCGCGACTGCGCCGGTAAACAAGGCCGTCTTTAGCCATTTATGTTGCATTATTTCTCCTTCTTTCTATTAGTTGATGATTCAAATCCTTGCTCTGCTTCAACACCAGCTCACATCAGCACCACCTCCCAAAGGCACAAAAAAACAGCCAATCTAGTCGATTGACTGTTCTAAAGTCATTTGAATTTAGTGAAACCTTACCGGACAGCTACTGCCATACCTGTCACATTAAAGGCATTTTCAAAGGTACCAGCATTGATCCAACGGGCGCCAAAGACTGGATCAACAACGTGATAGGCGCCATCTTTGAAGCCATCAACGTTGACAACATGACCATTCCAAACGGCACGACCCCAGGACATTTGCTTAAATTCTGGTACCTCATAATCATAGGTGATCCACGCGACAACTGAGTTACCATTGGTAATCTGGCGTTTGATGCCAGCCGTTCCTTGACCACTGATATTAACCGCTTTAGAGCCATATTTAGCCGCCCATTGAACGACTGGTGTTGCCATCATGCCTTGATAAGTACCGTCAACATTATGGCGCCATTCACCGGAGTAACCGTCATAAGGATTATTGTCAGCTGATAGTGGCATACTCTGAACGAACTGACTCAGATTCTGTGTCGTATAACCCTTGTACAGCAGCCCTTCAAGAAGTGAAGAACCTTCACACAACATCGTATTGCCTTGATTAACAAATGGCGCTCCTAGCACCTTCTGAGTCACGACCGGTTCTGACGGTGTTGAAGGTGTCGATGGCTTTGATGAGCTTGAGCTTGATTCCTGACTGCTTGACGACGATGAAGGCGTCACTGCACTAGAGCTCGTGCTGCTTGATGAATTGGCATTCGTTGATCCTGATTCCTTGCTGCTGGAAGAAGTTGAAGAAGTACCCGAGTTCGTAGCTTGTGATGACGATGAAGCAACTGAACTGGCGGGTTCTGACGGTGTGGTCGTTGAACTTTGTTCATTCGTCGCAGAACTAGCCGTCTGACCTGCCGCCTGCGTGACTTTTGAACCAGAAACGGTTGTTCCTACTGACTTGGCAGGATCAACCTTGTCCTGTTGCTGAATGGTTGATTGCCCGGTCACTGTCCCATCAGGTGCCATCATGGTGGCAGTGGCTGTTCCCGCTTGCGACCAGTCCAAGGTCAACGTTGCGCCCGTCATGATGAAGCTTGGATTAGCAACACCATTTAACTGGGCTAACTTGGCAACCGTGATGTTGGTTCGTTGTGAGATCGCCCACAACGTATCGCCCCATTGGATGGTATAAACTTTCTGGCCTTTAGAAATTTGGATCTCCGCCGGTTTACGCGCTGTCCAGGTCGCAGCTTGCACGGGACTAGCGGCTAGCACTAAACCACTTAGGACGGTTGCTGCAATAGTGCCCATACTAGCAAGTTTGGTCATTTTCATTTTAAATATCTTTTTTTGATTTGATTGGAACCCCGTCATAGAAAGTATGTTTGATGCTTACTATTAGTGATCACGCGCCCTTACATAGTGACGCCAGCCATACCAACAAAGTGCGATGACGGCAATTAGGATGACGAAATGGATCGGCATCAGGTTCACAAGTCGTCCTCCTATTCGCCACGCAAAACCACGAAATAGATAATTGATAAACGTATGTAGCAAACCAGTCTCATGGGTTGGTCGCCATCTACTGACCAAAGTTGCAACTTGATTCACCCTCTCAGCTCCTTTCTGACAACAAAAAAAGCGGTCATCGTTAATAACGTATGACTGCTTTCATTGATTCGATATTAAGAAATAGCGACAGCAAACTTCATGTAAGAATATGCCGCATTAAAAGCACCTTTACTGATCCAGTAAGTGCCGTTTTCAGGGTCAACGATGTGCAAGGAATCACTTTATTAGCTTTAGTCAAGCTCTCTTCGCTGAGCTGCTTAGCAGGCATCTCGTACTTGCTGTCTGCATAAAGATTTCGAATCTGCTTGGTCAGACGCGTCAATTGCGGTTGTCCCACAGTTTTTGGTGCTGACGCTTTAGCCTGATTACCACATCCGGTTAAAAGTAACCCAGACACTAAAATGATTCCAGCCGTTTTTCCATCATTTTCATTTGGTAAATCCTCCTGATTGATCAGATTCTTATGCGCGCCGCTTATAGCAAATTGCTATCAATGACAAGGACTCTTGGTGCTACTTCCTGTTGTAAGGTTTGCTTTTCTTTTTCAATTAAAGCATCACGAAAGTCTGCTAAGTCATGCGCTTCAAGCGTTATATCGGCTGCACGCGTCAGAGAAACTTCATGAGGATTTAATTCATCAAAAGCGTTGTCAATTTCCCCTTTGTAAATTACAATGGCTTCTTCTGGGCTATTAGCTGAAATCAATGCATAATAATCATGATCTTCAGTTCTAAACTCATAGAATCGCATGATGATTGCCTCCTATTCGCCATTCCTTAACTGGATATTGTTGGCGATACGCCCATTCCTGCTCTGGTAATTCCGGTTTAAGCTCCTCAGTTTCTCCTGGTCTTAAAGCCGTCATGTAATACCCATGATCAACAAAAGTATAACGCACCCCTTTTTCCAAATGTGGTAGAACAGCACCCAAACCAGTAACAAAAGGCACTTTCGCCTGTTTAAGCACTCAAACTCACCGCTTCCACACTTGTCCCAAACACCCCACGCCGCACAACGATTCGCTGATCGGTCTTACTTTCCGCCAAAACTTCAATCCACTCACGTTGTCGCACCGGATTGTGGTCATATAACCGTCGAGCCCGATCATACGTTGCGTAATCGACACTCGTCAGCCGATGCTGTTGCATAAACACAAGTAACTTGTCGATTGCTTTCATCTCTATATTACCTCATTTCAATTTCTGAATGGACCATGTCCTGGTGCCGTTTTCTTTTTAACCTGACGGTTTTACTTCGATTGAGCCACGTCATTAACAAGTGACGTTCTTGCGGACTTACGTCGCGCAATTGCGCGTGGCGATATTTAAAATAGTCTTCTATCGTTGTGATCTGACCAAGTTTAGTCATGTTGACAAACTCAGTCACAGCTTCATGTTGCTGTAGCTTTTTTCGCTGTTGCATGGCACTACTCCTTTTGGTTCAACTAACAATATGATGCCTACGCATGAAGCATAGGTGAGGTCTGACCTCATGGTTTCTTAAAAAGCTAATAAACGTTTTTATTGCGTGAAATTCTCGAGTTTTCTAGGCATGAAACTCGTTAAACCTCAGCGTCTATGACGCTCGATTGACAGCTCTAGGCATATGCTGACGACCTTTCCAGCCATTCACTACCACCCAAGCAAAAACTTGCTGACACTCACCGTCGAGTGATTCACGGTCTGGTTCTAAGCCGCAGCAAAGAACGGTCAAACACATTATGTCTCGCCCGTTTTGATGTTGACACGGACTATTGGTGGCGGCACGGAATACCGAGGCGTTCCTCACCCGCTTGATTTCGCGGGCAACCATCTCCCCTTCACATACCGGCTGTGAGGAACACCGTCGAAAAAGGCCGGAGGGAGTTTAAGGCTATTCAGATTTCAAAGAGCTAAAGTTAGTTGTGCGTTCACACGCACGCATCATATTGTGAGTTGAACTGGCGTGATTATGACAGCTTGTATAAAGCCGCCTGTGGATGTTTGCGCTTGGCAATCATCGTATGGTCACTGTTGTAAACACTACGAATCTTGGGATAAAGCTGTTCAATCGCCTCAAGCGAAGCATGATCCCGATCGTAGAAAGAACCATTCGCGTGATTGATGAGCACCCGCCGATCAAACGTTCGGACACAAAATGCGTGTCTAACGACCCCTAAACGTGCTAAAATAGCCATTGTAACAACTCCTTTCTTAGGATCAGCAGCACCAAGAGAAACAAAAAAATAAGGGGCGCGCTGCCTACTGGCAACGCGCCCCTCACTCGTCTTGTTTGGCTGCTATTTTGACGTCTCTTACTGTCGCCCTAAGACTTCTCTTAGAGAAGCTCCACAGCGGTCACAAGGTCTGTTAAAATAAACTTGCCGCGCTTAACGCGGTGAAGACGGCAGTTGCTAGGCTAGGGTTTAGCTAGTTCTAGTAACAGTCACAGTGCGCTTATCCTGGATTGGTAGTCCAGGTCAGTGCTGTGATGCTGTCTTATTTTTTTGTATTCCCCTTGCTACTGTTGATTCTGAATTCAAGATAACACTTGAATTTTTTGAATGCAAGCATTAGTGTGTAGAGGAACAAATTAAGTAAGGCAAACATGTGTTGAATTGAGCAGGTAGACAAACAAATGTTCGCCTATATTTATTATAGGACCTGGTTCCTTTTTAGACAAGAATTTTTCTAATTCTTGTCTTTCTTTTTGCTCTTCTCTAGGTTGGCTAACTCTTCACGAACCCTATGATGGCGGCGAATCACTTTACGAACTCGGTTATGTTTTTGCTGTGCAGAATCAAATGGCCCCCGGTAATCTTTCTGTCGTTGTCGCTCAGTTCTTTGTCCTTGTTTGACTTGAACAGACGAGGCATATTGGCTTGTGAACTCAATCATAAATTGATCTGGTACAACCCGGCCATCTTGTAATTGCCGCTGCTTTTGTTTGGTAACATAAAGCACCATCACATCATGTAGCTGGCCATCTTTGCCACGAACATGCGCAACTCGCCCTAATGGCCGATCCGGAATGACCAAATCATCAGGGACTAGCCAGTAGTATTTAGTCGGTCGAATGCGCTTTGGCGTCATGAAGTAACCTGCCATCATAGTAACTTTTCCAAGTACCTTGACGTGACGATTACGATGCTGCGTAAAGGCTTTTAACTCCGTATCAGTCTCTGTTTTCTCCTGGATTAAGCGTTCTTTGACGGCGGCATAGCTGTGCTTTCTAGCTTCTTCCGCTCGTTGATTAGCAGTTTTTTGTGCCTCTGCCAGAATATCCTCTCGTTCATCAGGATCACTCGTTTGAATCATGAGTAAATGCAGACCGGCACGTTCTGCCTCAGTTAGCTCTTTGAGGTTTTTGAGCGCTACCTCTTCCGGAAAGGCTTCACGTTTCCGTTGATTAAACTCTTTAGAATTCATCAGGGTCGCCTCCATTAGCTGTCATGAGTGATTTGTTCCAGTATGCCACCAAGGTCTCTTTCATAGCACCAAACAAGTAATTTTCGACATTGTTAATTTTTTTACTGTCAGAACGTAAAACGTTAAAAAACCGGCGCATAGTCTTGTTGATCATTTCTTGGCACTGCGGATCATCTAGAACAATCGTCGTTCCTTGATGTTCCCTTTCTACAGCCTTTTTGGCATTTAGGATAATACCCAGAAACCGATGCATCTGTTTTGGAGAATTGCACCATAGCCCAAGAAGTTCTATCCCTTCTCTGTTGAGAAAGAGACCACCAGTTGTTGATTCCGGCAAATAGGTTTTCGCGTTTTGAACAAGGTCTTGATTTTGCTTTTGAATAAGTTCAGGTGAATATTGATCTGTGGAAAAATCGAGTGTTTTTGTCTCTCTATTGTCTCTGGTTTGTGTTTTTAAATCTTTATATAGATATACTAAAGAATCTTTAGTTCCGTTCGTATCAAGGGTTTCAGAGACCTTTTCTCGGGCTAAAGAATCTTTAGTTCCGCTTGTAGCAAGAGATTGGAAGACATTGTCTCGGGCTAAAGAATCTTTAGTTCCGCTTGTAACGGGTAACGCATTGCTTTGGCTTGCATCATTTTGTCGTTTATACACATCTGTTGACGATACATTGAGATCACCCAAGTATAAGCGATTAGGAATATTTCGTTTCAATTTCGGATCAAATCCCATTTTTTTCTGGAAAAGTAGGTTTGCTTGTTCTAACTCTTTCTTGGTTTTGATTACCTTCGGTTCGGAGCAGTTCAAAATCTTTTGAAGTTCAGCGTTTGAAAAAATGAAGTAAACATTTCCGTTTTCATCAACCCAATCATTGTGAAGAGAATACTCCAGTCGATCCTTTAAAATGACGTACGCCAATTTAGCTTCTGCAGAAAGGTTTTTGTATGTAGGACTGTATAAAAGAACTTTAGGTAACTGAAAGAAAAGAGTTCCGTATACTTTTGTTGCTTGGTAAAATTTAAAACTCGAGTTTGTTGGTATCATTTTAAAAACTCCTTGCAATTTTATTTATTTATGTTTGAAAAATCTAATATATGAGAAGTCTATATAACAACACGACTGTATACTAGTGATAACGTCTTGTAAAGGATTACCGATCAAATAATAAAAACGGTATACCAGTATACTAGTATACTTAGGAGAAATGTATACCAGTATACCAGTATACCGGTATACTTATTCTCTTCTATACGGTCCATGTTTGATTACATGTCCTTAAACCAAAGGCAATAAAGTAATATAGGAAAAGGATTTAAGGTATACGGGTATACTCGTATACCTTGAATCCTTATTTTATCAATAGAAAAGTATACTGGTATACTTTTACAAACGTAATCACAGGTGCTATAATATATTTGGAAAGGCGGTATTTATATGGCAAAAACTTACGTTGTTGGGAACTTTAAGGGCGGTGTTGGTAAAACAAAAACCGTTACAATGCTAGCTTATGAAAGTGCAGTTAAAAAGAGAAGAAAGACTTTGGTAATTGACCTAGATCCTCAAGGCAATGCAACAAGCGTTCTTGGGCGAACGGGTGGCTTAAGTGCCATTACGAAGAATGTAACAGATGGATTTATCACCGGAAACTTGCAGAACCAAATAACCAAAGTGATACCTTGTCTGGATATTATTGGTGCAAGTACTAGCTTTAGAACGTTACCCAAACTTTTAATGTCAAAATTTCCGGACGACGAAGATCAGCAAATGCTGTATTTAAAAACACTGCTGGAACCCTTAAAGGATCAATATGATAGTATTTACCTCGATGTTCCGCCGACTATCTCGGATTTTTCGGACAATGCAATGATGGCTGCTGATTACTGCATTATTGTTCTTCAAACACAAGAACTCTCTCTTGATGGAGCCAAGACCTATATTTCCTACATGCAATATTTGGCAAATAACTATAATTCCGATTTAGATGTTCTTGGAATAATTCCATGTATGTTGCGACCTGGCGGCAGGGTAGATGAAGATGTTCTTCGTGCAGCGCGGGATCTTTATGGAAACAACGTTTTACAAACGGTTGTAAAATATCAAGAACGATTAAAGGCATATGATGCTGAAGGAATCCATATCAACAAAACTTCACTAGGATACGAAGATAGTTGGGATATTAGAGCACATAAAGTTTTTGAGAATGTCCTAGACGAATTAGACGAAAATCAAAAGAAGCTTGATAAATACCGAGAAGGTGAGCTAAATGAGTGACGACAGCATTCAACCGATTATTAATCATCATAAAAGAAAACAAACAAGCGGGTTAGAACGAAAGCAAGTTTCGATTGTCGGAACAAATGATTTTTCGGCTACTATTGATAAGGAGGTTGCGAATAATAACTTACCGGCGAATGACCCTCGATACAAAGCAACTACAACAATGAAAATATCACCAGTCACAAATTTGAAGTTGCAGACTTTAAAACCGTTCATAAATGAGCAAAAGTCTAATGAACGTTCAGATACAATGAATGACTTAATAAACGTTTTGATAGAAAGCTATATTGGGAAAAATCTGACTGCACGCCAAGCAAATGCGTACAACCAAATGTTTGGGTTGCAACTCAGCATGTTGAAACCAAAACAAAAATAAGCGGTATGACTATACAAGCGTGATAAATTTAGTTGAAATCAAAGTTACAGATGATTATGACCGTGAATTAAATCTTCAAAAACATCTGAGTCAGGGTGAATTAAATGGAGAGTGTCACGATACTCAACGTTTAGGTTCGAATGTAGCTTTAAGGAAGCTAGATAATGCTCATATTTGCCTTTGTCGCGGGCAAAGCAGGCAATCTCATAGCTTTTGCTCAATCTTGCTTTGAACCGCTGCATGTAGATGAAGAATGAGTAGCAGTCTTCAAAGTGGTTATCGACCACCACAAGCCAATAACGAGTGTGAGGCGCACGGGTGAAGTAATGATCGTACTGTGACAGCATGGATTTGATACCAAGTCGAAGTTCAGTTGCTTTATCCATGATGACCACCTACCAATCCGGCGCGATCAATTGCGGTTGCGCCTTTTTCTTTTGAGTAACCTCGAACAATGGCTTTGTAGCCATATAACTGCCGAATCTTATCGATGGTTTGATCTAACAAAACGTTTGCTTCCTCCTTCTCTGCTGGTTCAAAGAGACTAAGTTGCATTGTACTTGCTTGACTGATGCGATTAACGCGAACTGAGACATTTCTAACGGCGTGTCCGTTCCACTTACTATGGAAGAGAAAACGAGCAGCGCGAATTAAATCGTCTGTGCGGTTTGTGGGATCAACCTTCATTTGCACACCAAAACCAGAAGTGCCAGCTTCTTCTGCATCAGCGTAACCAATGCCGACACTAATGACCTCACCTTGTACTTTGTGATGGCGAAGTCGGCCAGCTACTTGATCCGCAATCTCGCTAAGCACAACTTCAATCTCTCTTGCCTGCATATAATCTCGCATGAGTACCTGACTATTGCCATAGCCTTTGTTCTCAGCGCGCGGTAAGTAACGGCGCGTTAAATCCGAGTAATCAATACCCCATGAATGGAAGTACAAGGCATCGCCGAGAACACCAAAGCGCTGATGGAGAAGCGAGCGATCAGCGTGGGCTAGGTCATAGAGGTTGTTGATGCCGATGGCGTTTAACTTTTTAGCAGTTCGACTACCGATTGACCAAAAGTCAGCTAAATCATTCAGTTGCCATATGGTTTCGGGTACCCGATCGTAAGTCCATGTCGCTTGCCAAGGCGTTGACTCTTTAGCTTCGTTATCAAGGGCTAATTTGGCAAGCAGGGGATTTTGACCAATGCCAACGGTTGTGATGATACCAAACTGATCAAACACCTTCCTCTGTATTTGGGTAGCGATCTCTTCATTAGAACCAAAGAGACTGTGAGAGTGAGTGACGTCAATAAAAGATTCATCAATAGAATAGGGATACCAGTGAGCGTCATCTGTGAACTGCCGATAAATACGATTGATCCCGTAATTCTTGCGAATGTAATCCGCCATTCGTGGTTCAGCAAGCTCTACCTGCATGTCGTCTCGTAATTGAAAGCGGCGCGTGCTCAAGCCAACGTGGTAACGTTTCTTGCAGTTGGGACTCGCAGCTAACACCAGGCCGCCAGGAGAATCGCCTTTGCTAAGCACGGCAATATCAGCTGCCAGCGGGTGAACACCACGTCGAATGGCCTCAACTGATGCGTAAAAGGACTTGCAGTCAATACACATGATGTCGTGTACCGGTAGTCTCGTTGGATCATCTAATGGCGTGGTCATGCTAACGCCCACCACCGATCAGGATTGAGCAAGGCTACGTTACGAATGTCGGCTGCATTAATTGATTGGGTGTCGCCGTTTTTGAGTTGTAAATAAACCTGATCGTCCCAATGACCAATAACGGCGCCTTCAATATCTGGTAGCAACCGATCATCGTAGGGTGTGCCAATTTGAACGGCCACGATTTTTGCATTTTGCCAGGCATCTTCAAGGATGTTGCTAATGGTTTCTTGAGACTGTTCTGGCTTTGGTTCGACAGGACGTTCAGAAATGGAAGCTTTCTCCATATAGGCAGAATGATCACTGAGAATCCAACCGAGCCATTTCTTCATACATCGATCGGGATAAAGCCACTTCTCACGTGGGACATTGTTTTCCATAATATTAGCCTTCCTTTATTGTTTTATAGTCATTATACAAACGTACGTTCTTTATAGCAAACATGTGTTTGCCTAAAAACACAGGACGTTTTATACTGAAATTGAAAGACAACAGTAAAAAAGACATGTAGGATGACATGTCTTTTGCTGAAGCCTTGCTATGAATTGAATCTTGTTTTGAGGAGGAAGCAGAATGGATCGGGAAGAATTTGAAACCTATTTGAATGCTAACAGTCGTGTGGTTGCTATTTTCCGCAGCCAGGCTTTGACTTACCAACATAGTAGAAATCGTCAGCGTTCTGCATCAAAGCGATGGAGTGAAACAGCTGTAACAAGTGCTGTCGATAAAATGGTCAGTCAGTTTATTGACAACGTATACGATAAGCTCAAAACTAACATTAAAGAAAATAAGTTTCAGCCTTATGACAGTTGGGTTAACTTTATTGAAGGTAACGAAGTGTTAGATAATTTAGAAGAAACGGTGTCGGAAATTGAATTTGACGAAGAGTAAAGCCAGCCATTCTTCGACTTAATCCATTTGTTTTTCCCCCTATGTTTGATAATTCAGACTTGGTTATGTTGTTGAATCTTAGAACCTGTCTAGTATCTGCTGAATCTGGTAGAATTGTGGAAAACCGACTGAGGAGTTTGTCATGCCAGATTCAGCAGATACTAGACAGGTTCTTAGGAAGTCAGGCTATTGAGTGCAGTGTTAGTGTTAGTTCTAGTCAGCATGAGTTTCTATCGTGTTATTCATTGCGGACTTGATGTTGAAATTGTTGAGTAATTGATATGTGGGCCTAGAATAAAAAGTGTACAAGTTAAATAGAGACTCTGATTTAGTATAATTAAGGAAGTAAATTGGAGGATCAAATAATGACGAAGCACAGTTATGACAAGGAATTTAAGGAACAGGCCGTTCAGTATTACTTAGATAACAAGGATTACATGACCATGAATGAAATAAGTAAGTAAGAATCTAGGTATTGGGGCTAGTACATTACATAAATGGATTAAGCTGTTTACTGAGACTGGGGAGTTTGGCCGTGGCTCTGGTAATTTTGCCAGCGATAAGGACAAGGAGATTGCACGACTAAAGCGTCAACTTCGTGACGCTGAAGGAGCGATCGAAGTGTTAAAAAAATCAATCGGGATTCTGAGCAAGTAACTACCGAAAAGGTATACCAAGAAATGGACGTTCAGCACGCTTTGGAATCCCACCCTTCCATCAATGGTATGTGTGATTATGTTGGAATCTCAAGAAGTGGTTACTATCAACGAGAAAAGCGTCATAATCACCAATCACCGCGAAAGCTTCGGAAGAAGTTTATTCAAGGTGAAATTAAAGCAATTTGGCTCAAAAGCCTTTGTATTTACGGTGCCGGTAAAATCACCCAAGAACTTCGCTCAAAAGGATATAAGATCGCTGAACGAACTGTTGGTAAGTATATGCGTGAACTTGGCATTCACGCCGTTTACCTAACCCCTTGGACGACTACCACTCGCAATTCTAAGTTTGATAAACAGCTAATAAATATTTTAGACAAGCAGTTCAATCCATTGCGACCAAACGCCGTTTGGTGCATTGACACCACTTATATTCCAGTTCATGACGGATTCGTTTATTTAACCAGTATTATGGACTTGTACTCCCGACGGATCATTGGTTGGGACTTATCTGAAACCTTGGAGGTATCGAATGTTATTGAAAAGACTAAGCACAGTCGCCATATTAGCAAGCCATTAATCATGCACAGTGATCGTGGTAGTCAGTTTACGTCTGAAGCTTACAATCAAGTTACAGCTAACATGACATTAAGCTATTCAAAGAAAGCTTATCCTTGGGATAATGCCTGCATTGAGTCGTTTCATGCCTTGATTAAGCGTGAATGGATAAATCGGTTTAAAATCCATTCATACTCCGAAGCTAAACGACTAAATGCTAGCACAGCATTTAAACAAGGTGAGTATCAGATTGTCAGTCGTGCGCATCAAGGGCGTTTTAACCAAGTGTTGGCGGCGGCGCACATTATTATTGCCAGTCGCGGCTTGAATAAAGCCGAGCTAGATCAAGTACTGTTGCTGCTGCAAAATACTTTAACCTTAGCTGAGCAGCGTGAATTTAAAGCAGCTATTAACGCTGATCGCGGTAGTTATGTGATGCAGGTAGTACCGCAATTGCTGGAACGTTTGGGACAATTAACGGCGGTGATTGCAGCTCGGCAAGCGATTATCTTTACTTATTGCAATGTTGCTGGAGTTTTAAAGCAGCATGAAGCACAGCCGGAAACGCTTTTTTTCGATAATTATTATTTTTATGTTGTGATGCGCCGCACGCCAGACACTGCCGCACGGCTTTATCGCTTAGACCGCATCAGAACGATTGATAAAGTCAAGCGCGGCAGCGGTCTGCCGGTACAACGTTTTCAGTTGCGTGACTATCGCCACCAGACTTATTTGTTAGCGCAAGGTGAGCCGATCAGTTTCAGCTTTAAATGTTGGCTGGCGGCACAAACAGCATTGGAACGTTTTCCCGGCGCAACGCAAAAGGTAGCTAAAAATGACGTGCCAATCATTACGGCGCAAGCGCATGAAGAAGGGGCACTGCTGTGGCTGCTAAGCCAAGGCCCTAATGTCCAGGTGCTCTCGCCGCCGTCGTTGATCAGGAAAATCAATCAACGGCAGCGCGCGGCACTGGCGCGATATCAATCGTCGTAAATAGTGACTGTAGCTAGTAGCGGGAGCGAATGATCACGCAAAGACGCGTAAAAAGCTTGTGTTTGAAACGACGAATAAGGATCAGGAGGACAAATTGATGAACAAACGACAAATTAGTGAGGCTACTTATAAGACCTTGCAAACTAAATACGCTAAGTACGGCAGTTGGGCATTATGGCAACAACCAACTACAGCAAAAGGATTACGAAAGGCTGAATGCGGCATTGATTCGTTTACACCACAATTAGCTAGTGCCACTTTTCGGCAAGCGCATTTAACAAATGCCGGCATTGTGGTGGCCTTGAATTGGGCCGGGCGCGGTCCGTATGGCGATACGGCGTGGGTCAACTTTCACGATACTCGCAGTACCAGTCAGGATTATAAAGCGGCACAAATGTTGGTGGGGACGCCATTTGAAGGTAGTTACATGACCGATGCGATTAAGAATTTTCCCGAAACTAATGGCGCGACCGCGTTGAAAACAATCAAACAACCAGAAAATGCGGCCCAATTAGCAACTAACGCGGCAATGTTGCAAAACGAAATTGATTTAATCCAGCCGCAGTACTTAATTATATTCGGCCATGCCGCGGAAGACTTAGTTAATTTCATGCAGGCACGGCAACTTTTACAGTTAAACCAAACCCAATGTGTTGAAATCGATCATTATGCTGCCAGCTTATCGTATGAAACAATGGCGGCGAATGCGGAGCGGTTGCGGCAGTTACCGTTAGTTTAACGTGTAGTTTTTTTAGGCGTAAATATTTTTATAACAATTACATGCTTGGACAAGCATGTAACGTAGATGAAGCAATATTAGGTAAGGAGTGAATTAGATTGACTAAAGCAGGCGATCAACCAAATGATAATTATCACTACGATGATGATTATTTTATTGAAGTAGAGGAAGATTTGAGAAGAGGCAGACAGCCGGGGTACGGTAATTCACTTAAGCCGTGGCAGTGCCCAGCGTGTGGGACTTGGAATGGTGCTGCCAATGATTTCTGTGATCCTTGCGGTGAACCGCGATCAAGTGATGGAGATAGCTATAGTTCTCAAGAAGAGGACTACAAAACGACTGGTGGACCAACAATTTTTGGATTGGGACTTAGAATTTTTTCTTTGATTTTTGCACCACTAATATCCGTCTTATTCCCACTAAGCATGTTGCACTTACAAAGTTTGCAGATGACTTCGTATCCCCTTTGGGTGACTCTTTTCACATTCCCAATGTTGGTTGTTTTATATCAGGCAGTAAAAAGATTCGTTTTAATAATAAAATATCGCAAGAGAACGATTAACAAATTGATTGTAAAGTTCTTTAGATTAGTCGGTTGGGTTTGTGACGGCATTATAATTTATTATTCAGCTTACACTTCTATTATGATGATTATCGTATTCATTAAGTTAAATCGCTGATTAGGTGACAGCGAAATTGTGCAACATCATATTGTATGGGATTGATAGTGGCAATCACCTAGATTGCAATAATAAAGTTACCACCTAGAAAGAGGCTTGCTCACTGCTTGAA
>OBZW01000621.1_pt1 | contig 18150 bp, 18 predicted proteins | sample 1477021 | NCBI WGS metagenome assembly OBZW01 (sample SAMEA2580262, study PRJEB22360) | human gut metagenome | biome: human gut; feature: human-associated habitat; material: faeces | place: Denmark | collected 2008/2010
CCCGGGGTGATTTTTGTGATTCCGAATCACAAAAATCCCTGGGGCCAGCGCGAGAAGCCATCGGGGCTTCTCGTGATGTCCCCAGGTTGCCCCGGGTTTCCTTCTTTTTTCCTTTACTCCAGCTTACAGTCTGCTTCCGTCCCCAGCCATCCCTATGTCCGGTTCCAGCGGCGTCCGTCCGCTCATTCGCAAGCTCATTCCCTACTTCCGATTTCGAAATTGCACGGGTGTCATGTTGTACATTTTTTTGAATACGCGGTTGAAATGTTCTACGTTTTGGTATCCCACGGATTCCGCGATACTTTCTACGGTTATATTGCTGCTTTTAAGCATGGAACGTGCTTTTTTCATTCTTACCTTTTTTAGGATGTCTCCAAATGTCATTCCGGATTTTTCTTTGATGTATTTGGAGAGGTATGGCTTGGAGAGAAAGAATTTCTCTGATAAGTCATCCAGTGTTACGTCTTTATAATTTGCGTAAATGTAGTTGGTGATTTCTAATAATCTCTCATCTTTGCTGGATTCGCTGCTCTTGATTTCTTCGATCTTGTTAACTGCAACGACAAGTGCTTCCACAGATGCCTTAATAATATCTGCATCTATTCCTACGCCCCAATATTTCTTTTTGTTGCAGATTACACCTACATAGGCAACCGCTTTTGAGGAGGAGCCTTTTGTCAGGGAATGTTCTTCGTAAAATGCAAGTTCGTAGCTGATGTCAAAATAGTGCTTAATGGCATTGCTTACTGCATCCAGACGGCCATTTCCTACGCCGGTGATCCGGCGGTTGCTGCCTGAATGGTGGATGACAGCGTCTGCCACAATACCGTCTTCCTGTTTAAAATGGCATTCATCCACTGTAAAGATGGATTTTGCATTGATGTAATTATCTTCGAATATGTGATATACCCAGTCAGGATCCAGCTCTTTATGCGCTTTGTCTGAAACGTCTTTTACCAGATAGCCTACTTCTTCTTTCATTTTATCTGGAAGGCTGATTCCGAAGCTCTGCTTCAGGATATAGTTCACGCCGCCCTTGCCGGACTGGCTGTTGATGCGGATTACGTCTGAGTCGTATCTTCTGCCCACATCCTTCGGGTCGATCGGAAGGTAAGGCACATCCCATTTATCACACTGTTTTTCTTCTCTCCATGACATTCCCTTTGCAATGGCATCCTGGTGGGATCCGGAGAATGCAGTAAATACTAGTTCTCCTGCATATGGCTGGCGTGGTGAAACCTTCATTCTTGTGAGGCGCTCGTATATTTCGCAGATGTCACTCATATTCGTGAAATCAAGTTTTGGATCTACCCCATGTGAAAACATATTCATTGCAAGGGTTATGATATCTACATTGCCTGTTCTCTCTCCGTTTCCAAATAAGGTTCCCTCGATGCGGTCTGCTCCGGCCAGAATTCCCAGCTCGGCATCGCTCACGCCTGAACCTCTGTCGTTGTGCGGATGAAGGGAAAGAATCACGTTTTCACGGTATAACAGATGCTTATCGAAATATTCTACCTGGCTTGCAAAAACATGAGGCATAGCGTTCTCCACTGTTGTCGGGAGATTGATGATTGCTTTCGTCTTTTTCGTGGGCTTCCATACATCCAGAACCGCATTGCACACATCCAGCGCATAGTCAACTTCTGTTCCCGGAAAACTTTCAGGACTATATTCGAAAGTAAAATTGCCTTCTGTCTCTTTTGCCAGTTTCTTTAATAACTTGGCTCCGTCGACCGCAATTTTTTTAACTTCTTCTTTGTCTTTTTTGAATACTTGTTCTCTCTGTGCCACGGAAGTGGAATTGTATACATGTATTACAGCATGAGGAGCACCCTTAACCGCTTCAAAAGTTCTTTTAATAATATGTTCTCTCGCCTGTGTCAGCACCTGAATCGTCACATCATCCGGTATCATGTTCTGCTCAATAATTGTCCGGAGAAACTGGTATTCTGTTTCCGATGCGGCTGGAAAACCAACCTCAATTTCCTTGAATCCTACGTCTAATAAAAGTTGAAAAAATTCGATTTTCTCATCCAGGCCCATGGGTTCGATCAACGCCTGGTTCCCGTCTCTCAAATCCACGCTGCACCATGCAGGCGGTTCCGTAATCGAGTCCTTTTTTACCCAGTCATAGCATGGCTCAGGCGGCATGAAATACATTTTTTCGTACTTTTCATAATTTTTCATAGTTACATCTCCTTATATTTTATCAAATTAATTGTCTTTTTTTATCTTCATCCATACTAACATAAGTACCGCCTATTATCCAGTGGTAAAATTAATCATTTAAATTGATGTTTTTTAACATATACATACCAAAAACTGTTTTTATATACCACTTAAAGTTTTTTTCCTGTACTCCTGAAACCGTTGTTATATCATAAGATCTTAATTTTTCTCCGTTTAAAGTATATACAACCTTGCCGGCCTTCTGGCCTTTTACTACAGGGGCATCCAGTATCTCTTCCTTCTCCCAGCTCATCTCTACCTGTTCGTCGGTTTTAAGAAGAAGCCTCCATTTAGGATCTGCCCCTACAACTTCCAGGGGAACTTCTGTCTCAGTTTGGAACGGATGCTCCTTATCGATCCCATTTTTAACCCTCACTGTCCCCGCGTCTATTTCCTGCCAGATGTCCCGGTACTCATAGTTATCCAGCGCATAATTCATCAGAGCCTTTGTGTCCGCCCACTTGTAGCTTTTATTGTTAGGCCACCCGCATGCAAGCAGGGCCACGATAAAGGTCCGGTCATCCCTTCTAAGTGCCCCCACATAACAGTAGCCCGCATCTCCCGTGAATCCTGTTTTCCCCGACAGCGCGCCGTCCATCATCTGCAGAAATGCATTATGATTTGTACAGGAATACGTGGATTTTCCGGAACAGTCGGTAAACTGGTAGGACGGTGTCCGGGTGATCTCCAGGAACATCTCCTTCTGCGGCGAATCCATGATGCAATACTTCATGATCCTCGCCAGATCCTCCGCTGTAGTGTGATGGCTGCCGTTTTCGTCCGCGGCATCCAGTCCGTTTGGAGTAATAAAATATGTATTACCGCAGCCCAGCTCTTTGGCTTTGGCATTCATCATGTCCGCAAACCCCTCCACACTGCCTCCGATGTTCTCGGCAATGATCACTGCCGCATCGTTGTGAGATTCCAGCATGAGCGAATACAGCAGATCCCTGAGATAGAATATTTCCCCATTATATGCCCCAAGATGCACCTTTGGCTGGGATGCGGCATATGCGCTCACTGTCATTTCACTGTCCAGTTTTCCGTATTCCAGAGCCAGTATGCAGGTCATGATCTTTGTTGTGCTGGCCATCGCCTTCTCCTGCTGTCCATTTTTTGAAAATAAAATACGCCCGCTGTCTGCATCCATCAAAACTGCTGACTGGGCGTATAAATTATCCGGCTCTTCCGACTCTGCGCGAACCACCATAACTGTACTGCCCCCGGTTCCCGCGAAAACCATACAGCAGATTAAAATAAACATTGTGATTCGTTTCCTTATCTTATGGACAGCTTTGCCGTCCTGTCTTTTCCTTTTTATCATGTCCAGGCACTCCATAACATACTATGTTATTAGTATTTATGTAGGTCATGGCGCCGATAGAACTATTTTCGTTACTATGTACGGCCCATATGCCGTGCATAATAACCTGTTTTCTCCCGATTCCTATATATCCAGCTTCAGCTGAGCCTCATCTTCCGCTTCCTCTTTAAAATGTTCCACCTGCTCCGGATTAATTGTAGGAAGTTCATCCAGCGACTGGACGCTGAACCTCCGCAGGAATTCCTCCGTGGTTCCAAACAAAAGCGGCCTTCCGGGTGCATCCATGCGTCCAACTTCCTCAACAAGTCCGAACTCCACCAGCTTATTCACCGCATGATCCGACTTCACTCCCCTTATTTTTTCAATCTCTAGCTTGGTGACGGGCTGTTTATATGCGACAATGGACAGCGTCTCCAGCAGAACCTCCGTCAGTACATACCGTTTGGGCTGTTTTGCGATCCTGATCAGATATTCGTAGGTCTCTTTTTTCGTACACATCTGGAATGAATCTTCCAGTTCTATAATCCGGATTCCCCTGTTTTCTTCCTCATAACGGTCCATCATGTTATGTATGATCTTTCTCGTCGTATTCTCGTCGTGTTCTATCACCGCTGCAATTTTGCCCAATTCCACCGACTCCCCCATCGTAAAGAGGATGGCTTCAATAATGCCCTGTAGTTTTTCTATCTCCATATCTTCTTCCATCCCTTTCAAATCAGCGAGTCAATCATAATATCCCCGCATGTCTCCTCCTGTTCTACCCGAATGGTTCCCAGCTTCATCAATTCCAAAACTGCCAGGAATGTTACCACAATATGCATCTTGCTCTTCTGCGCTTCCAGAAGCTGCCGGAAACTGAACCTCCTGTGTGACCTGGCGTATTCTTCCACATAGGACAGCTTAACGGGAAGAGGAACTTCCTCTTTCTCGATCCTGCCGAACTTGCTTCTCACCGGGTCTATCTTATCGTCCTGCCGCTTCATGACATCTTTGAAAATCTGGTGCAGCTTTTTCAGCGTAAGATCACCCAGAAGAAGGTCTAAATCTACAGGCTCCACATATCCCATCACTTCCTCCGGAATTGTGGGAACTTTATAAAGGATCTGTTCCGCATCCAGCTGCCGGTCCTTCAGTTCATAGGCCATATACTTGTACATCTTATATTGAAGAAGCTGTTCCACCAGTTCGGCACGGGGATCTTCCTCCTCCCCTTCCTCATTCACTTCCTTTGGAAGCAGCATTTTGCACTTAATATCCAGAAGTGTTGCTGCCATTACAAGGAATTCGCTCATTACATTGAGGTCTTCCTTCTGCATGTTCCGGATGTATTCCATATACTGATTCGTTATCTCTACAATCGGTATATCGTATATATCTATTTTATTCTTATCTATTAAATGAAGCAGAAGGTCCAGCGGGCCTTCGAATACTTCCAGCTTTACTGGTATTCCCATACTTACGCTCCCTGCTGCAGATTTTCACACTGCATTTTATTATAAGGGAAATGCACAAAATACACAAGTTTATTTCGTTTCCCTGTATGGAAGCAGGCTGATTGCAACCACTTCCGCATAATTGCAGAACCGCAGATTGATCGTGTGGGTTCCAAGTCCCTTGCTTACGGCAATCGCCTGGCTGCCTTCCACGGTCATCTCCCCGGAATACTTTGGAAATAGCGCCGCCTGAGGGGTAATCACACCCCCAAGCCCGGGAATGCGCACGATTCCCCCATGAAGATGCCCCGATACCGTCAGATCCGCCCCCCACTCCCTGTATGCAGGATAATAAACAGGATTATGCGCCAGAAGAATCTGATATTTGTCCCGTTCCGCCCTTCCAATGCATTGTCTGATATCTGCTGCGTCCACTTGGTGTTTTTTGAATTTCTCATAAGTGAGCATCGGCAGTTCAAGCCCGTTCACCCGGATAGGCAGCCTGTCCAGTTTTATGTCCGCTGTCTGGTTCTCCAGATAATGGACACCGGAGAGTGCCAGTCCTTCTTTGAACTTTTTGTATACGCTCTTTTCATACTTTTCCGGGTATTCTTTCAGCCTCTGCTCATGGTTGCCAGGGCCATAATATACCGGACATATTGCAGGCAGCCGGGTAACAAAATCCAGGGCTTCCTGATAAGAGGCGATGTCTTTCCCCACAAGCATATCCCCCGCTATCAGGATCAGATCCGGCTTTTCTTTCCGTATTGCATCCAACAGCCTGCTGTTATGTTCTCCGTAGGATTTATTATGAAGATCTGCCAATAAAATGATCTTTTTCTCACTGTCCAGTTTTTTAAATGCAGGTACCTTCAGGGTATATCTTGTAATTTTGAAAAAGCGCAGTTCCCGTCTTCCTTCAGCCAGACACAACAGGAAAACCAGAATAACCGCCGCAATGATTCCCTTCCACATCTTAATTGCCTTCTACAATGGCAATACCGGAGCTGGTTCCAAGCCTGTCTGCCCCTGCCTCGGCCATTTCTCTGGCTTTCTCTGCTGTCCTGATCCCACCCGAAGCCTTCACGCCCATAACCGGCCCCACTGTCCGCCGCATCAAAGCAACATCCGCCGCAGTAGCACCTCCTTTTGAGAATCCCGTAGATGTTTTTACAAAATCGGCTCCGGCCTCTTTGCAGATCTGACATGCCTTTATCTTTTCCTCGTCAGTCAGAAGGCATGTTTCCAGGATCACCTTAACAATGGCACGCCCTGCAGCAGCCTCAACAACAGCGGCTATATCGTCCTTCACATACTGCCAGTTCCCGCTCTTTATCATACCGACATGAATCACCATATCGATTTCCTCCGCCCCGTCATATACCGCTGTCAGCGTCTCGCCCACTTTTCCGTCTGTAGACATCGCACCCAGGGGAAAGCCTACTACGGTACATACCTTTACATCCGTATCTTTTAACAGCTGTGCGCAATAGTATACAAAGCTTGAATTTACGCATACGGAATGAAATCCGTATGCTGCGGCCTCGTCACAGAGCTTTTTAACATCCTCCCTAGTGGCATCCGGTTTTAAAATCGTATGATCTATCATTTTTGCAAAATCCATAATATTCCTCCATTGTATACCGGTATACGCAACCGGCATTCCATTTATCGTCTACACTATCCTAACATCTTTTATCGGTAAATTCAATTTTTTATTGTTCTTTGCCCCTTCTTTGATTCTTCGTTTTTATTTTAATATATTACTCCAATACGTATACTATTCTAAAAATGAAAAAAGGAAGCAAGTTCCCCCTGCTTCCTTTAAACATTTCATATTTAATCATTTTTCAGAGCATCATCGAAAGCTACATCGGATGGTGAAAAATTAATTTTCTTTGTAAATGCACAGGCCTCGGTACCCCCGAATACCCGTTCCATGCCATTGTCCTCCCATTCTATCGACAATGGCCCCTCGTAATTTTTCTGATTGAGAACCCGGATAATATTATCAAAGTCAACGTCCCCATGCCCTGGTGAGACAAAGTTCCATCCTCTCCGCTGGTCTCCAAAAGTAATATGCGAGCCTAGGATTCCATTTCTTCCATTTAGGTTCACCTTTGCGTCTTTTATGTGGACATGGTATACACGATCCGCAAAATCGTATAAGAATACTGCCGGGTCTACTCCCTGCCAAATCAGATGGCTTGGGTCAAAATTAATTCCTATTGTGGGGCGGTACTCAAATATTTCCAGAAGTCTCTTTGTACTCCAGTAATCATATGCAATTTCCGTAGGATGTACTTCCAGCGCCAGCTTAATTTTGTATTCATCGAATACATCCAAAATCGGAGTCCACAGTCTTTTCATCGTCTGATATGCTTCTTCCACCTGCTCTTCCGTCGTCTGAGGGAAAGAATACCACATTTTCCAAATTGGTGATCCCATAAAGCACGTTACTACCTCTACCCCCATATTCCTGGCTGCTTTTGCTGTATATTTCATCTCTTCAACAGCCCACTTCTGAATTTCCTCTGGCTTTCCTGCCAGTTCGGATGGTGCGAACCCATCCAACCTTGGATCGTAGGCATATGTTAAGGCATCTCCGACACACTGCCCGGTCAGATGAGCGCCGATTGCCCAACAGCCTAAGTTGTATTTCTGCAGCACACCCAAGATTTCTTTTACATATTCTTTACTCTCAGCCGCTTTTCTTACATTCAGCTGTCCCCATGTTGCAATCTCCAACCCCTCATATCCCATTTTAGAAGCAGTACTGCACATTTCCTCCAATGGCAGGTCTGCCCACTGTCCCGTGAAAAGTGTTACTGGTCTTGACATCGTCTCTTTCTCCCTTCTTCTCTATAGCTCAACCCATACATTTCCATTTTCCTGGCTCTTAAGGCATGCCTCTACATACTTCAGTCCCTGAATGCCATATCCAATTGTCGGATAATCAATCATTTCCTCTGTAAAGGTTCCGTTCCTTTTCGCTGCCACGCATTCCCCGAAGCTGTCATACAGATTGCCCATCGCTTCCAGCCAGCCTTCGGTATGTCCGGCCGGAAGACGTCCGTATCTGGCTGCTTCCGGAGTAATGGCAGGGTAACTTCTTTTCACCAGGCGCGGGATTCCATCCTCTTTAATCAAAGTTACTTCTTCCGGATCCTCCTGGAACCATAGAATGGTGCCTTTTGAACCATAGATTCTGATTCGCAGACTATTATCACATCCTATAGCAAACTGGGAAGTCCAGTTGATTCCTGTTGCCCCGCCTTCATACTCTACCAGAACCTGGTCATTGTCATCCAGCTTTCTTCCCGGAACGACAATATCCATTTTTGCCAGCACCCGTCTTATTTTTAACCCGGTCATCATTGCAACCGCATTCTCTACATGGGTTCCCAGGTCTCCCAGACAGTTCACCCTGCCTGACTGTTTCGGATCACAGCGCCACTCGCCCTGTTTTCCTCCCCAATCCTTTTCATTGTATAGCCAGCCCTGAGGATATTCTGCCATGATAGTGCGAACCGTGCCTATTTCTCCGTTTTTTACTAAGTCACGCACATATTTTGCGGTCACGTGTCCCATATAGGTATAAGTAACCATAAAGAGCAGTCCCTTTTCATCGGCAATCCGCTTTAACTCTTCCGCCTGGCTGCTGTCTGTTGCAAGAGGCTTATCACATGCCACATGAATCCCAGCTTCTAAAAATGCTTTACACACCTCATAGTGGGTGGCATTGGGCGTAACTACAACCACAAAGTCAATCCCATCTTTTCTTTTTCCTTCCGCCAAAGCCATTTCCTTATAGCTCTCGTAGCAGCGCTCTGTGTCCAGCCCCAATGCATTCCCATGAACTCTCGATTTCTCAGGATCCCTTGAGAAACAGCCCGCCACAAGCCTCGCCGTATCGTCTACGCTGATTGCCCTCCGGTGTGCGTCTCCTATAAATGCCCCTGGTCCACCGCCGACCATGCCGTATCTCAGATTTTTTCTCATTCCGGTTTGCCTCCCCATATTTTCTCTCTTTCCTCTCTCTCCATATCCTTAAAATATTGCAGAGATTTTACTGCGCCATCCAGGGAATTATCTGCCGGAACGCTTCCTTCTATTGTTATGAACCCTTTGTATCCATCCCGGAGCAGCATATCATAATGTTTCCTGAAATCTACAGCCCCCTCGCCAAACGGAACACTGACAACTTTTTTCCCATCGTTGCAAAGAATCCCGTCTTCTGCCGTACTATACGCAAAATCCTTAAAGTGAACCGATACTGTCCTGTCTTTGAATATCTCATATACTTCTGCCGGGTTCTCCAATGCAGTTAATGGATTTCCTGTGTCATGTGTATATTTCAGCTTCCTTACCGCTTGAAAGATGCGTTCCATTTCACCGCAGCTGCAGTATGGCACCGCAATGCTTTCCAGTGTCTCCGTGCTGATTGAAATTCCCATTTCTTCACCGTAATCCACGCAGGCTTTTAAGCCGTTAACCATATTATGGAATGCGTCTTCTCTCGTAACATCCGCATCTACCGTATAAACAGAAGGCATAAGCAGTACATTGCGGCACCCCGCCTCGTGTGCATGGCTGATCAGACACTTTGCCCTGCCCAGCATGGTTTCAAATTTACTTTTGGTCTTTGCATTTGCAAATGGAATGATAATATTCACAGAAGATAAAGTGATCCCATACTGTTCTAATATCTGCTTCGCTTCTTTCCCTTCCGTCTCTAAATGAAAATCCATCATGTCTATACCGTCATAGCCGGCATCTTTTGCAAATTTCACATAGTCCTCGAAGGTCATACTGCCATTTTTGATGGGCACACCATGTCCGTTCAGAAACTCAAACACTTCTTCAACTGTGGGATTTTCGCCTTCATACCCAAACTCTTTCATCATCGTCATATGTATAAAATTCGGTTTCTTCACCTTCAGCTCATCGTTGACCATGAGCGACATTAAGCTGTATTTCATGCGGCACCTCCTATCCCCTTATTTCCGCCAGTATTGACTGTTCCAGGCGGATATGCCGCTTCACATAATCAAAGGAGCTTTTTCCGGGCTTAATCTGTCCTTCAAACTCTGATACGACATAACCGTCATAATCTTCCTCATATAAAACTCTCAGGATTTTATCGTAAGGAATCGTAGCTTCGCTTCCGTCATCCAGAATCTCGAAGAATTTGCCGTGCATATGCGGGCAATACTTCATGATTTTTCTTAACCCATCAAAGTCAGGATTCTTCGAGAACTGCATATATCCATACATGGATTCAAATAAGTTCATTTCAGATGGTGTTGCATTTTTAGCCGACAGGATCTGACGGCCTTCCTCTCTTGATACACCGTCATAGCGAAGCTGTGTTGCTAATTCTACAATTTCTCTGTCCGCACCATTTTCAATGGCTCTGTTTAAGTCCGCTTTATTCGGCCGGTCTGCAAATATTCCAAAATCAGGCACAAATCCCAGATATGCGGAGCCCGTCTCCTCAAACATATTGTAATACTCCGTCATGATATGGCTGGAAGGCGTCTCCGGGTTATGGATCTCAATCGTAAGTTTTACCCCATAGAATTCAGCATATTTAGCGGCTCTCTGCATCACCCTGGGGGAGATTAAAAATTGTGATTTAAGAACCGGACACTCCAGTTTGTTAGCATTCTGAAGATCTTGTATTACGACAGCAAGCATCTCTTCATCCGTCAGATTCCTGTCTTTTCTCTTGCCACGGTCCATATTACCGCTGACCGCAACCAGCTTTACGCCATAATCCTGAGCATATCTCCTGATTTCACCTGCATATGCATCACTGACATACGGATACTCCGGAAACATCGAGGTCGCAACAATCTCCATTCCGTCGCACCCTAATTCTGCTATATGCCGCACCATATCCTCCAGAGTTGCTTTATCGTCAACCCATTCTGCCACATAGGAATGCGTTGTAACACCTAATTTTATATTACTCATTTTTATACCATCCTTTCTGACTTAAGCAATTGTATCTTCGAGAATCATGATCTTTTCATCACAGCTGTCCACCGGAGTGTACCTATCTTCGGCCCCTGGCTGGGGCAGATACGGATTGCGCAGCATAAGTGTCAGCTTAACCCGGTGCTCTCCTGCCTTCAGCCCGCCTTCCTTTCTGATTTTAATGGTTGCCGGATCTTTAATGCTCCAAAATTCGTAATATGCTTCCTTTAACTGACACGGCATAAACTCTTTCCCATTGATACAGAACCGTATGGACTCTTCCTCTATTTTTTCATGATCCACTTCAACAGAAAGTTCATCAATGACCGATAAATAATGGCCCCGGTAATATGCCAGCCTTAAGTCAAACTGATATCCCGCCTTCCTATTGTTTTCATAATAATTTTTTAAGGTACCGTCTCTTAATGTTTCTGTTAATTTGACTCTCATTACAAATCCCATGATTTGTCCTCCTGTTCTATTCATTACATTCCCTTCTTAGTTGCCTTCCTGTACAACTGCCGTCCGGACCTCTTCGTGACTGCTTTTGTTCCTAACAAAAAGCAATGCCAGGACAGCAATTGCAATACTTCCAATTCCGGCCATGATAAAGCGGCTGCCGGCATCCGGTCCGATCATTGAGGATATCAGATTGACTACGACCGGCGAAAATGCCTGTCCGAGATTGATGATCGCTGACAGAAAAGCAAGGGAAAAAGTCAGTGTACTCGGCGTGCTCATCTCGGATACGTGGAAGTTGGCCGTGGACGCAAACATGCAGAAGCCCACACCTGTTATAAATGCCCCCACGCAAATCAGTACGACGCTGTTCCCAGCAAATCCTATCAGCAGTCCTACTGCCCCCAATGTATAGGCCGCAGCAATCGTCTTCCTTTTTAACTTAATAACAATTTTCCCAACAAAAAATCCTGTAACCAGCCCTGCTATGGTATAACAAGTCGTGATGTAACTGGACTCTACCGCGCCCCCCAAAGATCTCTCTGCCACGAGCACAGCTGCATTATTATTGAATACATTGATACAGACATAGAACACAAATCCTGTCAATGCGATCATCCACACCTGCTTTGACATACGTCTGCTCTGCTTGAGCTGTCCGCTTTCCTCTTCCTGATCCAAATGTCCTTTAGGCAGCAGAATACATTCCAGAATAATAATCGGTATCAGGATCAAATATGCCAGAAAAGCATGATACCATACAGATGCTCCTAACCGGCCGCCCAGCAGTGAGCTTACCGTTCCTCCGATTGAGATAAATGCAGCATATAGCCCAAGCATCCCTCCTCTTTCCGCGCCTTCGAAAAACTCGCAAATCAGGGCTGTCAGCGCGGTCATAGCGATCCCCATGCCAACGCCGATGATACAGGAGCATGCCAGAATGACCTGTGCATTAAAATGGAAGAAATAAGGGAGTACTCCTCCGACCAAATAACAACACGTACCAAAAATAATCAATGTCTTTTTTAAAAAGCGTTTTGCCAATCTGGCTGCAACCAGCCCCAGCGGGATAGAAATCAATGATGGAATAGAAATAATCATCTGGATCAGGGATACACTGGTATCCGGAAACTCCTGAACCATAGCTGCTATTACCGCCGCCGGCGCCAAAAATGTCATCATTCCCATGGCTGACAGCAGCAGCGATACCTTTGCCTTCGTTTTATCACTCATGCTTGATTCTCCTTTTCATTTTTCAGATTCATGAACCTTTTAGCTATCGATAACTATACTATAGTGATATTTAAAATGAATTACAAAGGAGAACTTGTTGTACAGAAACGACAAGTTTGTTGTTTTATCTTATGTTCATATATTGCTAAATAACTGTTTTTTATCTATAATGTAACTTGAATTCACTATAATGGCAAAGGGGGAGGGAAACATGGACCACATTCATGATGTAAATGAATACGAAAGAATCCCGCATACGCAGGTAAGCAATGTCAACTTCTTTCTGATTAATCTGACCTACCGGCCCCCTCACATGCACCATGACTTTGAGATCGTGCAGGTTATTGAAGGAGGCCTTCATGTCAAGACACTCACAGAAGAATTCGACCTAGGTCCCGGTGAGATAGCATTATTTAATCCGGATGAGTTCCATACATTACATAGCAGACAGAGTGACTGCATCCTTTTGACAATCCAGGCAGACCCTTCTTTTTGCGCTGCGCATTACCCTGCAATCCAAAATATACGTTTTAATACCAGCAATGTCACTTCTATTACCCCATTTGCTGAAGCTCTGGATATCATCCACACTTGTTTTAACCTTGGCTATAACTACTGTTTTAGAGCGCCTGGTTTTGAGCTTCGCTGTGTCAGCGACCTTTACAGGTTATTCTCGTACTTCACAGCATTTGTGCCATACCATATGCTGAAAGATACAGAGATCGTCAACGCCAGGAACAAGGACCGCAGGCTGACACGTATCATAACCTATATCCACCAGCGCTATAGGGGAAAAATAACACTTTCGGAACTTGCAGAAAAAGAAGGCCTGTCGATAACATATCTGTCCCATTTTTTTAAAGACGCTATGAAAATGTCCTTTCAGGAATATGTAAATTCTTTACGATTTGAGCACGCAGTACTTCTATTGAAAAAAACAGATATGAATATTACAGATATTTGTCTGGAAAGTGGATTCTCTGACAGTAAATATTTGAATAAGCGGTTTCAGCAGGCATACCACATGACGCTGAAAGAGTTCAGAAAGAAGACAGCCCTTATGATGCCGATCGAAGAATACAGCCAGGACAGAGAAATGGAACAATACATTTATACTCCACAGCAGGGGCTGCAAATCATGAGGAAGCATCACTATTTTGATTGTGATCACCCAAAAGTATAGTACACATTAGAATAAATAACCGGTTATTTATTTTTAGCAGTTCAGGTTTTATAAAATATTAAAAAAATATCACGAACCATGCAAATAGCTCCCCTGCATGGTTCGTGATATTTTATTTGGTATGAACAGCGGATGAATGACAGAATGCAGCCCAATCGGCTAAGTTCGAAAACGTGAAACAACTTTTTTCAGATAATCCAGAAATCCCGCTTTTTTCACATTCTGAGATACAATAATATCTACTTTCCCGATCTCTTTCCCGTCCAGGTAATAAACCAGACTTCCTGCCTTATCCCCCTTCTTCACCGGAGCATCCAGGCTTTTCTTTACTTTCAGCTTTTTTGTAATCCCTGCCAGGTTTGCTCCGCTGGTGTCAAGATAACTGAAACTGCCCGCATACTCACAGGGTATCGTCTCTTTTACACCGCCCTCTACCTTTATATCTTTCAGCTTTTCCGGTTTCTCATCCTTATAAACCTGGCATTTTCCAAATCCATAGTTCAGCAGCGTAGTCGCATCCTTAAATCTGGCCTTGGAATCCTCCGCCGCCATGATAACCGCGATCATCTCAATATCGTTCTTTTTTGCAGTTGCGGATACGCAGAATTTGGCAAGGCCCGTAGATCCCGTCTTCAGACCAGTCGCATATTCATACTGCCTTACCAGCTTGTTTGTGTTGGTGAGCCCGAATTCTGTGGTTCCTTTCTTCGTTGTATGCGTGATATTCTCCATCCAAATCATGCAGTAGTCATGAATCTGCGGGTACTTTGTGATCATCTCCCTGGACATGAGGGCGATATCCCTTGCCGTTGTCACGTGCCCATCCACATCCAGGCCGTTGCAGTTGACAAAGTGGGTATTTTCCATTCCCAGCCCCTTTGCCCGCTCATTCATCTGTTTGACAAATTCTTCTTCATTTCCGGATATGTACTCGGCCATAGCAACGCACGCATCATTCGCGCTGGCCACGGAAATACATTTCAGCATCGTATCTACTGTCTGTGTTTCCCCAGGCTCCAGGAATACCTGAGAGCCGCCCATGGATGCCGCAAACTCAGAGGTTGTCACCTGATCCTCCAGCTTGATTTTTCCATCGGCCAAAGCATCGAAAATCAAAAGCATAGTCATAATCTTTGTGACACTTGCAGGCGGACGGGCTGTGTCCGCATCCTTCTCAAAGATGACCTCTCCGGTGGACGCCTCCATAAGAATTGCAGACGGCGCGCTTACCTCCGGACCAGCAGTCTGTGTGTCAGCCGCCTCCCCCTCAGTACCGCCTGTATCTTCGGAAACGGTTTCCTGGCTTTCTATAGCTACCGTATCGCTGTCCTGTGTGTTTTCTGTGCCCTGCTGCGCGTCCTCCTGCACCTCTTCTGTATTTTCCTGTAATTCTGCCGTGTCTTCATAGACAATATACTCTTTTGCCGGCATTGCATATGCATTCTGTACACAAAGTAGTGCGCTTAATAATACCGCCAGTACTGCTTTCATATAAAACTCCCTCTGCTATATCGTCTATTACCAATATAGTAGAGGGAGGGTAAGATTAGAACAACTAGACCGCAGAAAATGCTGTTTCTTCTGTATTTCTACACGGCAACGGCATACTTCACGACACCATCTCTTTTATACTCAAAAATATCATATGCTTCCATTATATGATCCAGCGTGGTCCTGTGGGTGATCATACACTCCGTGTTCAGCCTGCCGTTTTCGATCAGGCGCAGGATATCCTCGCAATTCGCGGCATCCACTCCTCCCGTTTTAAAGGTAAGGTTCTTTCCGTACATCTTCGGAAGCGGAAGTACCTGATCCTCTTCGTACATTGCAACAATTCCTACAACCGCATTTGGTCTTGCAATCATCCATGCCATCTCAAATGTCTCCCTGCTTCCTGCCACCTCGAGGACGGAATCCGCTCCCCGCCCGTCTGTCAGTTCTTTTACGGCCTTTATCACATCATCTCTCAGTGGATTTAAGGTGACATCGGCGATCTTATGCTGCCTTAGCAGGTCCAGCCTTTGTTCATCCATATCAATCCCTATAATCTTAGCAGGATTATACAGTCCGACACACTTCATAACCGCAATCCCTGCAGGACCTGCCCCGATTACTGCAACGGTATCGGAAAGCTTGATATCCCCCATCTTGGCTGCCCAGTAACCTGTTGAGAGCAGATCACCTGTAAACAGCGCGGCTTCGTCTGAAACGGTCTCCGGAATCCTGGTAAGCCCGTTATCGGCATAAGGAATCCTGACATATTCCGCCTGCCCCCCGTCAATCCGGCAGCCCAGGGCCCATCCCCCATATTTATCCGTACAATTGTTGACATATCCGTGGCGGCAGAAATAGCATTTTCCGCAGAACGTTTCTACATTAACGGCAACACGGTCCCCTGGGCGTATTCTTTTAACCGCTTTTCCTATTCGGATCACTTCTCCCACAAATTCATGGCCCAGTACGATGTTCTCCTTTGCTCGTGGAACAGCCCCGCGCTTGATATGTATGTCGCTGGAACAGATGGTTGTCATCGTCACCTTTACAATTGCGTCTGTGTCCTTTTGAATTTCAGGCAATGGACGTTCTTCCAGACATATGATTCCGTTTCCCTTATAAACAACTGCTTTCATAGCCAAACCTCCGTTTCAAACTTTCCTTACAGCATCAGGAAAAAAGTTTCCAGACCAAATCTTTCCTCATCATCCAACAGTTCTTCCAGTTTTTTCTTATTAAAATCCAAATGCTCAATCTCCCGGGCATAGCGGCGGGCAGATTCCTCCACATGCCTCACTCTCCTTCTCTTAAAGCGGAAGCCGGATCTGCGGATTCTTCCATGACTTCACCGCCCGTTGTGTAACGATATCATCCGCTCCTAATCTGCCGCAAAGCAGCGGCGAACTGACAGCAAACCTCTCCCTGCAGGACTTTAGAACAGTCCCGCTGTAATTGGCATAACAATACCTGCACCCATTCATGCATGTATTGTAAGCCCCAATGTCGATGCTCTCCATACAGCCGCATCCCGGCCTCTGGCCCTTGTCCTGTCCGGCGTCAAGTTCACATCCGGCAAGTTCCTCAATGAGGCTCTTATCAATGCATGCCCCGTGCTCTATGACCGTCCTGCCAAATTCCATCTCTTCCGCGCATGCCGCCATGCGCATTCCATACCGTCCCGCCATCTCTGCAAGCTGACCTGCTAACAGTTCCAGTTCTCCCGGCTCTGTTTTTTTCAGCTTCAAAATATCCGCATTTTCCCTGGTGTTTTTATAGGTATCAATAAAACTCACAACAACCTTTTCCGTACACCCTTGCAGATTCCCAGCGATTTTTTCAAAAGCCTCCAGGTGGAAACGGGCTGTATAATAAGGATTCAGCAAAATCGGATCATACCGCCATATCATCCGTTTCCTGCCAATCCGCCCAGCCAGTTTCTGAAACACTTCTATCAAAGCCGCCTTATCTGGAAGTCCCGGTTCAATATCTTTTCCGTATCCTGTCAAAGTATACTGGAAATAATATAAATATTCATCCAATCTGCTCAATTCTGCAATCAAAGGTTCGGGATTTTTCGTCCAGAATACAATACAGTCAGTCACATCCGGCGTTATCGCAATCTCGCTGACCCGATGCGGCCGGAATGGATTGCGCACGCAGACAGTACCTTCTTCCACGCGTTTATAAAACCAATCCGGATAACAGCATGGAATATCGGTTCTCCGGCTGACACTCAATACCATAAAAATCCCTCATTTCTATATTTTCATTTAATAGTATACCATTATCCTGCTCAGATTTACAGGTATGAAGTCAAAAAACTAACACATACTAAAATTAAATTCCCTCATGAAAGGAGGTTTGTTAATGATAAATAATGAAGAACTGCCGATCGGTTTTACCATGGCACTGGCACAGCACTCCGATGCCCTGAATCACTTTTCCCATCTATCAGATGCTGAACAGAAGAAGGTAATTGATGAAGCAAGACAGAAACACAGCCAGGAAGAAATGCGGAACTACGTAGAAAATATGTTCCAATAAATCGGGAGTTAGTTAACGAGCTTTAGACTCGTTGACGGATGGAGGACGCGAATGACGAGGTGAGTCCGGGAGCTGGCGGCATCAGAATTTGCCTGGTAAGGCAAATTCTGCCCTCCCTTCCCGTTCCGTTTTCTTCAACAGCTTCTAATCGCTCGCTTTATGGACTTTTCACCAGCAGACATTGCCCCGCCAGCTCCCGGACTCACCTCGTCATTCGCTGTTGCATCCAAACGGTAGTTAAGAGCTCATTCCCCAGAGGGGCCCTC
>OBZW01000624.1_pt1 | contig 18115 bp, 10 predicted proteins | sample 1477021 | NCBI WGS metagenome assembly OBZW01 (sample SAMEA2580262, study PRJEB22360) | human gut metagenome | biome: human gut; feature: human-associated habitat; material: faeces | place: Denmark | collected 2008/2010
GCTCGATCCCGGCGTCGTCGTCGGCGACGATGAGCCAGTAGCCGCAGGGTAGCTCGGCCGCTGTGCCCGCGTTAAGGGCCACGGACACGGCACCAGAGCTCTGGAGGGAACGAGCGAGCTGTGCGCTCAGCGCGCTCGTAAGGTGGGAATCGGTGTTGAGCCACTCGGCAGCTTCCTGCGCGGTGGTCTGGGAATTGGGCATGCCGGCGCTGTGCAGCACAGGCAGCGCGGCGTCGCGTACGGCGTCGCTTACCCAGGCGAGGTCGGTGGCGATCTTGGCGTCGCTGTCGCCGTCGACGACGTTGGCGCTAAAGATCTGGTAGGCGTCGTAGCTGCTCGCCACGGTGCCGCTCACCGTGATGGAACCGGTCGAGGTCGGCGCGGCCTGCGCGGATGCGGGGAACACAACCGCGCAGGTGCCGATCACGAGGGCAAGCAGCGCAAACAAGATCGGGAAGGAGCAAACTTTCTTATTCACGACGCTTACCTCCCTTCGCATTCGCCTTGCGACGAATGTGCATCCAGGCCGCAGCAGCGCAAAGCACCGCCGCGCCGGCAAGGTACGTCAGAGTGACGCCCGACATACCAGAAAGGGGCAAAGAGGTGGAGTAGGTGTTGGTGAAGGTGGGGAGGCTTTGGCGAGCGCTGGTGTCCTCACCGTACTGTTTCAGTTTCCGCTCATTCTCAGGAATTTCATTACCTTCGGCATCGACGATCTGGGTGTAGGTCACATTGGTTGTGATTCCAGCATCGTCATCCTTTGCGACAACCGTAAGCTCATAGACCGACTGATCAAACTCGTAATGCGGATAGGTCGATCTTTCGTTCTTCTCGCGCACGTAGTACTTGAAGGTCTTGGAAGGGCCGCCCGTGGAGTCGCCCGGGTCGGAACTATTCCTGATATCTGAGAGCGAGTACGTGAGCTCGATCTCTTTACCATTGCCATCCAAGAATGAATGCGTCTGCTTATTTTCATTACCAGAGGTCACGGCAGTACCGATGATGTTTTCAAATTTGCTGTCTGTCGCAAGCTGAAGTGTAAACTCCTTCATCTCGCCACCCTCAACGACCTTAGTCGCCTTAGGAGTCCAGGAAACACTAGGGGTGTACTTGTTGGTGAATGTACTTCCCCCACCGGAGTCGGCAATCGAATAATAGCCATCATCATCTAGTCGCACAGGGTCCTGAGAGTTAGCTGAACCCCCAGGATTCTTAGTCACGGACACATTATCAATCGTGTAGTTATAGACATTAAGATCTTTAGTCGAACTCGAATCATTCTTTATCGGAACAGACATAAGTACAGTCTTGTTGTATTCGACTGTCACGTTAATCTCGTATACAGCATGATCGTAATCAACACCAGGAATATTGCCCGCATCTTCGACCAAGTAGTATGAGTATCTAATTTTGCCAGTATCACTCGCTAAGGGCTGCTTGCTAAGTTCTTTGCTAAGGTCATTGCTAAGGTCAAAGGTGATGTTGCCATCAGCGTTATTCGGGGCAGATTCAACCTGTTTGCAGCCACCACTGTTGAATGTTTCGCCATCCCAAGAGGGCGTCGACGCGTCATCCGAACCCTTACGGTAGACCGAGAAGGAGAACGGGTAGAACGGGTCTGTGTCGAGCTTCATGTTTACGTTGGTCTTCTTATTTTTCAGCGCCTTGGTTGCCTTCAACTTAAGGCTCGGATAGACGTACGCATCCGCAGGCACGCCTAGGTACAGGTCACCATTCGACATGATGCCGCCACCATGGTCCCAGGAATAATTGCCCGTGATGAAAGTTGTCGCATTATCCTGTGCATCAGTCGCCGCTTTATCCGTGGCCTCGACACCCGAGGTCAAGCCGATGCTATTTTTTACCCCAACAGCACCGTTGGCGGGAATGTTGATAGCTTCTTTAAGTTCGATGCTTCCCGAGTACTGGGCGTCTCCACCGCCGAGCATCTTACCGGTTACCACTGCGACCGGCGTATTGTGATCCCGCGCTGCGAGGAAGAAATCGGCATGACCGTACTTGCGAAACACCTCCTTCTTGTATGCATCTCTATCTTCAGTCTTATTAGTATCACCAATACCACCACCTGAAAGATGGGGTGAAACGTCATTGCCGGTATTCTTCATTGAGTCGTAAGCATGTTTTTTACTAGGATCATTAGGATGATCAGGATGATCATCGCCATCACACTCATCTCCGGCAGACGAATTACCAAAGATTGCCGTGCCCTCAGTGTTCGTTACCAACGTCTTGCCCGTGGGGCAGACTGCAACGCCGCCGCCGTAGCCGCCAGCTGTATTGGCGCTAATGTACGAGTTGTACACAAAGAGCCTGCCAGCATTAGGTGCGTAATTCGAATCGCCCTGGACGAAGACACCGCCTCCGCCCCAGTCAAAACGAGACATGCACCAGTTGTTAGTGATGTAAACTTTGCTGCCTGGAGTGCCGTTGTTGTCTGGAGTGCCGCAAATCATCGCGTCAACCTTCTGGCCCACTCGGATGCCGGCACCTTCAGATCGGTAGCTCACGTTAGAGGCAATAATTCCTCCCGTAATGTTGAGCCAAGTCATTTCCTTGCGAGAACCGTCTCGCCATTGATCGGTAGCGTAAACGCCGCCGCCGGCTTCTTCAGAATAATTGCCAGTAATCTGGCCACCGGAAATGGTGACTTTCGCTCCATAGTCGGCAGCAAGGCCGCCGCCGCCGTGGTTACCGCTGCCATCCGTGCCGCAGAATTTAGACATTCTGTTATTCGTGATATAGCCGCCGGAAACGGCTACGCTGCCGCCTCTGGCCATAATGCCGCCGCCATAGCCAGGTTGATCGCTTTCCCCATTGAGCGTCGCATTGCCCGAAATAACCGCATTTTTCGAAATAGATACGCTCGAGCCGTTCGAGTACACGCCGCCGCCATTGGGAGCGTAGTTGCCTGCGATCACGCCACCGGTCAGATTAAGGGTCGTACCTTCATCTTTGAGTTCGATGCCTGCGCCTTGGCTCCTAGAGGTTGCACCGCAAACGTAGCCACCGCTCATATTGACGGTGGAGCCGTTCTCGGCATAGATGAGGCTGCCGACATTGCAGCCCTTTTTCTGCGTAAGCGTACCGCCCCGAAGGTTAAACTTGCCGTGATCGTAGACGTTAATGAGCCTCAACGCGGAACCCTTGGGCGCAGTTGAGACAATTGCACCCTTGATGTTGACCGTATGTGTTTCAAGCGTTTCCGCCGTGCTCGTACCGCTAGCGGACGACCTGGTTACGTAATAGGTGAGCGTGGTCGGGATGTCATCGTTGTCATAGTCGTCGACCTTGCCATTTTTGCCATAATTTTCGCTAGTAAAAGTCTGGTCTTGATTCTGCAGCGGCTGAGAGCCAACGATCTTATCCTCACCTGGATTATTATCCTCACCCGGATTAAAATCCGTGATTGTAAACTCAGCACCATTGCTCACACTGAAAAGCGGCTTATCATTGATCGAGTGCTTTATCTTGCAGCCATTAAGCTTAAGGGTGATATTGCTATTGCCCCTATTGAGAAAAATCTCGTCGTTGCAGACAATGTCCTCCGTCAGCTTGAAGCTGGCCGTTTGACCCTCTAGAACACCCTGAAGCTTATCGCGAAGTTCGGTTGCACTAGCTATATCCTCGGCGGCCGTTTTAGCCTGCTCGTTTTCCGCAGCCGTAACAACGGCTTCACCATCCGAAGTCGTTGTACCCTCGTTCTGCTGCTCTTCCTCGGGCTGCTCCTCAGGCTGGCTATCGTCGCCAGCTTCGTCGCCCTCGGTCTCGTCACTATTCTGGTTTTCGGTATCCCCGTTGTTGGCGTTTTCTACACCAGTAGACTCACTTGAGGAACCCCCCCCCATCACAGTTTCCTCGGTAGGAACCGTCTGACCATCGTTGGCAATGGCCTGCGAGATCGGAGGCATGACGAGCGACAGCACCAGGCTCAAAACGGAGGCTCCACACAAAACGCCTGCCAGTACACGGCGCGTCGCTTTTTTACTCTGCTTAGTTTTTTCTGAATTCGCTTTCATCGATGTCTCCTCCCCAAGAGACCGCGATCTTGCTCTTTCACTATCAAACGTATCTGCGCAATCTGTAATTGCGCACGCTTATAGTACATATTGTAACGATTGTTTGAACATCTAAGCAAAAATACCGATAGTTTTGTAGCGAATTCTCAATTCTCTTGACATTTGCTCGGATTTGCTTTCGTTTATTCGTTATCTAATTTTTGTTTCTGCTGGTAATTTAGTTGCCTAATATTTTTTAATGGCATTAGATTTATTTGCACAACATTTTGCTCAAGAGCATGCGTCCTGTGAACGGTCGAAAATCGACCGTGAACGGTAGATCATTAACCGGGAGGAATAGACTACCAAATTGATGGGAATATCTTTAACTCATCGGTGGTTAGAAGCATGATGTTCAGACAACGTTATTTGAATTTTCGCGCTGATTTTAGGTATCAATTCACCCAAATCGCCAGAGGCCACCGCGAAGGAGCCTGCCCCCTTTGCGGTGGTCCCCCCCCCGGCGCTATAGCAGATGTTCCTCGATAAAAATCGCGATGCCGTCTTTGTCGTTGCTCGCGGTTACAAAATCGGCGGCGGCACGGGTGGCATCGCTGCCATTTGCCATGGCCACGCCCACGCCGGCGTCAGCCACCATGCAGGTGTCGTTGTCCGCATCGCCAAACACGCAGATGTCCTGGAGCTCCATGTCGTTGAGCTCCGCCACGCGCACAAGGCCGCGCGTCTTGGACACGCGCGGATCCATAAACTCGTAGAGCCGCTGCGTGGTTTGCAGAGCCGCCGCCTTAACAGTGTCATCGGCAAACGTCGATGCCCGCTCAATCACCTGCGGCATCACCTCGGGCGCCATGGTAAACATCACCTTGGGCTGCGGCTCGCGCAAAAACTCGGCAAAATCGACCACCTGGTAGGGCACGCCGTCGACGCGCGACAGGTGCTCGACACACGCGTTGCTCTCGGGCACGTAGAACACGCCGTCTCGGGGGCAGACGGGCGTTGCCGGAAGGTCCGCCATGTGCTTGCAGATGCGCGCGATGGTCTCGCCCGGCAGCGGATAGCTCAGCTCGTTGATGTCGTGCGCGCGGTCGATGACCTCGGCGCCGCCGCAGCCCACCATCACGTCTACCAGGTCTTCGATGCCCCAGAGCTCGTACATGGCCTCGGTCGCGTGGGCATCGCGCCCGGTGCACAGGCCAAAGAGCACGCCGCGCTCGCGCAGGGCGCGGATCGCCGCCACGGTGCGCGGGGACACCGTGTGCTGGCTCGTGAGCAGCGTGCCGTCGATATCGCAGAACACGGCTTTGATATGGCTGAAGGTGGTGTCCATGGGGGCCTTTCTGGGTTGTGCAGCGGTGTGGGATGTATTCGTGAACGGCGTACATGGTATACCAAGGCGCGCACGGGACGCTTTGGCGCAAAACCACCACAAAGGTGCCTGTCCCCTTTGTGGTGGCTGGACCCGCAGGATGGCATGGCCCGGGGCACAAAGCATCACAACATTCGACGTTTTTCGGCAAAATCGCAATTTTCATCGAATGTTGTGATGGTTTTTACTGCCTTGCGGCACGATCCAAATGCCGGCGTCCAAACAGCAGCAGCGCCGCGGGAACCGCCGTCACGACCATGCCCGCCCCTACGAGCGTCTGCTGCACACCAAACGTCGCCGCCAGCCACGGGGCAATCGCCAGCGGCGCCACGCCGGCGAACATGTTGCCAAAGCCCATGACCGAGTTCACGCGACCGAGCTGCTCGAGCGGGGCCGTCGTTTGCACGATAGTGTTGTGGAGCGGGTTGACGACGCCCCAGGCCACGCCCAGGGCAATCTGTCCGACGAGGGCTATGCCCACGTACGGCGTTCCCACGTAGAGCAGGCTTCCCAGACCCACGGACATAAGCGCCACGAGCAGCGTTTTTAGGTTGACCAGATGCGGCGGCAAGCGGAGCGCGACCACGGCGCCCAGCACCGCGCCCACACCGCTGGCCGACGAGAGCCAGCCCATCCACTCAACACCGACGTGCAGGACATCGCGGTAGAAGAACGACTCCAGCGGGTCGAAGGCGCCGTAGCCAAAGTTCGAAAGGAAGATGATGCCGAAAAGTAGCGCGAGGACGCTGTTGGTAAAGACCGTCTTGATGCTGGTCGCGAAGGTGACGCGGGAAGATGTGTTGGGGTCGGGGCTTTGTCCCGCACGCTCCCCTTCCTCTGCCGAATCGGCATCCGCATCCCCGGCGACATGGCTGGCCTTCGGCCTAAAGCCCCAACCGGCGACGAGCGCCAGCACTGTAAAGAGCATCATGAGCACAAACACCGCGCGCGACGACGCAGCAGCCGCGACAAAGCCGCCCAGCGTGGGGCCAACGATGATACTCACGTTTGAAAACATGGCGATGGCGGAGTTGATGTCTTTGAGCTCGACGGGATCATCGGTGAGGTAGGCCGGATAGGACGTGGCAATGGGCTGGGCGAATCCCATCACAAAGCCCAGAAACACCGCGCCAAGCAGGACGACGCCGGTCGCGCTACCAAAGGCGATGATTGCCGTGCCAGTTGCGAGAGCGCCGACGATGCTCAGCAAGAAATGACGGCGCGGGCCCCAGGCGTCGAGCGCCGCGCCGCCCGCAAAGGATCCCAAGATCACGAATACGTTCATAAAAAGGACGGCCAGCGATGTTGCGACGACCGAGGCATCGTCCGCATAGGTGAGCGTTCCGATGACGCCGATAAAGTAGCTGGTCTGAAAACCGGTGTAGATGAGGAAGCGCATTGCCACCAGGCGTTTAGCCTGCGCGGACAGCGAAGGTTGAGGTCTTGAGAGAAGAGATGCGAGCATGGAGACTCCTTGTTTCATACGAATACGGGCGGCGGGCATTCGCCACCGTCTATCGAATCAATCAATCCGCATGAAACATTAAGGACGCATCAGGACCCTTCTCTCCGTTTTTCGCCCGTCATGAACTACTTGGTAGATTGTAAGACATGTCCCAAACATCTACTAAAGCAAAATCCACCACAAAGGTGCCTGGCCCCTTTGTGGTGGAAATGACGTTTGCCCAGATAAAACCTGCCAAAACAAACCTGTCCCTTTTTGGCAGGTTTTAGGCCAGGTGGTCTTGGATGAGATCGCAGATGGCTCGGGCGTCGTTGATGTTGATGGCTCGGGTCGCAAAGCCGGCATCGAACGCCTGGCGTGCCAGGGCTTCGTTGCAGGCAAGGGCCAGGGTGTGACCGTCGACCAGGTCGAGCGAGCTCTTGCCGCGCAGACGGTCGACACCGGAGCGCGCGACCACGATGTTGTCGAAGCCCTCGGTCTTGTAGCCCTCGATGATCACCACATCGACATCGTTGTAACGCGACAGCAGCTCGCGCGCGGGCATCTCGTCCTCCTCGCGCGTATCGGCGTACTCCGCCCAGCGCGTGGCGCAGATGAGGCCCACGTGCTTGGATCCGGCCTGGTGATGGCGCCAGGTGTCCTTAGCGGGCACATCGATATCAAAGCCGTGGTGCCCATGATGCTTGAGCGAACCCACGCGCAGGCCGCGGCGGGTGAGCTCGGCGATAACCTTCTCGACGAGCGTGGTCTTGCCCGAGTTTTGGTAGCCGATAAACGCGATCGCGGGGACGGCCGGTGCCGGAGCTACGGGCGCGACGGCGACGGGTGCGCTCGCAGGTGCGTCGCCCGCGGCTCCCACGGCCTCAACAGCAGCGGCCTGGCGCTCGGCGCGGTCCCACACACCCGAGCGACCGCCTTCCTTGTGCAGCAGGCGCACGTCGACGATCTCCATGCCGCGATCGACGGCCTTGCACATGTCATAGATGGTCAGGCACGCAGCACTCGCTCCGGTCAGAGCCTCCATCTCAATACCCGTCTTGCCCGTCACGCCCGCCGTGACCAGCACGTGAAAGCCAACCTGCCCGTCCGCGCGCGCCGGCGCCCAACCCTCGGGCACGTCCTCGGCCGGCGTCCCCGCCGCAGCGATGGGCGCAATGTCGCACTTACTCTTGGTAATGAGCAGCGGATGGCACATGGGGATGATGTCGCTCGTGCGCTTGATGGCCATAATGCCCGCCACGCGCGCGCAGGCAAGCACGTCGCCCTTTTTGGCGCGGTCCTGCAGCACCATGGCCTGCGTCTCGGGATGCATGAGGATGGTGCCCTCGGCGATGGCGATGCGATGGGTCTCGGCCTTGTCGGACACGTCGACCATGCGTACCTCGCCCTTGGCGTCCACATGCGTCAGCTCGTCGCGACGGGCGTCGCGGGCGGGCTCGGTGGCGGCACTGGCAGTCGGCTTCGCGCCTGCAACGGCATCGCTGGCCGCAGCCGTGACTTTGTGGGCAGACATCGCAGCCCTGCGAGCGGCCTTGGTGGCATCGGCGTACCTGCTCTTGGCCATATGATCATCCTCCGATTTGGGACATAAATCGTTGCGTGCCCTCAATTATCGCGTGTTCCTGCGGTTTGTGGGCCACGGCATCGCGCCAAATCGAAAGTACCTGCATATCATCACCACGGTGCAGCGCCTCACGCACCGAATACTCGGCATCGCTAAACAGGCACGGACGCACGTTTCCGTCGGCCGTCAGGCGCAGACGGTTGCAATTCGCACAAAAATGGTTGGACATGGCGCTAATAAAGCCGACCGTTCCCGCCGCGCCCGAAAAGTGCCAATAGCGCGCAGGGCCCGCGCCGGCAGGAGCGTCGTTGATGTCAAGCGGCTCGAGCTCGCCCAGGCCCGCCGCGGCGGCCCCGACATTAATGCGCGCCCGCAGCTCGTCGCTCGGCACGGTGTCGCTCGCGTCCCACAGCTCGGGATTGAGCGCGGGCGCGTGAGGGTCTACGGCACAATGCGAGCTCGTGCGCTCGTCACCGATGGGCATGTATTCGATAAAGCGCAGGTGGATGGGGCGGTCGACGGTCAGTCGTGCAAGGGCCGCCACATCCTGGTTGAGCCGGCGCACCACAACGCAGTTGACCTTAACGGGTTCAAAACCCCAAGCCAGCGCCGCGTCGATGCCAGCCATGGTCTGTTCGAGTCGACCCAGGCGCGTAATCTTTCCAAAGAGCGTAGGGTCGAGTGTGTCGAGCGAGATGTTAACGCGGTTAAGACCGGCATCTTTGAGCTGCGGTGCCAGCTTGGGCAGCAGGGCGCCGTTGGTGGTGAGCGAGATGTCCTCGATCTGCGGAATCGCGCGGATGTCGCGGATGAGCGGGATGATACGGCGGCTGACCAGCGGCTCGCCGCCCGTCAGGCGCACGCGGCGAATGCCCTCCCCCGCTACCAAGCGCACAAAGCGGGCGATTTCCTCGGCGCTGAGCAGCTCGTCGTGCGCGCGGGGTGCCACGCCATCGGCCGGCATGCAGTAAATGCAGCGGAAATTGCACTTGTCGGTAACGGCAATGCGCAGGTAGTTGATATCGCGGCCAAAGCCGTCATGTTGCACGTGCCCGTCCACGCAGCCCTCCCCTCACGCGGCGTTTTATTCTTCGGAAAACATAATACCCCACGAGAAAATCATGCCGACACCCGTACGACAGGACAGGCCGCTTCGAGCAAAACGGACTTTCCAAGCCCATCCTCAACACAAACCATCACAACATTCGATGCTTTTCCCGTTTTTGGCAAAAAACGTCGAATGTTGTGATGGTTTGCCTGTCCACGGCACCCCGTAGGAGGACCGGAACGCCCCTAAAGGCCGCCGCCCCAATGCCGAATCACGAATTCTCGCAGGTCGTTTTGACGTTTCTGGAACGCTTCGCTTCGGTCACACTTAAGGCCCATAGCGAGCGCGATGGCGTTCATCGCCCGATGCAATTGCAGCTGGTGGGCAAACTGAGTCCCGGTGAGGACAATCATCCTAAAGCCCAGCGCGCTCAGCACGGTCATACGCTCTGCATCCGACGCGCTGCGCTGTTTATCAAGATGGTCCGAGCCGTTGTATTCAATCCCCGTACCACTCGCTGGCGCATATACGTCGATCTCGAAATACCCGGCCTTAGCGAGATATTTGAACTCGCTGGGAACATCGACCCGATGGTTGAGCTCGATCTTGGCGTATCCCAGCCCGCCCTGGGAACGTTTTGCTACGACCATGATTGCGGTGGCCGTCTCCATGGGCGACCGCGCGCCATCGTGCACGCGCTTGAGCACGGCGGCCGCGCGTATAGCCCCCTGACGAGATCGGTTCTCATTGCAATAAGCAATCAAGTCGGCAACGGTATACCTCTGCCCCATCTCGATATAATCGCCTGTCGACAGATGATTCAAATGGTATCGGGCGCAGATTTCGTAGCCATATTCCAACTGCTCGGGCTCACTCATCCACGAACCCGCTTGGACAAAGCACATGGCCTCATCAACCACCAGAAGGCCCTCTGCCACCTCGATAAGATGGCCTGGAGGTACCGGCGCTCCAAACACGTGGCACCTAAATCCAGCCGGCGTCGAGCGCTCAAAATCGAAGTTGACGAGCGTGTCGATATGATCGAGCTCTTCTCGTGGAATACCAAGCGAAACCAGATAGTCGGTAACGATCCCAGCTGCCGTTGAAGCCCTCAGACCCTTGGCATCGAGTCCCAATTTGGGCAGGCCCGCAGTCGGCTCCGCCTCGTTAGCAAGCGAGTCCTCATCGTATAGGCTGCTTGCTCGCGAGAGCGGCTCGGACGGACGCGCCACGTTGTGGTACAGCCAGGCAGTCTTATGGGACAGGACGATCGGCAGGTCCATGAGCCCTCCAATGGAGTCGGATAACCAACCTTATTCCCCGGCCCACGGGTCCGCACACCTTCGTGCGCAAGAAAGCGATTCCACCCGGTCGAGTGGCAGAAAAACCATCACAACATTCGATGCTTTTCCCGTTTTTGGCGAAAAGTGTCGAATGTTGTGATGGTTTGAGTCGAGGTGAGGAGCACGGAGGGGTCAAAGCATCGTGCTCGAACGGGTTAATCCAACTCTTTTAAGCCATGCGCCAGCTGCCAGTACTCGCCGTGCTGGGCGAGCAGCTCTTCGTGCGTGCCGCGCTCGATGATGCGGCCGTGTTCGAGGACCATGATGGCGTCGGCGTCGCGGACGGTGGACAGGCGGTGCGCGATCATAAACGTGGTGCGACCGCGCATGATGCGGTCCATACCGCGCTCGATGAGCTTTTCGGTACGCGTGTCAATGGAGCTCGTGGCCTCGTCCAGGATGAGCACCGGCGGATCGGCAACGGCCACGCGCGCGATGGCGAGCAGCTGACGCTGGCCCTGCGACAGGTTGGCGCCATCGGCCGTGACCGGTGTGTCGTACCCTCTAGGCAGGCGGCGGATAAACGAGTCGGCGCAGGCGGCCTCGGCAGCGGCGCGCACTTCCTCGTCGGTCGCGTCGAGCTTGCCAAAGCGGATGTTCTGCGCAATGGTGCCGCTAAACAGGTGCGTGTCCTGCAGCACAATGCCGAGCGACCCGCGCAGGCTGGCCTTGGCAATGTGCTTGACGTCGATGCCGTCGTACGTGATCTCGCCGTCATCGACCTCGTAGAAGCGGTTGATGAGGTTGGTAATGGTCGTCTTGCCGGCGCCCGTGGAGCCCACAAACGCAATCTTTTGCCCCGGCTTGGCAAACAGGTTGAGGTCCGTGAGCACGCGGGCGCCCGGCACGTAGGAAAAGTCCACGGCATGGAAGCGCACGTCGCCGGCAAGCGGGACCAAGCCGCACGTGAGCTCGGTGCCGTCGGCGGCCACCGCGCGGCCCGACTCATCAACGGCTGCCACGTCATGCAGGTGCCCGTAGACGCCCACGCCCTGGCCCTCGGGAATTTTCCACGCCCATGCGGCATCGCCCGTCTGCACCAGCTCCACGCAGCCCTCGTCCACCTCGGGCTCAAGGTCCATAGCCGCAAACAGGCGCTCGGCACCGGCCAACGCGTTGAGCAAGAAGTTGCCGAGCTGCGTAAACTGGTTGATGGGCATGGCGGCCTGGCGCACAAAGACCAGGTAGCTTGCAAGCGCGCCCACGTCGGAGAGTCCCTTGATGCAGAGCATGCCGCCCGCCACGGCGACGATGGCATAATTGACGTAGCCAATCACGACGGTCATGGGCACCATGGAGTTGGCATAGCTCACGGCGGCGGTGCCGGTGCGGCGAAGCTCGTCGTTGCGGCAGGTGAAGCCGGCAACATTCGCCGCCTCGCGGTTAAAGACCTTGATGACCTTTTGGCCCGAGACCATCTCTTCGATATATCCGTCCAGGTCGCCAAGCGATGCCTGCTGGGCGGCAAAGAAGCGCTTAGAGCGCGCGCCCGAGTAGCGCGCATACAGCACAATGGCCGCATCGCACACGAGTGTGATAATCGTGAGCTGCCAGTTAAGGATGATGAGCATGGCCGTGGTGCCCACAACCTGAATGGCGGCCTGAATCACGTTGGCAAAGCTGTTGTTAAGCGCCTCGGAGACGGTGTCGACGTCGTTGGTGAAAAAGCTCATGATGTCGCCCGAGCGCGTGCTGTCAAAATAACTGAGCGGCAGCGTCTGGATGTGCGCGAACAGGTCGCGGCGAATATCGGACACCACGTGTTGGGCCGCGCGCACCATAATCTGCGAGTAGCCCAGGGCCGAGAGCACGCCCGCAGCGTAGATGATCGCCGTCAGGATGACCTGCTTGGCAAGCAGTTCCTCCCCGCCCGTGGCCAAACCGTTAACGATGGGGCGCACCATGTAGGTGCCGGCGAGGCTCGCGATGGCGGCAACGGAGGCGAGCACGCCCACCGCGAGCAACGAGAACTTGGCATGCCCCATGTAGGAGAGCAAGCGACGCACAGTGCGCTTGAGGTCGGCCGGGCGTGCTTGGGCTGCGGTCTTAGGCATGGCGCTCACCCCCTTCCAAGGGCGATCCGCATGCGACGGAGGAAAATGGATCATTCGCGCAACCATCGTCGCTGCCGTCGCCGGCGTCCGCGTTCCTCGCAAACTCCATCTGCGAGGCGTAAATCTCCTGGTATATGTTGTCGCCCGCCAGCAGTTCCTCGTGCGTGCCCACGCCGTGGACACGACCGTCGTCCAGCACCACAATGCGATCGGCATCCATGACGCTCGCGATGCGCTGGGCGATGATGAGCACGGTCGCATCGGGAATCCGAGCGATGTGCTCGCGAATCTTAGCGTCGGTCGCCATATCGACCGCGCTGGTGGAGTCATCAAAAATGAGCACGCGCGGATGCTTGAGCAGCGTGCGCGCGATGCACAGGCGTTGCTTCTGGCCACCCGAGACACCGGCGCCGCCTTGGCCCAACTCGCCGTCCAGCCCGCCGATGCGATCAAGGAACTCGTCCACGCACGCCGCGCGGCAAGCCGCGAGGAGCTCATCGTCCGACGCCTGCGGATTGCCCCACTGCAGGTTCTCGCGCACGGTACCCGTAAACAGCACATTCTTTTGCAGCACAATGCCCACAGCGTCGCGCAAGGCGGCGAGGTCGTAGTCGCGCACGTCGCGTCCGCCCACAAGCACGGCGCCTTCGGTGGCGTCGTACAGGCGCGCAATCAGCTGCACAAGCGAGCTCTTGCCCGAGCCCGTGCCGCCGAGGATGCCCACCGTCGAGCCGCTCTCGATGCGAAGGTCGATATGCTGGAGCACATCCTCGGCTGCATCCGCGCGGTATTTAAAGGAAACGTCGCGAAACTCGATACTGCCGTCCGCTGGCGCCGCAATCGCGAGGTCTCCCGCGGGGTTGGCGATAAAGGGTTCCTCATCGAGCACCTCGGCGATACGGCCCACACTCGTAAGAGCGCGCGTGAGCAGCAAAAACACGTTGGAAATCATCATGAGCGAATTCATGATCAGCAGCACGTAGCTCATAAAGCCCGTGAGCGAGCCCACGCCCAGCTTGCCGGCGAGAATCATGCGGCCGCCAATCCACAGGATAGAGAGCGCAGCCACGTACATCGACAGCTGAAACACCGGCAGGTTGAGCACCGCGCTGCCAAAGGTCTTTGTCGCAGTGCCGGCGAGCTCGGTATTGACGGTGTCGAACTTGGCCTCCTCGTGCTCGGCACGCACATACGCCTTGACGGCACGCACGGCGGTGAGGTCTTCCTGTACCACGCCGTTGAGGTGGTCCATCGAGGTCTGGAGTTGGCGGTAGAGCGGACTGACGCGATAGGTGATGGCGCCCAGTACGATTGCCAGCACGGGCAAGATGATCGCAAAGACGGTGGCGAGCGGGCGCGACAGCATCAGCGCGTAGATAAGGCCGACGATAAGCGTCACCGGGCCGCGCACCATAGGGCGAAAGCCGTTGCCCACAGCATTTTGGATAACGGTGATGTCCGTGGTCATGCGGGTGACGAGCGAGCTGGCGTCGTAGTTGTCCAGGTTACCAAAAGCGAGCGTCTGAATCTTTTTGTACTCGGCCTCGCGCAGGTTAGCGCCTAGGCCCGAGGCAACGCGGGCGGACGTGCAGGCATAACCCAAGCCCAGTACCAGCGAAAGCGCAGCGCACACCAGCATGTACGCGCCCTGCAGCAGCATGTAGTTGATATCACCCGCAGGCACGCCCACATCGATGATGTTGGCCATGATGACCGGGATAAACAGCTCGAGCACCGTCTCGACCGACACAAAGAACACGCCGAGGATGGCATCGCGACGGTATGCCCCTAGATAGGAAAACAGTATTTTGAGATTGCGCACGCAGGTTCAACCCCCATCAAACGTTGTTCGCAAACGCACGTATTATTGCGCGCCGAATAATGGTGTCAAGTATTCCGAAATCGTTTTCTGCAAGGTTAGCGCCGGCGGCGAGTTCTCGTGATGTGTGTCCATATTCACTCGGAATAATGGTGCGCGAGACTTTTTCGCCCCGTCGTCATCACAAACCTTGACTCTACAATCGTTGTAGGGTTTTCACTACACTGGTACGTAAACAAACCCAGCCAGAAAGCCCCGCCCATGGAACATGACCTCACACGCGGCAATGTCCTCAAGACCATCGCGGTCTTTGCCCTGCCCTATATGCTCTCGTACTTTTTGCAGATGCTCTACGGCATGGCCGACCTGTACATGATGGGGCAGTTTAGCGGCGCCGCCGGCATCACCGCCGTGGGCAATGGCGCGCAGACGCTCTATATCATTACCGTGACGCTCGTGGGTCTGGCCATGGGAACGACGGTTATCGTCGGCCATGCCGTGGGCTCGCGCCGCTTCGATCGCGCCGAGACCGCCATCGGCAACACCATCACGCTCTTTATGGGTGTCTCGGTAGTGCTGGCCGCCGTCCTGCTCGCACTGTGCCCGCAGATCGTGGCGCTCATTGGCACACCGGCCGAGGCAGTCGAAGGCACTGCCGCCTACCTGCGTATCTGCTTTATCGGCATTCCCTTTATCGCCGCGTACAACATTCTTTCGGCCATCTTTCGCGGGCTGGGCGATTCCCGCTCGCCTATGTACGTGATTGGCGTGGCATGCATCATTAATATCGCGCTCGACTTTCTGTTTATCGGCCACATGGGACTCGGCCCCGTGGGCGCGGCGCTCGGCACGGTGACCGCGCAGACGGCCAGCGTTGCCCTCGCGCTCGTGTGGCTCAAGAGCCGCCGCACAAACATCCACGTTAAGCGCAGCGACCTGCGCCCCCAGCCCGAGGTGCTCGGCAGCATCCTTAAAATCGGCGTGCCCGTGGCTGTGCAGGACGGCTGCATCCAGGTGGCGTTTATGTTTATCACCGTCATCGCCAACCATCGCGGCCTGGTCGACGCCGCCGCCGTGGGCCTGGTCGAGAAGATGATCAGCTTTTTGTTCATTGTGCCGAGCTCCATGGGTGCCACCGTCAGCGCGCTCACGGCGCAGAATGCCGGCGCGTGCAAGAGCGACCGCGCACGTCAGGTGCTCAAAGACGCCATGACAATCTCGGTGGTGTACGGCTGCCTGATCACGGTGCTGATGTGGCTGGTGGCTCCGGCGTTTATTGGCTTTTTTGCCAAGGACGCTGCGGTAGTCGCAGCCGGCACCGGCTATATGCGCAGCTATATTTTCGACGCAATCTTTGCCGGCATCCACATTTGCTTTAGCGGCTTTTTCGCTGCATACGGCAAGAGCTACATCGGCTTTGCGCACAACGTGCTGGCCGTGGCGCTCATTCGCGTGCCGGGCGCGTGGCTGCTGTCGAACGCCTATTCCGACACGCTGTTTCCCATGGGCATCGCCTCGCCGTGCGGATCGATTTTGTCGGCGGTCATCTGTGTTGTCGCGTTTACCGTGCTCAACCGGCGCGGGGCTTTTGACAAGTTGGCAGCGTAGCGGGGCAACGTGAGATTGCCCTGATCGACGACATCATCAGCGACGATCCCACAACCTACGTGACGCAGATCACGGTGCCGGTTGCCCCGTCCAAATAAGAACTGCCCAGAAAACGTTCGGCTGAAAGCAGAATCTTGACGTTATAGGCCATATTTTGCCTCAAGGTCATCGAGAGCCTCAAAGGCATCACGCGCCATGCCAGCAGTACGCTCCCGCTCGGCCACAGCTATACGAGCCATCAGACGAGCCTTAGCCTGTTCCTGAACCATGAAGTCATAGTCTTCAGATCGAAGTACAACAAATTTGCTATAGCCGTTTTTTGTAACAGTCACTGGACCAGGAGCCTCCCAACAAGCTCGCCAAACGCCGGGGACAATCCCCGATATGGCGGTTTTACTCCTCCGGAATCGGAAACGCACGGATGAACTCTGCAGGCGAGAAGGTCTTGATGGTCGAGCGCACAAAAGCGGCGCGGTCACGCGTGATGATAAAGTCCACGCCGGCACGCTCGGCCATCGCACGGATACAGCCGTCCTCAAAGTCCGGCTCATCGGAATAGGCGGAGGTAAAACAAGCTTCTTGGTCGAGAGGCTCTACCGAGTAGCTCTTAAGACAGTCGCGCACTACCTCGCGGGCGCGCGCCTCGTCTGTCTGTTTAGTGAGAATGTAGTACGCGTCCTTGAGAGAGCAGGCCGAAACAACACCCTCGATAAGTCCCACGTCAACGAGCCCCTTGATCGTTTGCGCCGCTGCGTGCTCCAGCCGGCCCGGAAGCACGCAATCGAGCAGAAAGTTGGTATCAAGAAATGCCCTCATAGGTAGCGCTCCCTCGCGACGCGCTTTTCATCTTCAACCGTCATCGTATCGAGCGGCGTTCCCTTTGGCATGTTAGCCACGATATCGAGATACTCCTGGTAGTCCTCATTCTCCGCGAGCATCTCACGGATCTCCTTCCAGGTGATCTTGGGATGCCACATCGTACCCACGTCGCGCTTGGGCTTGTCCGTGCCGCACGCCGGCTTTGCGCCCCCACGCTCCTGAGCAGCGTCATATTCCACCGCAACGGGGCTTTCATAGTCGAGCGGCACGATCTTGAACAACGGCTTGCTCCGCTTGAAGACCACAACCTCCTCGCCATCATTGGCAACCCTTTCGGCCACCTGCGTAAGGTTTTGGCGCAGTTCCGAAAACGCGACGGTAACCATAACTGCTCCTCTCAACATATATCTTTACTGCTAAGTATACACGTTAATGTTAATGTTAAAGTGTATAAAACTCATCACGATGGGGCAGCCCTGTTGTGGGACCTCACTGCGGGGCCCCTTTGCTTTGTATGAATCTTCTATCGCTCCGGAACGACACCGCTCCGCAGGGTCACCCTCAGCAACCTACATGACGCGGATCATGCTGCCCGCCACCACGCCCAAATAAAAACCTCCCGGAAAGTATCAACCTTTCCGGGAGGTTTTCTAATTTGATTATCGATGTCCTAAGCCTGGGGCACCTGACCAGTCGCCAGGATCTGCTCGAGTGCGTCCTCGTCCAGCACGGGCACGCCCAGCTGCTCGGCCTTGGTGAGCTTGGAGCCCGCTTTGGGGCCGGCGACCAGATAGCTCGTCTTCTTTGAAACACTGCCCGAGACCTTGGCACCAAGCACCTTGAGCGCCGCGCCTGCCTCGTCGCGCGTGCGGTTGACGAGCGTGCCGGTGAGCACGAAGGTCAGACCCGCAAGCGGCTGTGCGTCGGCGAGCTCGCCCGCCACGCCAGCGTCGGCCGGGGCTTTTCGCGGGGGGGGGCGCCCCCAAGAGCCA
>OBZW01000626.1_pt1 | contig 18089 bp, 10 predicted proteins | sample 1477021 | NCBI WGS metagenome assembly OBZW01 (sample SAMEA2580262, study PRJEB22360) | human gut metagenome | biome: human gut; feature: human-associated habitat; material: faeces | place: Denmark | collected 2008/2010
ACAGCTTCCGGTTTTTTGGTAGGTACTTATGTACCTTTGGGCGTTCTACCTAATTTTGCTCAACTACTAATGAAATGTACCCCAGCAACTTATATTGCTGCACTTTATCGACAAGTACTCATGAAAGAAGCATTAAGTGAGACCTTTAAAGGTCAAGATAAGCTTCTTCAAGAGTTTCAAGAAAAAATGGGTGTTCAGCTCAAATGGCAAACTTTATTGACAAAGGAAAATACTTACTTTATAGTGTTAGGAGGTATTCTTCTAGTAGGCATTCTTTGGGCTGTTTTAGTGAAAAAGTCTAGTAAGAAAAAATAAGTGAGAGTTGGAATAGGAATGAAACTTCGTTTTGAAGAAAAATCAGATATTTCGACAAAGGACCCCTGTGTGGTTATCCAAGCAGAGCGATTGTCTGATCAAGCACGAGAGGTAATGGATTACCTCGAACAGTTTTCGACAGTGAATCAAGTAGTGATCCCTATCAAAACAGATGATCATTTGATCATGGTGAAAATTGATGACATTATTCTAGCCGAGATTGATAAGAATCAGCTAACCATTTATACGACAGACAAAACGTTCACCATCAGAGATACTTTGATAAATTTTCAACATCGGATTAATCGTCGTAATTTTTTACAGATATCACGCCACGCGGTGATGAATATCGACCATTTAGAATCGCTATCGGATAGTTTTTCAGGCAATATGATGGCTAAACTGACACGTGGAGTAAAATCAAGTGTCAGTCGGAAATATGTCAAATCCTTGATGGATTATTTAGGGGTATAGGAGAAAGTGATGAAACGAGTTATAGCTTATTTTGTATCTGGTATAAGGACAGGATCCTTCTTTTATTTGTGTTTGGTGTTATTATCCCATGTCTATACCAACATCGTCTATCCCGCTGTAAATGTCCACAACATCCTAGCGATCTTTTTAATGAGTGGGACAATGGGGGTCTTGACATTCATTCTTGAGGAAGAAGAGTTTTTGACCTATAGTTTGCGTGTGGCTTTGCATTTAGTTGTGACAGCTACCATTTTAGCATTGACCTACCTGTTTTTTGGCTGGGGGACAGTCTTACGGAGCCCGATTCCTTGGTTGATCTTCCTAGCCATTTACGGCCTGATCTGGCTGTACCAGATTTGGCAACTCCATAAAAAAACTCAACGAATCAACCAAGCATTGTTGCATCGCAGAAAAGGGAAATAGTCTCAGAAAAAAGTGTATAAGAAAACCACGAAGTTCATACCAAAATTCGTGGTTTTGCTTTCTTAATAAGTCAAAACAAAGTATTTTTTCTTACCGCGACGGATAACGGTCAATTCATTTTCTAATTTATCGCTATTGCTCAATACATAGTCAAGGTCTTGGATGCGTTCGCCGTTGACGTAGATCGCTCCATTTTGAACATCTTCGCGGGCTTGGCGTTTAGAGTTTACCACACCAGCTGTGACCAAGAGTTCAACAATGTTGAGGTTGTCTTCTGCTTGGACCTGGTAGTTTGGCACACCACGAAGTCCTTGTTTGAGTTCTTTGACAGACAAGTTCTTGATGTTTCCTGCAAAGAGTTGTTCCGTGATGTTGAGGGCTTCTTTGTAGGCTTCTTCACCGTGAACGAGAGAGACCACTTCACGCGCCAAGATCTTTTGAGCCAAGCGTTCATGAGGAGCAGCCTCAAACTGTTTGCGGATCTCTTCGATTTCGTCCAGTGATAAGAAAGTGAAGATTTTCAAGAAGCGTACAGCATCGGCATCCATGACATTCATCCAGAATTGGTACATTTCGTATGGAGATGTTTTGTCTGCATTGAGCCAGACCGCATTGCCTTCTGATTTCCCAAATTTCTTACCAGTTGCATCTGTGATCAAAGGCACAGTCATGACATGACCAGTTTTATCTGCCTTACGACGCATCAACTCAGTACCCGCTGTCATGTTTCCCCATTGGTCAGATCCACCGATTTGAAGGGTTACATTGTGTTCTTGGTTGAGAACGTAGAAGTCGTATCCTTGCATGATTTGGTAGGCAAACTCTGTGTAAGAAATTCCTGTCTCAATCCGTTTTTTAACAGATTCCTTACTCATCATAGCATTGACCGTAAAATATTTCCCGACATCCCGAAGGAAGTCAATAAAGCTAATGCTTCCGAACCAATCGTAGTTGTTGACCATTTCGGCTTTATTGTCACCATTTTCAAAATCGAGGAAACGAGACAATTGCCCTTGAATGGAGCGAACCCATTCTTGTACAGTTTCTTTTGTTTGGAGACTACGTTCAGCATCTCTGAAGGACGGATCTCCAATGAGACCAGTCGCACCGCCAACGAGCGCATAAGGTTTGTGGCCTGCTAGTTGAAGGCGACGGCTCGTCAAGATGGCCACCAAGTGACCAAGGTGAAGGCTGTCAGCAGTTGGATCATAACCCGTATAATAAGAAACCTGACCTTCTTCTAGTGCTTTGCGCAAGGCTTCTTCATCCGTTGTTTGAAATACCAAACCACGCTCTTTTAGCTCATCAAAAATGTGCATGTGTCTTTTCTCCTTTATTTATTCATTTGTTCATCCTTCTATTCTACCATAAACCAAGGAAATGGCAATGATTTCCATCATTTTCTTACATCTCTGATAAGGAACGATAAGGAACTATCACGAATTCTTGCGCGCTTGTGATTGAAATCGGAGGGCCTAATCTGCTATAATATAGGGAACAAGGAGAAAGAATCAGTGAATCAATTCAAAGAGAAGATGCAAGAATATTGGAAGAAGATCCAACAATTCTTTTCAAAACTGTACAAAGATATTTCCAAGAAGGAAAACAATGAAGAAAGTGGCTGGTCTGTTGGCGATATAGTTGCGACCTGTTTGCGAACCCTCAAACTCTTGTGGGATGTGATGATCGCCCTGTTCGTGTGCCTCTTTTTATTTGGTGCAGGGATCGGGATTGGTTATGCAGCGAGCCTCTTTAGCAATGTCAAGGTTCCAAAGACAGAAGAACTGGTCCAGCAGGTTCGCAATGTGAGCAGTGTTTCAAAACTGACCTATTCCGATAAGAGCTTGATTGCAGAGGTGGACAGTGACTTGATCCGCACGCCGGTAGCGGGAGATGCTATTTCGGACAATGTCAAAAAGGCTGTGATTGCGACAGAAGATGAGAACTTTGAAAGCCATAATGGGGTTGTGCCCAAAGCGGTTCTTCGGGCAACGCTTGGATCTGTAGCCGGTGTGGGTTCCTCTAGTGGGGGCTCGACCCTAACCCAGCAATTGATCAAACAGCAAGTTGTCGGAGATGCTCCAACCTTTACTCGTAAGGCGACAGAGATTGTCGATGCCTTAGCTTTAGAGCGGGGAATGGATAAAAATGAAATCCTCACAACCTACTTAAATGTTTCGCCTTTTGGTCGTAACAATCGGGGACAAAATATTGCAGGTGTGGAAGCGGCAGCTCAAGGGATTTTTGGTGTTTCTGCAAAAGACTTAACTGTCCCACAAGCGGCTTTTATTGCTGGCTTGCCTCAAAGCCCCATCGTCTATTCTCCTTATGCAGCAGATGGTAGCTTAAAGAAAAAAGAAGATCTTGAGCTTGGTTTAGCGCGTGCCAAAGACGTCTTGTTCAATATGTACCGAACAGGAGTCCTGTCGAAAAAAGACTATGAAACCTATGCCCAATATGATTTGACCAAGGACTTCCTTGCTTCTGATGGGATCGAGAAAACACCACATGACTACCTCTACTTCCAAGCAATGGCAGAAGCAAAAGACGCCATGTATGATTACTTGATCAAGCGTGACAATGTGACCAAGCAAGACCTTAAAAATAATGAAACAGTCAAGTCTTATCAAGCATTAGCTGAAACTGAATTGCGAGAAGGTGGCTACACCATTCAAACAACCATTAATAAGCCTGTTCACAATGCGATGCAGGCGGCGGTGGCAAATTATGGTAGTGTTTTGGATGATGGGACAGGTCTTGTAGAAGTCGGCAATGTTCTTTTAGACAACCGAACGGGAGCCATTTTAGGATTTATCGGTGGACGCAATTTTGACGGTAATCAAAACAACCATGCCTTTGATACAGAACGCTCGCCGGGATCAACCATTAAACCACTGTTGGCCTATGGTATCGCCATCGATCAAGGCCTGATGGGAAGTAATAGTATCCTCTCAAACTACCCGACCAATTTCTCAAGTGGGCAGCCGATCATGCACGTCGACAGTAAAGGGACGGCCATGATGGACCTCCGTGAGGCTCTGAATACCTCTTGGAATATTCCTGCTTATTGGACCTACCGGACCCTGCGTGAAAAGGGTGTGGATGTTCCCTCTTACATGAAGAAAATGGGTTATGATATTCCAGAATACGGTATTGAAAGTTTACCAATGGGTGGAGGAATTGAGGTCACCGTTGCCCAGCACACCAATGGCTTCCAAACCATTGCCAATAATGGGGACTACCTCAAACGCTACATGGTTGAACAAATCATCGACCGAGATGGAGATGTGGTCTACAAGCACGAAGCAGATCCGGTTCGTGTCTACTCTCCAGCGACGGCAACCATTATGCAAGACCTTTTGCGTGGCGTACTCACTTCGGGGGCTACAACGACCTTCAAGAACCGGATTGGTCAAGTCAATCCAACACTTGCAGGGGCTGACTGGATTGGGAAAACTGGTACCACTAACTCCAATGGCGACATGTGGTTGATGTTGTCGACGCCAAATGTTTCCTTGGGTGGCTGGATCGGTCATGATAACAATGCGTCCATGCAAACCTTGACTGGTTACAACAACAATGCTCAGTACATGGCGCAGTTGGCCAATGCGATCTACCAAGCAGATCCAAGTCTCTTTGGAATTCAGGATAAATTTACGCTCGATAAGAGTGTGATTCGTTCGGATGTTTTGAAGTCGACAGGTGAGAAACCGGGACGTGTCAATGTCAATGGTAAAGATGTAGATGTGAGTGGGCAAACCGTGACGAGTCTTTGGGCTAAGAATGGTGCTCCGACGACTCAATACCATTTTGCGATTGGGGGATCAGACAGTGATTATCAAAGTGCTTGGGCAGCCATTTTAGGAAATGCTAGTGGTAGTCAAAACAATAACCGAAATAACAATCATTCAAACCGAAGCAGTTCAAATCGAAGGTGATCAAATTTTGCGCAAAGCCTTGATTTTTCAAGGGAAAAACGGTATAATAAAGATAACTAATTTGTCGTGTGCTTTATTTGAAATATTGTCCAAATAAGAGCTTACAGCAGTTAAATCATACTTGGATAAGTCGATTTAGCTGCTCTTTTTGTGCCTATTTTTATGGGAAAATCGTATTTGTTACACAAATTTAATTTTTCTAAAAATTACAAAAAGCGACGAATGAGGTGAAGAGACAGCTCTTCACGTGATGCAAATCACACAATTGTAGTTAAAACCGGATAGGTGGTGAAAGTCATTTTACCAAGCTATCCTAGTATGGAAAAAGGAGCTAAAAACTTTGGCAGGACATGACGTTCAATACGGGAAACATCGGACCCGTCGTAGTTTTTCAAGAATCAAAGAGGTTCTTGATTTACCAAACTTGATTGAAATCCAGACAGACTCATTCAAAGATTTCTTGGATCATGGCTTGAAGGAAGTATTTGAAGATGTGCTTCCAATCTCAAACTTCACGGATACAATGGAATTGGAATTTGTGGGTTATGAAATCCGCGAACCCAAGTATTCGCTTGAAGAAGCGCGCATCCACGATGCCAGCTACTCAGCACCAATCTTTGTGACCTTCCGTTTGGTCAACAAAGAAACAGGTGAAATCAAGACCCAAGAAGTTTTCTTTGGTGATTTTCCAATCATGACTGAAATGGGAACCTTTATCATCAATGGTGGAGAACGGATTATCGTATCTCAGTTGGTGCGTTCACCAGGTGTTTACTTTAACGACAAAGTGGACAAAAACGGTAAGGTCGGTTATGGATCAACGGTTATCCCAAACCGTGGGGCTTGGTTAGAGCTTGAAACCGATTCAAAAGACATTGCTTACACACGCATTGACCGTACGCGTAAAATTCCATTTACAACGCTTGTGCGTGCTCTTGGATTCTCAGGAGACGATGAAATCATCGATATCTTTGGGGACAGCGATTTGGTTCGTAATACCATTGAAAAAGATATTCATAAAAATCCAATGGATTCTCGGACAGATGAAGCCCTCAAAGAAATCTATGAGCGTCTTCGTCCAGGTGAACCTAAGACAGCTGAAAGCTCACGTAGCTTGTTGGTAGCCCGTTTCTTTGATCCACGTCGCTATGACTTGGCCCCTGTTGGTCGCTACAAGATCAACAAGAAACTTAATATCAAGAACCGCTTGTTGAACCAAACCATCGCAGAACCATTAGTAGATGCTGAAACAGGAGAAATCCTTGTAGAAGCAGGTACTGTATTAACGCGCGATGTGATCGATAGCATCTCTGAACAATTGGATAATGGCTTGAACAAGATCACCTACATTCCAAATGATGCGGCTGTTTTGACTGATCCAGTTGAATTGCAAAAATTCAAAGTGGTCTCACCAAATGATCCTGATCGTGTCGTTACCGTCATTGGTAATGCAAACCCATCTGATAAAGTTCGTGTGGTGACTCCTGCTGATATCTTGGCTGAGATGAGCTACTTCCTCAATTTGGCTGAAGGCCTTGGCCGTGTGGATGATATTGACCACCTTGGAAACCGTCGGATTCGTGCCGTTGGTGAATTGCTTGCCAACCAAGTGCGTCTTGGACTTTCACGGATGGAGCGTAACGTTCGTGAACGGATGTCTGTTCAAGATAACGATGTCTTGACACCACAACAAATCATCAATATTCGTCCTGTCACTGCAGCAATTAAAGAGTTCTTTGGTTCTTCACAATTGTCTCAGTTCATGGACCAACACAACCCACTTTCTGAGTTGTCCCACAAGCGTCGTTTATCTGCCTTAGGACCTGGTGGTTTGACACGTGACCGTGCTGGATATGAAGTCCGTGACGTGCACTATACCCACTATGGTCGGATGTGCCCAATCGAAACACCTGAAGGACCAAACATCGGTTTGATCAATAACTTGTCTTCATACGGACACTTGAACAAATATGGCTTCATCCAAACACCATACCGTAAAGTAGACCGTGAAGCAGGCGTTGTGACAAATGAAATCGTCTGGTTGACAGCTGATGAAGAAGATGAGTACATCGTAGCGCAGGCCAACTCTAAGTTGAATGAAGAAGGTGGCTTTGCTGAGCCAATCGTCATGGGACGTCACCGTGGGAATAACCAAGAGTTCCCATCTGATCAAGTTGACTATATGGACGTTTCTCCAAAACAGGTAGTTGCCGTTGCGACAGCATGTATTCCTTTCTTGGAAAACGATGACTCCAACCGTGCCCTCATGGGTGCCAACATGCAACGTCAGGCTGTGCCATTGATTGATCCAAAAGCACCATTTGTTGGTACGGGTATGGAATACCAAGCAGCCCATGACTCAGGAGCTGCGGTCATTGCCCAACACGGTGGTAAAGTTACTTACGCAGATGCAGATAAGGTAGAAGTTCGTCGGGAAGATGGTTCGTTGGACGTTTACCATGTTCAAAAATTCCGTCGTTCAAATTCAGGTACAGCCTACAACCAACGCACTCTTGTTAAAGTTGGTGAAACCGTTGAAAAAGGCGATTTTATCGCAGACGGACCATCTATGGAAAAAGGGGAAATGGCCCTTGGACAAAACCCAATCGTTGCGTACATGACTTGGGAAGGGTATAACTTCGAGGATGCCGTTATCATGAGCGAACGCTTGGTGAAAGAAGATGTCTACACATCTGTTCACTTGGAAGAATTCGAATCAGAAACGCGTGATACCAAGTTAGGCCCTGAAGAAATTACCCGTGAAATTCCAAACGTAGGGGAAGATGCTCTTCGTGATTTGGATGAAACAGGTATTATCCGTATTGGTGCTGAGGTTAAAGAAGGCGATATCCTTGTCGGTAAAGTAACACCGAAGGGTGAAAAAGACCTTTCTGCTGAAGAACGTCTCCTTCATGCCATCTTTGGAGATAAATCTCGTGAAGTGCGGGATACGTCTCTTCGTGTCCCTCACGGTGGAGATGGAGTCGTTCGCGATGTCAAAATCTTTACGCGGGCAAACGGAGATGAATTGCAATCGGGTGTCAACATGTTGGTTCGTGTTTACATCGCTCAAAAACGTAAGATCCGCGTCGGAGATAAGATGGCCGGTCGTCACGGAAACAAAGGGGTTGTCTCTCGTATCGTTCCTGTAGAAGACATGCCTTACCTTCCAGACGGAACTCCAGTCGATATCATGTTGAACCCACTTGGGGTGCCATCTCGTATGAATATCGGTCAGGTTATGGAACTTCACCTTGGTATGGCGGCTCGTAACTTGGGCATCCACATCGCAACACCTGTCTTTGATGGAGCAAGTTCAGAAGATCTCTGGGATACGGTCAAAGAAGCTGGTATGGATAGCGATGCTAAGACGGTTCTTTATGATGGCCGTACCGGTGAGCCGTTTGACAACCGTGTTTCTGTCGGTGTCATGTACATGATCAAACTTCACCACATGGTTGATGATAAACTCCATGCCCGTTCTGTCGGACCATACTCAATGGTTACCCAACAACCACTCGGAGGGAAAGCTCAGTTTGGTGGACAACGTTTCGGGGAAATGGAAGTGTGGGCCCTTGAGGCCTATGGTGCATCAAATGTCCTTCAAGAAATCTTGACCTACAAGTCAGACGATGTCAACGGACGTTTGAAAGCCTATGAAGCAATCACCAAAGGTAAACCAATTCCAAAACCAGGTGTACCAGAATCCTTCCGCGTTCTTGTCAAGGAATTGCAATCACTTGGTCTTGACATGCGTGTCCTTGACGAAGATGATCAAGAAGTGGAACTTCGTGATCTCGACGAAGGGGAAGACGATGATGTGATTCACGTGGATGACCTTGAAAAAGCACGTGAAAAAGCAGCCAAGGAAGCTAAAGCAGCCTTTGATGCAGAAGAAGCAGAAAAATAATCAGTCAAAATGATTGTCTTGTGAGAAACGAATGTTTCTGATAGGATGATTCGATAATAAGATACAGACACAAGGAGGTGGTGAGAAAGTTGGCTTTCTTCCCCCGCCTAATCTGTATCCAAATGAAACAAGTATGAAAACAAGGAAAGGTAAGAAATAGTGGTTGATGTAAATCGTTTTAAAAGTATGCAAATCACCCTAGCTTCTCCAAGCAAGGTCCGTTCATGGTCTTATGGAGAGGTCAAGAAACCTGAAACAATCAACTACCGTACATTAAAACCAGAACGCGAAGGTCTCTTTGATGAAGTCATCTTTGGACCTACAAAAGACTGGGAATGTGCGTGTGGAAAATACAAACGGATCCGTTACAAAGGGATCGTTTGTGACCGCTGTGGTGTGGAAGTAACACGTGCCAAGGTTCGTCGTGAACGCATGGGGCATATCGAGTTGAAAGCTCCTGTATCACACATCTGGTACTTCAAGGGAATCCCTTCTCGTATGGGCTTGACCTTGGATATGAGTCCTCGTGCCCTTGAAGAAGTCATCTACTTCGCAGCTTATGTGGTCATCGATCCAAAAGATACACCGCTTGAGCACAAGTCCATCATGACAGAACGCGAATACCGTGAACGCTTGCGCGAATACGGACCAGGATCTTTTGTTGCCAAGATGGGGGCAGAAGCGGTCCAAGACCTTTTGAAACAAGTGGATTTAGAAGCTGAAATTGCTGTCTTGAAAGAAGAATTGAAGACTGCAACTGGTCAAAAACGTGTGAAGGCTGTTCGTCGTTTGGATGTCTTGGATGCCTTCTACAAATCTGGAAACAAACCTGAATGGATGGTTCTCAATATCCTTCCAGTTATTCCACCAGATCTTCGTCCGATGGTCCAATTGGATGGTGGCCGTTTTGCTGCCTCTGACTTGAATGACCTTTACCGTCGTGTAATCAACCGGAACAACCGTTTGGCTCGTCTTTTGGAACTAAATGCCCCTGGTATCATCGTGCAAAATGAGAAACGGATGCTTCAAGAAGCGGTTGACGCTTTGATTGACAATGGTCGTCGTGGTCGTCCAATCACTGGACCAGGTAGCCGTCCACTGAAATCATTGAGCCACATGCTCAAAGGGAAACAAGGACGCTTCCGTCAAAACTTGCTCGGGAAACGGGTGGACTTCTCAGGACGTTCCGTTATCGCTGTTGGTCCAACTCTTAAGATGTACCAATGTGGTGTGCCACGTGAAATGGCGATCGAGCTCTTTAAACCATTTGTCATGCGTGAAATCGTTGCGCGTGATATCGTGCAAAACGTTAAAGCTGCAAAACGCTTGGTAGAGCGCGGAGATGAACGGATCTGGGATATCCTCGAAGAAGTCATCAAAGAACACCCAGTTCTCTTAAACCGGGCACCGACCCTTCACCGTTTGGGTATCCAAGCCTTTGAGCCTGTCTTGATTGACGGGAAAGCCCTTCGCTTGCATCCACTTGCCTGTGAAGCTTATAACGCCGACTTTGACGGGGACCAAATGGCCATCCACGTGCCTCTTTCAGAAGAAGCCCAAGCTGAAGCGCGTATCTTAATGTTGGCTGCTGAACACATCTTGAATCCAAAAGATGGAAAACCAGTCGTAACGCCTTCTCAGGATATGGTTTTGGGGAACTACTACCTTACTATGGAAGAAGCTGGTCGTGAAGGGGAAGGCATGGTCTTTAAGGACCGTGACGAAGCTGTGATGGCGTATCGCAATGGTTATGTGCACCTACACTCACGTGTTGGGATTACGACCGATAGCTTGAAAAAACCATGGACAGAAGCGCAACAACACAAGATTCTCTTAACAACTGTTGGTAAGATTCTCTTCAACGATATCATGCCTGCAGAGCTTCCATACCTCCAAGAACCAAATAACGCTAACTTGACAGAAGGGGTTCCAGCTAAGTACTTCTTGGAATCAGGTCAAGATGCTAAATCAGCGATTGAAAAATTGGATTTGAATGTTCCGTTCAAGAAGAAAAATCTTGGGAACATCATTGCGGAAATCTTTAAGCGTTTCCGGACAACAGAAACATCTGCTTTCTTGGACCGTTTGAATTCAACCCTTGCTGGTTTGACAGTGGGGATTGCCGATATTCCAGTTGTTGAAGACAAGGCTGAAATCATCGAAGAATCTCACAAACGTGTGGAACAAATCACCAAGCAATTCCGTCGTGGTATGATCACAGATGATGAACGCTACAATGCTGTTACTGCTGAATGGCGTGCAGCCCGTGAACGATTGGAAAAACGCCTGATTGATAACCAAGATCCGAAGAACCCAATCGTTATGATGATGGACTCTGGAGCCCGTGGTAACATCTCAAACTTCTCGCAACTTGCCGGTATGCGTGGTTTGATGGCCGCTCCGAATGGTCGGATCATGGAATTGCCAATCCTTTCAAACTTCCGTGAAGGTTTGTCAGTACTCGAAATGTTCTTCTCAACTCACGGTGCTCGTAAAGGGATGACCGATACGGCCTTGAAGACTGCGGACTCAGGTTACTTGACTCGTCGTTTGGTAGACGTTGCCCAAGACGTGATTATTCGTGAAGACGATTGTGGAACTGACCGTGGTCTCTTGATCCGCTCTATCACAGAAGGCAAAGAGATGATCGAGTCTCTGGAAGAACGTCTGAATGGTCGTTACACTAAAAAAACCGTTCGCCATCCTGAAACTGGAGAAGTCATTATTGGCCCAGACGAATTGATTACCGAAGACAAGGCGCGTGAAATCGTCAATGCTGGTGTGGAAGAAGTCACTATCCGCTCTGTATTTACATGTAACACTCGCCACGGTGTCTGCCGTCATTGTTATGGTATCAACTTGGCGACCGGTGATGCGGTTGAAGTGGGTGAAGCAGTCGGAACCATCGCTGCCCAATCTATCGGGGAACCTGGTACACAGTTGACCATGCGTACCTTCCACACGGGTGGGGTTGCCTCAAATACCGATATCACGCAGGGTCTTCCTCGTGTCCAAGAAATCTTTGAAGCCCGTAATCCGAAAGGGGAAGCGGTCATCACAGAAGTCAAAGGGGAAGTCACAGCGATCGAAGAAGATGCTTCAACTCGGACTAAGAAAGTCTTTGTCAGTGGTGCAACTGGTGAGGGTGAATACGTTGTCCCTTACACTGCTCGCATGAAAGTCGAAGTGGGAGATCATGTTTCTCGTGGTGCGGCTCTGACGGAAGGGTCTATCCAACCAAAACATCTCCTTGCTGTACGTGATGTCTTGTCTGTTGAAACTTACCTCCTTGCGGAAGTACAAAAAGTATATCGTAGCCAAGGGGTAGAAATCGGTGACAAACACATCGAAGTGATGGTTCGCCAAATGATCCGTAAAGTTCGCGTCATGGATCCAGGAGATACCGACCTTCTCATGGGAACGCTCATGGATATCACAGACTTTACAGATGCCAATAAGGATGTCCTCATCTCAGGTGGGGTGCCAGCGACAGCTCGCCCAGTTCTTATGGGAATCACCAAAGCCTCGCTTGAAACCAATAGCTTCTTGTCAGCTGCTTCCTTCCAGGAAACAACGCGTGTCCTTACAGATGCAGCAATCCGTGGTAAGAAAGACCATCTTCTTGGTCTCAAGGAAAATGTTATCATCGGTAAGATCATTCCAGCAGGTACTGGTATGGCTCGCTACCGTAACCTTGAACCACAAGCTGTCAACGAAGTTGAAATTATTGATGAAGTTCCATTGGCAGATGAAGCAGCAGATGAAGTCCAAACTGCTGAAGTCGTGGAAGAATAAAAATGAAAAATCGGAGCCCTCGGGTTCCGATTTTTTTTTGAAGAAAAACATAAAAATTTATGAATAAAAAATTTACTGAATAATTATTTAATTAATATTTTACCAAAAATATTAGCCCGTTAAAATATATGCATTTGCGCCTCAGTGCTTTAAAACTAGTGAATATGTATTATAAAACCCAAAATAAATAAATGACTAACTATTAGTAATTAGTAAATAAAACCAAAATAATATTTGACAAGTACAGTCAGAGGGGGTAGAATGAGAAAAAGATGTACAAAAATTAACAATTTGTTGAGATAATCACGATCTCAACGGGAGAAGTTTATGGGGAAATTGAAGATCATGGTTGTGTTTGGGACACGACCGGAGGCCATCAAAATGGCCCCTTTGGTGTTGGAGTTACAAAAACATCGAGAGACGCTGGAGACAGTTACCGTTGTTACAGCCCAGCATCGTCAAATGTTGGACCAAGTCTTAGAGACTTTTCATATTCAGCCACAGTATGACCTGAATATTATGGGGAAACGTCAAACCTTACTCGAGATTACTGGTAAGATATTGGATCAATTGGATCCTGTGGTGAAAAAGGAAAAACCGGATATGATGCTGGTACATGGAGATACGACAACTACCTTTGCGGCTAGTCTGGTTGCCTTTTACAACCAAGTCAGTATTGGGCACGTCGAAGCTGGTTTACGGACCTTTGATAAGTATTCTCCATATCCCGAAGAGATGAACCGTCAGATGACGGATAACTTAGCAGATTTGTATTTTGCGCCAACAAGCGAAAGCAAGGCCAATCTTTTAATGGAACATCATCCGGAATCTGCTATTGTGGTGACGGGAAACACAGCGATTGATGCGCTGAAACTGACGGTTCAAGAGGACTACCACCATGAGGTGCTGGATCGATTGGATCCAACGAAAAAATTGATCCTTGTGACCATGCATCGAAGAGAAAATCAAGGACAACCGATGATAGCAGTATTTCATGCTCTACGAGAAATGGTGGACAAGCATCCAGAGATTGAGGTGGTTTACCCCGTTCATTTGAGTCCAGTTGTTCAAGAAGCTGCGACGAGCATCTTAGGGAATCACGATCGGATTCATCTCATTGCCCCTTTGGATGTATTGGACTTCCATAACTTGGCTTCTAGAAGTTACTTTATCATGTCGGATTCTGGTGGTGTGCAAGAGGAGGCGCCATCACTAGGAAAACCGGTACTGGTCTTACGGGGTACGACAGAACGTCCAGAAGGGGTCAAAGCTGGTACCTTAAAATTAGTTGGTACAGATCCTGTAATGGTCAAATCCACAATGGAAGAGCTATTAACCAACGAAAGACTGTATGCTGAAATGACCAATGCTCGCAATCCTTATGGAGATGGAAAAGCATCTGAGCGGATCGTACAAGCGATTCAACAGTATTATGGTTTAGGAGATGCTGTTGAAGAATTTCAAGAGGGAGAATAAGAATCATGAAAAAAACTGAGAAGTTAAGTCGATGGTTGCTGATTTTGCTTGTTTTCGAAGCCCTTCTTTTCCTATATTGCTTATTTTTTGCAAGAGAGATTCTGATTGAAGAAGGTTTGTTTCTTGTCTTGGGTTTGTTCACAATCATTGTTTTAACGGATTTATTGCTAACCTGGGTCATCCTTCTTTCCTTTGCTTTTGGAATTGTGTCATTGGTCGCAGGCGTTGTGTATATTCCTTTTAACCAGGCCTTGCTCTTACTCTTTAGTTTTCCAGTCTTGCTTGGAATCTTGAGTCAAATTCGTTATCACCTATTTAAAGAAATTGCAAAAGTACAGGATCAAGAACCAGATGCTTATGTGGATTATCGCAATCGAATTGCAGCCTATAGTTCGCAGAGCAACGATCGCATTCAGGCTCTCTTAATTCATTGGTCGCATGAAGAATTGTTTTTCCAAATGCAACCTAGGGAATACAACCGAACCTTGAATCAAATTCATTACTTGTTATCCAATCATATCAAGCAAAATGGGAGTTTGTATTATGTATCAGATGGAAACTTTTTGTTGTTCGATTCAACTAGTCAGACCAATTTGAAAGACGAATATGAAACGGTGGTAAAACCCCAATTGGAAAGTCTCGTTTTTCGTGGTGAAGATGGGGTTCAAGCCATTCAATTTCAATCAGGATTTTTAGCGGTTGATCCTACTAACCGCACCAAGTATTATCGCTATAAAGAGATGATGAGTTATTTAAAACGTCAGTTAGAGACGGATATTATTGTGGAATATTAGGAGGAAACCATGACGCTCACAACTATCTTTTTTAATATCGCCATCAGCATCAGTCTGTTTTTTGCCTTGTGCTTTATTGTATTATTTGTAGCCTATATGATGATCTATCATCGTGTGAATAAAAACTTTAAGGCGGTGGACCATGATTAGTCAAATTGTGATGATTATTGCCCTGGTCTCCATTTGGCTGTCCTTGGGCTGGGCCTTAGTAATCCTTTTTTCAGCCGTTCATTTTTGGTTCAAACATAGTGATTTTCGTGTCGATACGGCGCCTCTTCCTTATTATCCTAAAGTTACAATCGTTGTGCCAGCCCATAATGAGGATGTGGTCATTGCCCAAACAGCTAAGGCCATTCTCGATCTCAACTACCCCCATGATCGTGTGGAATTATTCCTCTTTGCGGATAATTGTTCTGACAGGACCTATGAAGAATGCCTTGCCGTTCAAGCTCTACCAGAGTATGCAGGACGTGATGTAACCATTATCAACCGAAGTGGGACAGGTGGAAAAGCGGGTGTTTTGAATGATGCTTTGAAAATGGCAACGGGAGATTACATTTGTGTCTACGATGCGGATGCCATGCCTGAAAAGAACGCCCTTTATTTCTTGGTGAAGGAAGTGCTCAAAGATCCAGAACGTCATGTGGCTGCGTTTGGCCGGAATAAAACGCGGAATGCCGATCAAAACTTCTTGACCCGTTGTATCAACCAAGAAATCGTGGTCACCCAACGGGTTCACCATGTGGGCATGTGGCATCTCTTTAAGATTGGCCGGATTCCTGGGACCAACTTTATCATCCAAACAGAGTTTGTGAAGAGTATTGGAGGATGGAAGAATGGTGCCTTAACAGAGGATACGGATATTTCCTTCAAAATTATGCACAGTGGGAAATTAATTGCTTTGGCCTATAATTCAGAAGCCTTTCAACAGGAACCGGAGACCCTGAAGAGTTATTATATGCAACGGAAACGCTGGGCTAAGGGGAATTATGAAGTGGTGCTGTCAAACTTTAAGCATTTGTTTGGCAAGGGCAATTGGCGGGGCAAGCTTGAAGTCATCCATTATTCTTGTATTTTTTTCTGGTTTTATGCAGCGATTGTCTTATCAGACTTGATCTTTTTTGCAAATATCTTAGCCATGTGCCTGCATACAGTGGTGCCTGGGGTTCAAATTCCATTTGCGTTTGACTCTGAGAATATCTATATTGCACAATTGATGCTCTTTAACTGGGTCTTGATGATCGGGCTTTATTTGCTTCAGATCAATGTTGCCTTGGCTTCCCAGTTTGGACAAGCTACGATCAAGCAAATTTGGTTGGCCTTGGCGGCCTATTTCACCTATTCCCAACTCTTCATCATTGTGTCGATTGATGCCATTTCTTCGATTGTGATGGATAAAGTGTTGCACCGTAAAGAAACCAAATGGGTTAAAACAAAACGATTCGCTGGATAGGAGAACTTATGAAAACAAAAAAGATGAGATATGTGTGGTTTCTAGCGATCCTTTGTATTTTCTGTTTGACCTTGTTTTTGGCGAGAACGAGAAGTAAGGTGGACATGCGCAATCGGATCTACCGTCAGTGGCAGGATCATTTTGTGGTCTCTAAAGGAAAAGAGTCCTATGTTCAAACAAATAATTCCAAGGATCAGACAGTGGTTCTATCAGAAGCGCAGAGTTATGGAATGGTGATAACAGTAGCAGCTGCTAAAAAAGGCCAAGCACAACAAGAAGATTTTGAGCGTCTCTATCAATATTATTTGCATCATCGGATTACGGATACTCAATTGATGTCTTGGAAACAAACGATTGTGGATGGAAAAGCTTCAGCTGAGGATCATAATGCAACGGATGGAGATCTTTACATTGCCTACTCCTTGTTAGAAGCTGCTCAACAATGGCCAAAACAGGCCAAAAAATACCAAGACCAAGCGAAAGCTATTTTAGAGGATGTCCTCAAATACAATTACAATGAAGAAACAGGTGTTTTAACGGTAGGGAACTGGGCCAATCAGGATTCAAATTTTTACTATTTGATGCGGACGTCTGACACGCTGCCAGCGCAATTTCAACTGTTTTATAAGGTCACAAACGATTCTAAGTGGTTAGATATCAAAGATAAGATGTTGCACCAGTTGGATGTAGTGAGCTCAAAGACATCCTCAGGTCTACTTCCAGACTTCATTTGGGTGGATCACGATGGGGCTAGTGTAGCCGATCCAAATACCATTGAATCTAAGTATGATGGATCTTATTCCTACAACGCCTGTCGATTACCTTATAACCTCTCTCAAAGCAAGGATAAAACCAGTCAGAAATTGCTGAAAAAAATGCTTGGTTTCTTTAAAAAGCAACGAAACCTTTATGCAGGTTATGATTTAAAAGGGAAGGCCTTAAACGATCATCAGGCAGCCAGCTTCCTTGCACCGATTGTTTATGCTTCAGAGAGTGGAGAAGGGTATTTAAAATTGGTTCAACAGAATAAATATATTTTTACCCAAGATCTCCCTTTGAACAACTACTATGATGCAACCATGACTACCATGATTGCCCTAGAATTGTTTTAAGTAAGAAACATAAAAAAGAGAGTCTTGCAAGATGCTTGTTTCATGTTGTAAGGCTCTCTTCTTGTTTGTGTCTCGTAAAAAAGACCTCAAAGAAATAGGACAGCCATTTTTTAGAAAATGGCGCTGATATTTTCATGAAAAGAGGCCCTTAAAGAGGGTCTTGAGCACAAAACTTTTATTCTCAAAGGATTTTCTATATAATAGAGGATACAAAGGATGGAAGAGTTTATGTATCGAGTGATTGAGTTGTACGGGGATTGTGAGCCCTGGTGGTTTTTAGATAATTGGCAAGAGGATATTGTGGATAGTTGGAAGTTTGAGGACTATTACCAAGCTTTGAAAAACTATAAACAAAAGTGGTTGGAATTGAACGAACGTTTTCCTAGTTATAAAAGTAGG
>OBZW01000633.1_pt1 | contig 17882 bp, 20 predicted proteins | sample 1477021 | NCBI WGS metagenome assembly OBZW01 (sample SAMEA2580262, study PRJEB22360) | human gut metagenome | biome: human gut; feature: human-associated habitat; material: faeces | place: Denmark | collected 2008/2010
GGTCAGACCCCTCTGCAGAGGGGTCTGACCCCCTTGCCCACCGTTTTCAGAATATTCTGTTTATTTCCAGGGATTTTCCGTCGGATACCGTACGCCGGCCGGCTGGTTATACCCAATTTCTTCCACCGGCACTCCTATGTATTTGAATACCTCAAAAAGCGCCTTTCCATAATTGCCAAATGCCACTGCGCCATGATGCGGGTAGTTGCCCTCAATTAATACATGGCGGTAGAACCTTCCCATCTCCGGAATTGCGAAGATGCCAATTGCTCCAAAGGAGCGGGTTGCAACAGGGAGTACTTCTCCCTGGGCTATGTATGCGCGCAGCTTACAATCCGCTGTGCTCTGCAGTCTAAAGAATGTAATGTCTCCCGGTACAATATCGCCTTCGAGCGTTCCCTGTGTCACTTCTTCCGGCAGCGCTCTAGCCATGATCATCTGGTATTTCATCTCACAGAAGGAAAGCTTGCTGGATGCGGTGTTTCCACAGTGGAAGCCCATAAATGTATCTTTGTGCGTGTAGTTGTATTTGCCCTCAATCTCCTCTTTGTACATATCTGCCGGTACTGTATTGTTGATATCCAGCAGGGTAACGGCATCTTCGCTTACTACGGTTCCGATAAATTCACTCAAAGCCCCATAAATGTCAACTTCGCAGGACACCGGAATTCCCTGTCCGGTCAAACGGCTGTTTACATAACATGGAACAAAGCCAAACTGGGTTTGGAACGCCGGCCAGCATTTTCCTGCAATTGCCACATATTTTCTGTAACCTTTGTGCTCCTCCACCCAATCCTTCAGGGTGATCTCATACTGCGCTAACTTTGCAAGGATCTCCGGCTTTTTGTTCCCTGCACCGAGTTCTTCTTCCATCTCTTTTACAATAGCCGGAATTCTCTCGTCCCCTGCATGTTTGTTATATGCTTCAAATAAGTCCAGTTCAGAATTTTCTTCTATCTCAACACCCAGATTGTAAAGCTGCTTAATGGGTGCGTTGCACGCAAGGAAATTAAGCGGACGAGGCCCAAAGCTGATAATCTTTAAATCATTGAGCGCTGTAACAGCCCTTGCGATTGGCCTGAATTCATAGATCATATCTGCACATTCTTCTGCCGTGCCAACCGGGTATTCCGGAATATAGGCTTTAATATTGCGCAGTTTCAGGTTGTAACTGGCATTGAGCATGCCGCAGTAGGCATCCCCGCGCCCCTGCACAAGGTTGTCTCCACGCTCCTCTGCCGCTGCAATAAACATCTTCGGCCCGTCAAAGTGCTTTGCAAGCAATGTCTCTGCAATCTCCGGTCCAAAGTTACCAAGATAAACAACAAGCGCATTACATCCGGCTTTCTTCACATCTTCCAGCGCCTGCACCATATGGAGTTCGCTCTCTACGATACAGACCGGGCACTCATAGATTCCCTCTTCACCGTATTTCTCATGATAAGCCTTCATCAGCGCTTCGCGCCTGCTTACCGACAAACTCTCCGGGAAACAGTCCCTGCTGACAGCTACAACTCCAATTTTCAGTTCCGGCATGTTATTCATTGTATGTACCTTCCTTTCTTAATAAATATATTAGTTTCCTATTACCGCTCAAACTCAGATTCCATTTATTCCAATGTAATATTTTCACCCTTCAGCCCGCAGAAAGCACCCTCGATCTTTGCCTCCTCATGGGCAATCAGCCACTTATTTCTTGCGGTGATCAGACAGTCCTCGCCCTCCGTGCCCGGAGTAAATGTCAGATCCGTATTGGTGCCCTCCGGCAGAATTACAACACATCTGAATCCTCCCGGCTGTGCGGTGCAAGGCGCATAGTGCAGCGTGGTCGCATACATCTCCACAACCGTTCCCGCAGGCACATAAAACGCCTCCACCTTCGAAGTATCATACGTAAAATCCGTCCCCACGTCCTGCTGGGAACCGAGCAGCAGAATCATATCGGTCACCGCAATATTAATCTCAGATGAACGGTGGTACTCCAGTCCGTTCAGCTTATGATTATCTCCATTACAGTATCCGATTTCGATCGGAAGTCCCCCAAATGCCCGGTTTTTAAAGGCTTCCGCTTCCGGCAGGGCCTCCATCTCTTCTACAGATGCTACGTAAATCACTTCTTTCGGCAGAGGCGTGTGCTCCATCTCCTTCAGAATTCTGCAGATAGAATAGCCCTGCAGCACTCTTCCGTATTTGCCAAACGAAGAATCCGTTACTTTTTGAATATCCATTAATATCCCTCCTAAGAATGAAAATTTATTCATATTTATCCTTATGAGGTAATTTTATCAGCTTATTCTGTACTTTTCGACCAAATATTTATCTAATCAATGGCACTTTTTTGTCTTTTTTCTAAATTCACTTGGCAGCATCCCGTACTTTTTGCGAAATGCCTTGGCCAAAGCCTTGCTGTTCGGAAATCCATGATCCAGTGCGATCTCACTGATCGTCCGTTCCGTATTTGCCAGTTCCTGGTATGCGTACTCCACCCGTATACTCTGCAGATAAGTCAGATAATTAATTCCGGCATACTTCTGAAACATCCTGGAGAGATAAGCAGGAGAATAGCCAAAGATCTCCGCCAGCCGGTCCAGCGAAATCTCTTCCGTATAATGCTCCTTCACATAGGACGTAATGACAGACAGCCTGTTCAGTTTACGATTTTTCCTTACCATCTCCCGGCTCACTTCCATCTCCCGGTACCTGGTTACCAGCAGGTACAAAAGCTCATAAAACAGCCCCTGTACCTTCAGGTCATATCCACACTTTTTCTCGGTATAAGCCCGATAAATGGAAGAAATCAGGATCATCACCTTCTCATCCTGGGATTTTGAATCATGGGTAAAACGAATGAACTGCTCTCCTGTATAGTATTTCTCAAAAACCTTCAGCGGAATCTGTACGACAACCGTCATATTTTGCTCCGGAGAATCCACGGAATGGATCTCATTGGAATTTACCAGCATAAATTCACCCGGTCTGAGAGGATACTTTTCCTCATTTATATAAAAAGAGAGCTCTCCCTCAAATACTGCAAATATTTCCACCGAGCGGTGCCAATGCTTATCACGGAAATAATTGCCTTCCCTGCCCTCAAAGACAAACACCTTAAAAGGTAAATCTTCATTCGGCACAATCAACTCATGGCTGAATTCCATATCGCCGCCTCCTTTACTGATTCCTTTCCGGATTAACATTCCACGTCTCTCATATTCCGTTTGCGTAAGGGGTAATGATAATCGTCCAAAGGGAAATGTAGCGCTGCCCTGATTATAGTATGTTTCGGGTGATTTTGTAAACACCGGCAGAAAGGCTTACCAATATTTATTATTTATAAAACGGTTTATTTTTTCAAACTGCATTTATCAAATTTTCGCAGTAAACTGTCTGCAAATCCCAAGAAGACTCCCACCACCACAAACAGAGTCCCAAGGAATAATAATATGATCCCTGTCACTAACTTCCCCAATATCTCCACTGCCTTTTGTTTTATCATAGACGGCCTCCTGTCTGATAAAAAAACTCTTTGCACCTAATTACACTTTTATTCTATCACAGAGAATTTGTGAAAGCCTTGCATAAGTCTTTCAATCAGACGGCTTAACCTTACGTTTTTGCAAGATATAGCTCCCGGTCTAAACTCAAACATACAAGCGCGCTGCCTCACCGGGGACGGTCCCTTTTGCAGAGGGGTCTGACCCCTTTGCTTCACCCCTGGCCTCCGCAAGCATACACCCTGCTGTTGCTGCATTGTTTGACAGACTCCCCCCGGAAGATTATAATGTTTGTATTACACACGTAAGAATTAAGGGAGGAACGAACATGACGGTACTGCCTCAGATTTCAGAAGCAGAATTTGAAGTAATGAAGGTCGTATGGAAGCGTGCACCGGTCAGTACAAATGAAGTGACCGACTATTTAACAGCCCATACCACCTGGAGCCCCAAAACAATACAGACTCTGCTGAAACGCCTGGTGAATAAAGGTGCACTCACTTTTGAGAAAAGGGGCAGGGTATTTATCTATACCCCGCTTGTAATGGAAGAAGAGTATATCGGCCAGAAAAGTTCTTCTTTTTTAGAGCGTTACTTTCATGGGGATATTACCGCCATGGTATCTTCTTATCTGGAGCACGATAAATTAACCGAATCCGATATCGAAGCCCTGCGCAGCCTGCTTGCAGGCCAATGCAAAGAGGGAGGAAAGTAGTGTGACCGGTTTTGGCATCCGATTTTTTATCTGTAACTCTTTTATTGCTTTCTTTATATGTATCATGCTCGCCGCGAAGCGGCTTCTCAAAAATCATATTTCTGCCCGCATGCAGTACAACCTCTGGTTTCTTCTGCAGGCATTGTTTGCCGTACCCTTTCTGCCCCCGATTCCCTTTGGGTTTAAGCAGATCCTTTCCCTGCTGGGATCTGGCTCCCCCTCTATACTTTCCGGGGGCCGCATTGATGCTGCTGATGCAGAAAATGCAGTGTCCACAGCAACCGGTTGGATGAATGATTTCGCCATGTCTGTTTCCCACAAAAGGGGGGCTGTTATTGCCGGAACTCTCTCCGCCGTCTGGTTTGCCGGAATGCTGGCTATGGCTCTATATTTTATTCACTCCCGATTACTTCTCCGCCGTTTGGAACGTTCTGCACTTTTGCTCCAAAATAAAAATGTCCTCACACTCTATCACGGCTGCGTAAACGAAATGCATTTGAAAAAGGCTCTCCCGATCTACAGCACCCCATACCTGAGTTCCCCGATTACCACAGGTCTGATCCACCCCCGCATATATCTTCCCCTTTATCTGATCTCAGATTTTCGCAGCGGCACGATAAGCGGGAAAGAACTGCGCTTTATGCTTCTGCATGAGTTACAGCACCACCGGCACAGAGATGCCCTGGCAAATCATTTTATGAATCTTTCAAAACTCGTATACTGGTTTAACCCCCTGGTCTGGTATGCAATGAAAAAAATGCAGTGTGACCGGGAGATCGCCTGCGACGCCGCTGTTCTGCAGATGCTCGCTAAGGAGGAGTATACAGAATATGGAATCACCCTCATCAACCTCGCCGCAAGACTTTCTTGTGCTCCGCCTTCTTATTCCGCCCCCATGGCAGAAAACAAAAGACAAATTACAAGAAGAATTCTGCACATCGCTGATTACCGCCCTCAGTCCAGGTCCGCTAAAATCAAAGGGATTTTGCTATGCCTGCTTCCGACCGTCGTTTTACTGGGCCTCTCTCCCATCTTATCTATCAGGGCGGACGTACAGGATTATGATTCCTTCCAGAATACCAGAGAAACCACAGAATATATAGATCTCGAATCCTATTTTCAGGGATATGATGGCAGTTTTGTATTGTTTGACACCGGAACAAATATCTGGCAGGTCTACAATCAGGAAATGGCTTCGCGCAGAGTCTCTCCCAACTCTACGTATAAAATATTCGATGCACTCCTTGGACTGGAAACCGGGATCATCACGCCCGGGCATACGCATATGGGCTGGGACGGAACCAAATGGCCTTTTGACGCATGGAATGCAGACCAGAACCTGAATTCTGCTATGCAGAACTCCGTTAACTGGTATTTTCAATCGATCGACCGACAGGCCGGTCAGTCTGCGGTCAAAGACTTTTTTCGGCGAATCGGATATGGCAATCAGGATGTGAGCGGAGGGACGGACTCTTACTGGATGGAATCGTCACTCAAAATATCGCCCGTTGAGCAAGTATCTCTTTTGAAAAAATTATATTACAATGACTTTGGATTCCATTCAGAAAATATACAGGCGGTGAAAAATGCGATGTTTCTTGCATCCAAAGGCAGCACCTCACTTTATGGAAAAACCGGGACCGGAGCTGTGGACGGTTGGGAAATAAACGGATGGTTTACAGGATTTGTCAGCCAAGATGCCCATGTGTTTTTCTTCGCCGTTCAGATTCAAAATGAAAAAAATGCATCCGGCAGTAAGGCGGCCGAAATCGCTTTGGATGTGCTGGAGGAAATGGGAAAGTATTAAGAAAAAGAGACCCTTTGGCACACCACTTTGCGTAGCTAAGTGGTGTGTGTTATACGCTCTGTCGGCGCTGTAAGCACCGTTTGTCTTGATCGTTGACTGGCTCGGCTGGTTTTGCTGTTTCCCCAGTTATGCAAGTGCGGATTATCCCCAAGAAGGCATACATAACATTTACATCGGTTTTAGATTTCTATTGAGCCGATCCACCATCCAGACAACTCGCTTTTCCCGTCCGGCATCTGTCTTTGCGTCAAAATATGCCCGCGTGTAGGTTTTCTTAACTGATAAGGACATCGCCTGAAAATTTGCATAGGCGGGCTCGTACACTTTTAGCAAATCAGATAAAAAGGCGATCTGTTCCTCTGTCACCGTCGGGGATTTGGGGGCATCCCATTGTCCGTTCTCTTTAGCTTCCTCTATTTTCTTCCTGCCCCAGCCGGTCATAAGTCCTTGTTCTTCAAGGCCTTTAACCAACGCCTTATTCTTCTCCGACCATTTACTGTCCTTCCTGCGTAAAGAAAAATATTTCTTGTATGTTTTGTCATCAATGCTTTGCATCTGTCCGTCTATCCATCCAAAGCAAAGGGCTTCTTCAAGCGCTTCGCTTGCCTTTATTGTTTTCGGCCCTCCCGCTTTTCCAAATAGAAGCCAAACGCCAGCATTTGACAGGCAATGGTCAGAAAGCCATTGCCTGAATTCTTCTCTGTCTGCAAATTCCATTACGTCACTCATTATGTGCTCCTCCTTTCGTACGCCTTCTATGGCCTCCTTGTCAGTTTACTGTTTCTTTCATTCTACCACAAATCCGAGAGACTGGATATCTTATGTTTTTCAGCGGGATATCCAACCTTTTGGATATGCGGAACGGGCGGGGCTGGAGAACAGTCCAAGGCTGTGAGGCTGGGGATATTGATTTGTCTGACATATAATGGAAGTGGTTTTCTTTCTTTGAATTGTTTATAATAAGAATGGTACGTAATACGTGTGGGAGGATAAGTGATGTTGAAATTTATGGTATTGATCGCCGCTTTGATTTGCTCGGTTGTTTATATGACACTTTTTTGGATTTCTAATCCGAGGGCGAATAGAATTGCTCAGAAAATTCAAAAGCCTTTTGTGATTACCAGTGCACTGCTTCTTGTGCTGTATATTTTACTCTAATGGCTTTCGCAGCTGAGCCTTTTGTTCCTGCACAGGATATGCAGGGACGGAAGGCTTTTTTTGCACGCTAACAGAATGCGTGGGGGTTAATTTTCTGCAGTGAGGAGCTTCTGCAATAACATGTAGAGTTCCTCTTCGGTCTTTACGCTGTAGTCAGGGCTCACACTTCCGGTCTGCTGATTGTGGCTTCTGCGCCTGATCCAGATGGTATGAAGGCCGGCGTTTTGGGCGCCTTCTATGTCGTTTATATAGGAGTCCCCTACAAACCACACATTTTCCCGGGCGATACCCATTCGTTCACAGGCTTTACAGAAAATGCGCTTGTCCGGTTTGTCCATTCCCATTTCTTCCGATATAAAGATGTACTGATCGGGAATCCATTGCCTGATAGCAAGCTGCTCTATTTTGGGCCTCTGATGGTCGACTGTACCATTTGTTATAATTCCCAGCGGAACTTTTTCTCTACAAAAAGACAGAATTTCCTTCATCTTGTCGGATATACGGACTTTCATCTGATACCCTGCATACCGGCGCTGGAACTCCCGGGCCTGCTCTGCCGGGATCTCTATTTGAAGCTCCTGGAAGGCCTTCTGTATTCTATAAATGCATAATTCATCCATGGTAATCCCGCCGCACTGCAGACGTTCAAAGGCTTTATCGCTGTATTTTCGGCTTAAAGAAAATAAATGATCCACGGAAATCGTGTATGTCCCTGCAAACATATCCTTATATGCCAGAGCAAAGGGATCCAGATGATCGTACAGCGTGTCATCCATATCAAACAAAAGCGCATCCATATTCTTTTTCCTCCATAATCTATATGATGTAAATCACATTATAACCTGTAAAAGCTGTTTCGTCTATGTAGTAATCCGTGTTAAGGATCAACTGTACCGGGATGTGTATTTTTTTATAAGTATCAAATATATACAGAAATTTCTGAGCAGATAAAAGGACTGACTCCCTTTATACCTAAACGGAATTCAGCCCTATAAAATTATGATAAATTACTTTGTGTAACCAGGCCGGCGTCTCTGCCGAAAGCACTGCTGCTCCCCGAATCATCCGGATTATCACTGACAGGAACTGCTCTCCTTGTCAAATACAACCTCCCCATCCACGATGGTATATAAAGTCTGCGTAAATACCTCCATAGGATTTCCGTCAAATACCGCAATATCCGCATCCTTTCCTGGCTCAAGACTGCCTACCCGGTCATCTGTACGGCAGATTTGCGCCGGATTTATGGTCAGCGCTTTCAGCCCTTCTTCCATGGGCAGCCCGTATTTTACAGAATACCCCGCACAAATAGGAAGATATTGGATCAAAGCAACCGGGTGATCAGTTGTCACCGCAATCTTCACACCTGCGTCAGCAAGAACCCCGGCTGTTTTAAAGCTCATATACTCTACTTCTACCTTGGACCGTGAAGTCAGATCCGTCCCTACAATCGCCGGATAGCCCGACGCTGCGATCTCTTCCGCGATCAGATGGCCGTCGGTACAATGATCTATAGTGATATCCACATCAAACTCCTTCGCAATCCGTATTGCGGTAAAGATGTCGTCTGCCCTGTGTGCGTGGGCCTTTAGGGGGATTTCCTTCTTCAACACGGGAATCCACGGCTCTAGATCGAAATCCTGTTCCTCCAGATTTCCGCTCTCCCGTTTTTCCAGATACTTCCTGGCATCAAACAGCGCCTTCCTCAGCATATAGGCTGTTCCCATCCTTGTAGATGGACACGTATTCTGTTCCCCGTAAGTTGTCTTTGGGTTTTCCCCGAATGCTACCTTCATAGCTGCCGGGCTTTTGACAATCATATCATCCACACAGCGCCCATGTGTCTTCATAAATACAAACTGACCGCCCACAACATTCGCGCTGCCCGGCCCAGCCATAACTGAGGTAATTCCCGCCTGAATCGCATCGTGAAATGCCGGATCCATGGGATTCACCGCATCCAGCCCGCGGATTGCCGGGAGGACAGGATTCGTCATCTCATTGCAGTCATCCCCGATGGTCCCGCTCTTCTCTTCCGTGAGGCCTATATGCGCGTGTGCTTCGATCAGACCGGGAAGTACCCATGCGCCATGTACATCCAGTACCGCTTCCTCATATTCCTCCTCTGCAGTATTCCCTCCCTCTTTATCCGAAATTGTCCGTCGCGTCCCGCCGGATAAAGAAGACAGGCTTCTCTTACCGGAAGAAGTTTCTTCCTCCCTCAGGCCTCCCAGATCCGGCAGCCCTAGTTCAGCCGCCTGCTCCATGGGCCCCACTGCATCGATGATTTTCCCCTTGATTCTTACATATCCATTTTCATACACCTTCCCTGCCATGGTATAGATTTTTCCGTTAATGATCCACATAAAAAAGCCCCCTTCTCCAAATACGATTTCAGATACGTTTCGCTTTAAAAACATATTCCTATAAAGTATTTCCGAAGAGAGCTTATTTATTCTGTATCTATAACTATATGACCGATCCGGTATACGCAGGTATCAGACACTTGTTACCGAAATATTAATACACTGATGTACTAGGGAATTTCCAGGTCTGCTGCAAATTGTTTCACGGTCTGCTGTACTTCTATGATCTCTTTTTCTGTGATTCCGTCCGTGTGAAAACCACCGCTGCACACCGTTACTGCATTCTTTTTCCGGCATACCTCTTCCGCCACATAGCGGCAGATAATGTCGTCTTTATGCCCCGTCACATTCAGTGTGGAGGATGTAACGCTGATGCTCCCATCTCCGCTCAGAGAGGGTCTGGGTATGGAGAGAACCGTACATCCGATATGCGGCTTGTCACCGCCCTGCATGATGATATAATAATCCTCTCCCAGTCGTTTCACTTGAATTTTTAACGTTGCAAATGACAGTATAATTGTCCATTCCATCTTACATACTCCTATGTATCTATTTTATTTCCCACGGTACAGTCCAGGCCGGTCTTAACTGTTACGTTCCCATACCATATCTGCGTGTTTAAATAGTCCGTAATTTAAGAAACAAGCGGCATTATATACGTCACCCATAGATAGGACAACGGCATTACAATAATCATCGCGGGTATCATATCTGCTGTTGGGAACTTCTTTATATTTACCATGCGGAAACCGGTTGCCAGCATCAGAAATCCGCCGCAAGCCTTGAAGTCATTAATCATCGCCGGTGTAGTCAGCGGGAAGATGATGGTTGCTCCGAAAAACAGTAAAGCGAAGATTATAAACTGCGGCACTGCGATCAGGGATACTACCGCCCCCAGATTGCATGCAAAAATAGCTGCTGTAAATAAGTCCAGAATTGATTTGGAGATCAAAATGGAGTGGTCTCCGCTCATTCCTGCCACGATAGATCCATAGATACCTGTACCACTTGCACAAAACAGTACAATAATTGTAATGAGGGTACTCATGAATTCTTCTTCCGGCAATGAGCTGTTGGAACCTTTTACGAATTTACTGATCACCTTCTGCATACCAGCTGCACCTTTATTGATGCCGGCGCCAAGATGGATGACAAGTCCAAGCCCTGTCCCGATTACAATCGCAAAGATTACAGCGGGCATATTTTCCATTAATCCGATAGTGCTGATTCCCATTCCCATGGAACACACTCCGAATACCATCGTAATCTGTGCTTTAAATTCTGCTGACAGTTTTTTGCTCAGTACCGTTCCTAATACTCCGCCGATTACGACGGACAATGCATTTATAATTACTCCTATTGGCATGTCACTTACTCCTCTTCCTCTCAAATTTGCAGGACTGCACCGATTTTATTACAGCCTGTTGTCTTTCTGTAAAGGTTAATGTTATAATGTTATAGTCCATTCCATCTTCGAAATTTCCTGGCATCTATTCCAAATGGCTCTACCAGTTTTGCTGCAGTGTGATAGATCATCTCGTCTATATTTTCCGGCCTGTGATAGAAGGTCATCATTGGCGGGATAATCCGAACTCCCTGCATCATAGAAAGTTCGTAAAGATTTCTCAGATGGATCGGGCTTAAGGGGGTCTCTCTTGCCGCCAGCACCAGAGGCCTCTGCTCCTTTATTGTTACGTCTGCTGCCCGAAGAATCAGATTATCTGCATACCCGCCGTGAATTCCGGCTATTGTCTTCATACTGCAGGGTACAATGAGCATCCCCTCTGTACGGAAGGACCCACTCGCAGGAGCGGCTCCGATCTCGGTCATGTTCAGGACATGATCCGCACTTTGGCATATTTCTTCCACCGTATAAGAAGTCTCCTGCTTCAGCGTTATTTTTGCCGAATCACTCATGATCAGATAAGATTCGTAATCTTCGGCTTCCCGAATTAATTCCAGGCAAGTATGCAGTATAGGAAGTCCGCTTGCCCCTGTGGCTCCTATTATAATCCTCTTCTTTTCCATAGCTTATATCCTCAGTCTTTCACCCAATGTGTTGGATCAACATCCATAAACTGTGCTCTCTTAAATCTTTCTTTTTGGTCAAACGGCACGGTGCAGTCAAAGATTGTCTTGCAGGCGATTCCGCGGTTTTTGATACTCGGTGAGCATGCAGGATCATTTGATGGATCCAGCGGATGGCATCTTACGCCCGGGATGGTAATAATATCTACATCTCCCTGGAATCTGGTGTTCATGGCCCAGAGCACATCATTGATATCAAAGCAGTCCACATCCTCATCTACGAGGAAGATATGCTTCAATTCACTAAATGCAGTAAATGCAACCAATGCTGCCTGTCTCTGTCTTCCTTCATCACTTGCAACAGTCTTTTTAAACTGCATTACCGCCATATATTTTCCACCGCCTGCAGATGCACAGTACACGTTCTGGAGTTTGCCAGGCATTGCTTTTTCTACCATTCCGTAAATACTTGCTTCTGTTGGAATGCCGGCCATAGATACGTGCTCTTCGCTTGGTCCGATACAGGTCTGCATGATTGGCTTCTCTCTGTGAGTCACTGCTGTTACCTTGATTGTCCAGCACTGATCACATGCCGGTCCTGTATATCCCGGGAACTCAGGCATTGCATAGCCTGTATGGCTGTTCTGGTCTTCCTTTACACGTACATTCGGAAGGATCTCGCCTTCAATTACGTACTCTGCATTAGCGATTGCTTTCTCATTTACAGTCAGGCACTGGCACAGTTCTACAGGTTCTCCTCTCAGTGCTCCGGCTACTGCCAGTTCGTCATATCCCATTGGTGTTGTAGGCGCCTCGAAGCAGGAACCAATTTCAATGGCCGGATCTACACCTATGCTGATGGAGATAGGAAGTTTCTGTCCCAGTTCCTCTGCGCGCTCTGCCATAGCCCCGATGTGACGCGCACCAGGTGTAAAGAAAATAGAGAGTTCATCTTTTCCCTGAATGCAGAGGCGGTGAATGGTAACATCACTCAGTCCTGTCTCCGGATGAGTTGCATAGCACATACCAAGTGTGATGTAAGGACCCGCATCTACAGGTGTGTTTGTTGGAGCCGGAACAAGTTTAAAAAGATCAAAATCAGGATCTTCTGCTTTATGTACTACCTGCTGGCATAACGGTGCATCTTTTACAAGAACCGGCGGAATCGGATTGTCTACGCTTTTGTATAACATCTTGCCAACCTCTTCCGGTTTGCATCCGAACAGTGCTGCCACTCTCTTACGGCTTGCCATAACTCCGATTGCCACCCGTGCATCAGGATGGCCTTTGATGTTGTTAAAGATCATCGCAGGACCTTCTTTTGTCGGACGCATTACCGTACCGCCTGCTCCTACATGACGGTATACTCCTGACAATTCTGCCATCGGCTCAACAGGTACATCCGTCTCAATCAACTGTCCGGGCATTTCCCTCAACAATTCCAACGCGCTTCTGAGATCCACTACTTTTTTCTCCATTTCATTCTCTCCTTTGCTTTTATATTGCTTTTAGATTGATTTTATTTTAATGCTATTTATCTGGTGGATCAATTCAACTTGTGTTATAATTCATTCCAGAATGGAATGAATCAAAGGAGAGATCATATGACATTTGAACAATTGGATTATTTTATTGAGATTGTAAAACACAAAACTTTCTTTGATGCGGCCGAATCCTTACATATCTCTCAATCTTCACTTTCCAAACAGATTATAAAGCTTGAAAAAGAATTGGACGTGCAGCTTTTTGACCGAAGTAAAAGAACTGCACATCTGACGGATGCGGGCCAGTTTTTCTATAAAAACTCACTGCCGCTCGCCTCCCAGTACCACCAACTGATGAAACAGCTGAAAACCTATCAGCAATCTAAGCAGCTCAAACTCCACATAGGGATACTGCCGATTCTGAACCAGTACCAGTTTATCCCCCGATTTCGGGAATTTTCCAAGCTCCATCCGGATATTATGATCAATCTTAGCGAGCTGGAGGAAAACGAGCTTTTGGAAGGCCTTGCCATGGGGAAATACGATGTGATTATTGCAAGAGAAGGCCTTGCCGATACAAAGCTGCACCGCACCTGGGAGGTTGCACAGGATGAGCTTGTCGTTGTATTGCCTTCCGGCCACCCGCTTGCCAATAAACAGGAGCTTACCATCCAGGAATGCAGCCAGGAGTCCTTTATCCTGATGAACCCCTACACTACCGTTCACCAACTCTGTCTCCGGCTGTTCCATAAAAACAAAATCAATCCTGAAATACTGCGCACCGGGAGGGTTGAATCCATCATCAGCTCAATCTCAATCGGTGATGGTATCAGCCTGCTGCCAAAGAAAAACTTTCAGACCTTCCACAGTGAGAATATAGCAGTGATCCCTTTGGTCCCAAAAGTGAACCTTCCCGTCTGCTGCATAAAAAATAAAGCCGAAGAGATCACTCCGGCTTTAAAAGAGTTTATTTTATATTTGCGGCTCATGCATTAAAATGATATTATCTTTAAAATATTGAGTAACCAGGAAAGCGTTTAACCCATGCCGCCTCACTCTTACGCACAAAGCGCCTTCAGCACACTGCTGAAAGCGCTTTTTCTTTTACCTTGGAGTTTTGTATTGTCAAAACTACTGAAACATTTCGTCACCGCTTTTATATCCGAAAGCCGGATGGCAGTCAAATTTTACTGCTCCCACCGCAATATCCGGGCCAACCGCTTTTTTAACTCTGGCAACGCCTTCGTAGCCAAACCCTGCACATAATTCAATTGCTTTACAGCCCTTGTCCACCATTTCTTTGGCCGCGATTTCTGCTTCATCATAGTTTTCAACACCCACCACATTCAAATTGAGCTCCGCACATGGGATAACTACCTTTTTCATCTCTTCATTCACGCCATCGGCTACATAGATAAATGCACATTCAAACATTGGAAATCTCCTTTCTTAATGTATATGCTGAAGTATGTACAAACGCACACTGTAAAGCATGCTCTGTGGGCAGGTTTTCAGCAAAGCGGAAAAATAAGGGGTCAAAACACTTCAGCATATGGTTGATTTGTTTCACTGATTTATAAAACTATCATAGTCTTTTACCTGCCGGATGTCAATCAGCCTTACATTCGATTTTATCTATGATGTTACTGTCTGGTAAGTCTTTCTTTACCGGAAAGCAAAAAAGCCTCGGAAATCTTGAATTTCCGGGCTTTTTCCAGAGGCACAGACCGGATTTGAACCGGTGATCAGGGTGTTGCAGACCCACGCCTTACCGCTTGGCTACTGCGCCTTAGTATGACTCCTACGGGAATCGAACCCGTGTTACCGCCGTGAAAGGGCGATGTCTTAACCGCTTGACCAAGGAGCCATAATATAATCTATAAGTGCCACCGCTTTTGCAGTGACCGTTGTCTATATTACCATAACTCGCCTCAAAAATCAAGCCTTTTACTAATTTTTATTTATAAACTGCAGCCAAACTGTATCCCTTCAGACGGGTCTGCGCATTTGCTGCGCAGACCTGCAAAACACCTTCACCGCCAGTAGAAATTCTACTTCATCCAGTACCCCACAATTAAGTCCACCATCCGGTCATAGCTTTCTACTCCGTCTTCCTGTCCGTTTGCCTTGAGATATGTATCGTTTACTTTATTCGACACTTCTGCCACTGCCCCGTCATACTTTGCCCAGAACCGGCTGTTGGCCTGGAGATCGGCCTCCACTCTCTCATCGAGCGCCGCCCTTACCTCCTGCCATGCTTCTGCATCCGCACGTCGCAGGGCATTCATACTATAGATCCAGCCCATCAGGTATCCGCTGTACTGAAAGTCTCCGCGTTCTGCATCCTTGCACGCAAGAAATGCGATAAAGTTGGCTTCTTCCTCCTGCATAAATCCACGCAGATGTGACAGTTCATGGCAGGCCGTAAACGGAATATTGTAGGCAGTCATGTCTTTGTTATAATTCGCCTCCACAGTAAATGGAACATAAACACCGGTCAGACCCTGATAGGAAAGGATCTCTGATACAAGAAACCCTTTCGGTCTTGGATAATATCCCTCAAGCGCGGGATACTGTCTGCCCAGCGCCTGCATGGCATTCACCGCGTCTTTTTCCTCCGCGCACTCCAGCATCATCACCCCGTTCTCATCCCGTTTCACCTGACCGGCCCTTGTATTTACTTCCTCTGTCAGCCACAGGCAGGCCTGTTTGAGGTCTTCCACCGTATATGCAGTCGTCTCAATGCCCGATTTTTCAGAGAATGAAACCCGTCTGTAATTAATACCGCAGTTTACCACGTATAACACCATTAGAATAGAGAACGTCAAAAACAGTCCGGAAGCCCACCTTAGCATGACAGCGCCCCCGCTTCCTCTTCTGGCCGCTTCCACAACCGCGTGGATCAGGGAGCCCACTGTCAAAAGCACCAGAACATACAAGCACAATTCAGCCAATGAGCAGGAAAATAAACCGGAAAACCGTCCCACCGCAGACACAATCACCGAATAGATATGGGTGGAATACCATTCAGCCATCCTCAGTGACTGCCCTGAAAGCACAGTAAGAAGCGCGCTCACTACCAGCATAAAGCAGCCTGTAAGCATCCTTTTTTCAGTTGTACCAAACTTTCGTTTTCTCCGCGTTCTTCCCATGCCTGCTGCTCCTCTGCAATTATGCTTAATGTACGATTGATGGAAAAATATCTGCTATATAAATCATACTGTATTCGGAAGCAAAAGACAAGTTTAGACTTGTGAAAGGAGGTGGATACGAAATGAAAAGGTAGGTGCAGGCGTCCCGCAGTTACGGCACACGCCCCAAAGGTGTGAAAAGCAGCAGCCTGTCCCGCAGTTATGAGATTCATCTTGTCGTTATCTAATAAATTAAGTATAATAAAAGTAGATAGAGAGCATAAACCTAAAATAATAGAAAGGAGCTGTAAATTATGTCAAAGAATGTAATGATCACGATAGGCAGGGAATTCGGAAGCGGTGGGCGTGAAATAGGAGCGCGGCTTGCAGAGCGGTTGAATCTACCATTATACGATAAAAACCTTGTTGAACTTGCAGCTGAAAAAATAGGTATCAGCGAAGAGAGGGCTAATACCGTTGATGAAACTGCATTGAACGGTTTTTTAACAACATACGCATATCCGCCGGGAACTATGATGGACTATGTTGGACGAGTAGATTACCAACAGCCTTTGACTGACAAGATGTTCTACGTACAGTGTAATTTGATTCGCGGTCTGGCTCAGAAGGGACCGGCTGTATTTATTGGAAGATGTGCGGATTATGTGCTGCGGGAACAGGAGGAATGCCTGAATGTTTTCATCTGTGCAGACAAGGCAGACAGGGTAAAGAGAACGATGGAACTCTACGGACTGACTGAACGGAAGGCCGCCGATAAGATGAAAAAGATCGACAGAGAACGCCGTTATTACTATGAGACATATACCGGAAATGAATGGGATGCTGTAAGTACTCATGATATGATCCTGAACATAAGCAAACTAGGAATGGACCGGGCAGTCAGGTATCTGGAACTGATTTACAAGGGAATGGCCGAAGAATAGGAAGCTATTAAAAACACATATGACGGCCCAAAGATGTAACATCCGGCCATATTCACATACTCCCGGGTCACTATAAAAATTCATGGAAAGGAATTATCAATCATGTCTGAAGAAAAAACATTTCCCTGCATACCGGACGAATCCCAGCTAAAAGAAATTGGTATCTACGAGTATGGTTTTATATCAACCGCCGACATCCTGTTTCAGGATGAAGTCCGCCGGATCTGCCAGTCAAACGGCTGCGGCCAATACGGAAAATCCTGGGCCTGTCCCCCTGCCGTAGGCACCGTCAGCGAATGCAAAGCCCGATGTCTGGCATTCGAAAACGGCATGGTATTCACCGGAAAATACGACCTGGAAGATTCCTTCGATGTAGAAGGAATGCAGGAAGGCCACAAAGAATTCCAACAAGTATCCGCGAGACTGCGCGGACTCCTTGGCAGCAGATTCCCCTACCTCCTGCTCTCCAACGAGGGCTGTATCCACTGCGAGACCTGCACATACCCCGACGCCCCCTGCCGCATGCCCGGAACCCTCACACCTGCCGTAGAAGGCTTCGGAATCAATGTCCAGCGCCTCTCCAAAACAGCCAAAGTCCGCTACATAAACGGCCCCAACACAGTAACCTACTTCGGCCTCCTGCTATTTTAACCCCCCTGCGCCCACCCAAAACACATCTCATCCCTCATCCGCTGCCCCCGGAAGCGCCCACCACATGGTTATCTTCCGCCTGGATGCACCAAGCCTGTATGGAATGT
>OBZW01000635.1_pt1 | contig 17827 bp, 15 predicted proteins | sample 1477021 | NCBI WGS metagenome assembly OBZW01 (sample SAMEA2580262, study PRJEB22360) | human gut metagenome | biome: human gut; feature: human-associated habitat; material: faeces | place: Denmark | collected 2008/2010
GAGGCCACATCATCCTTCTGAACCCTGCAGCTTCGGAATATTATGAAGCTACAAAAAAACAGGCTTTGCTCGCTCTCGCCGCATACCCCGGAGGGATGCAGATCGGCGGTGGAATCCATGCAGGTAATGCGGCGGAGTACCTGGAAGCGGGAGCCAGCCATGTAATTGTGACTTCTTACGTTTTTCAGGACGGAGTGTTCCATGGGGAAAATCTGAAACGCCTGGTGTCCGCTGTCGGAAGGAAACATATCGTACTGGATCTGAGCTGCAGGAAGAGAGGCGGGGCATATTACATTGTAACAAACCGCTGGCAGACCTTTACCGATGTCCGCCTTACGCCTGAGGTACTGGACAAGCTTTCTGCATCCTGTGATGAATTCCTTGTGCACGGTGTCGATGTGGAGGGAAAATCTTCCGGTGTGGAGACGGAGCTTGTGTATATGTTAAGTGGGTGGAATAAAATCCCCGTCACATATGCAGGCGGTATTGGCAGCATGGAAGATCTGGACGCCTTTGCTTCCGTGAGCGGGAAAAAACTGGATTTTACAATTGGCAGTGCGCTGGATTTATTCGGAGGAAACATTCCCTATGAGATTATTGCAAAGCTGTAAATGAATTATTAACAAGTAATGAATTTGTTGAATTCACTGGAAGATAGTGTTAGAATGGAGCGTAGAGTAAATTTAGACAAGGAGTAAATTACAGATTATGGGTTTTATAGAGAAGATTTTCGGAACACACAGCGAAAATGAATTAAAGCGTATTTACCCAATCGTGGATCGGATCGATTCGTTGGAACCAGAGTTTCAGGCTCTTTCCGACGCAGAATTAAAAGACAAGACAAGAGAATTCAAAAGGCGGCTTGCCGATGGGGAGACCTTGGATGATATCCTTCCCGAAGCATATGCAACCGTTCGGGAAGCGGCAAAGAGAAGTCTGGGAATGCGCCATTACCGCGTCCAGCTGATCGGCGGAATTATCCTTCATCAGGGACGTATCTCGGAGATGAAGACCGGTGAAGGTAAGACCCTGGTTTCAACACTTCCTGCATATCTGAACGCGCTGGAAGGAAAGGGCGTGCAGATTGTAACAGTCAATGACTATCTTGCAAAGCGTGATGCCGAGTGGATGGGAAAGGTTCATGAATTCCTGGGACTGACCGTAGGGGTAGTCTTGAACTCTATGGATAATGATGAGCGCCGTGCAGCATACAGCTGTGACATCACATATGTTACCAATAACGAGCTGGGCTTTGACTATCTGAGAGATAACATGGTCATTTATAAGGAGCAGCTTGTACAGAGAGGACTGAACTACGCCATCATCGATGAGGTCGATTCCGTTTTGATCGACGAGGCCAGGACTCCTTTGATTATTTCCGGCCAGAGCGACAAGTCTACAAAGTTGTATGAGGCCTGCGATATTCTGGCGCGTCAGCTGGAACGGGGCGAGGCCAGCGGCGAATTCTCCAAGATGAACGCCATCATGGGGGAAGACATCGAGGAGACGGGAGACTTTATCGTTAATGAGAAGGAAAAGGCAGTCAACCTGACCGAAGACGGTGTGAAGAAAGTAGAGAAGTTCTTCCATATCGAAAACCTGGCGGATGCCGAAAACCTGGAGATCCAGCACAATATCATTCTGGCACTGCGCGCACACAATCTGATGTTCCGCGATCAGGATTATGTAGTGACTCCGGAGGGGGAGGTTGTGATCGTCGATGAGTTTACCGGACGTATCATGCCGGGACGCCGCTATTCGGACGGCCTGCATCAGGCAATAGAAGCGAAAGAACACGTAAAGGTAAGGCGTGAGAGTAAGACACTTGCGACCATTACATTCCAGAATCTGTTCAACAAATACGAGAAAAAGAGCGGGATGACAGGTACGGCCCTCACAGAAGAAAAAGAGTTCCGTGATATTTACGGAATGGACGTGATCGAGATACCGACCAATGAGCCGGTACAGAGAATGGATCTGGAGGACGCGGTATATAAGACTCAAAAAGAAAAGTTCAAAGCGGTTGTGGAAGAAGTCGAGAAAGCTCACGCGAAGGGGCAGCCGGTACTGGTCGGCACCATAACCATCGAGATCTCCGAGCTGCTGAGCAAGATGCTGAAAAAAGCGGGCATCCCGCATAAAGTTCTGAATGCCAAATATCATGAAATGGAGGCCGAGATCGTAGCGGATGCCGGTATACACGGCGCGGTAACGATTGCCACCAACATGGCGGGCCGTGGTACAGATATTAAGCTGGATGACGAGGCAAAGGCCGCGGGCGGACTGAAGATCATCGGTACGGAACGCCACGAGTCCAGACGAATAGATAACCAGCTGCGCGGACGTTCCGGACGTCAGGGAGACCCGGGGGAGTCCCGTTTCTATATTTCCCTGGAAGACGACCTGATGCGCCTGTTCGGTTCTGAAAAGCTGATGAGCGTGTTCAGCACACTTGGAGTAGAGGACGGAGAGCAGATCGAACACAAGATGCTTTCCAGTGCGATTGAGAAGGCGCAGAAGAAGATCGAGAGCAACAACTTTGGTATCCGTAAGAATCTGCTGGAATACGATCAGGTCATGAACGAGCAGAGAGAGATTATTTACAGCGAGAGACGCCGTGTGCTGGACGGCGAGAGTATGAGGGATACGATTTACAGCATGATCACGGAATACGTGGAGAATACAGTGGACCGTTTCGTGTCATCGGAAGTAGATGCTGAAGAGTGGGATCTTACTGGTCTGGATGTGACTCTGCATGCGGTCATCCCACAGCTGAAACTGCCTTCTGTGAAAGAGGCGCAGGAGATGCAGCAGAAGGAGCTGAAACACCTGCTGAAGGAACGCGCCGTAAAAGCTTATGAGGCAAAAGAGGCAGAATTTCCGGAGGCAGAGCATCTGCGTGAGGTAGAGCGTGTCGTATTGCTGAAAGTCATTGACGGCAGATGGATGGATCATATCGACGATATGGATCAGCTTCGTCAGGGAATCGGGCTTCAGGCATACGGTCAGAGAGACCCGCTTGTCGAGTACAAGATGATGGGATATGATATGTTCGGCGAGATGACCAACTCCATCGCCGAGACAACCATCCGCACCCTGTTCCACCTCCGTATTGAACAGAAGGTGGAAAGAGAACAGGTGGCAAAGGTGACCAGTACCAATAAGGACGAGAGTGCGGTCCGCGCACCGAAAAAGCGGGAAGAGAAGAAGATTTATCCAAACGACCCGTGTCCGTGCGGAAGCGGAAAGAAGTACAAACAGTGCTGCGGAAGAAGATAATAAAAATCAATAACAGTTCACACAGGTCTGAACTGTTACAAAAATCAAACAAAAGTGCAGAATAAATGACTGCACTGCATATGAGAATCTGTCATGGCAGATTCTCATTTAAATGAGAAAGAGGTGAATAAGGTGGTTTTGTTAGACGAATTAAAAGCAAGGCTTACTGCATACGAAGAACCGCTGAAAGATCTGAGGGATTCACTTTGACTTAGCGTCAAAGAAAGAGCGGATTGAAGAGTTAGAAAGAAAGATAGAAGAACCCGGTTTCTGGGATGAGCCGGAAAAGTCGCGGCATACGATGCAGCATCTCAAGGCTCTCCAGGAGTCTGTTAAGCAGATCGAGCAGCTATACGGGGATCATGAGGATATCGGTCTCCTGATCGAGATGAGCGAAGAGGATCCGGACGAGGAGACCATAAAGGGGATTGAGGAAGAACTGGCCCGTTTCGAAGAAGAATTTGAGGCGCTGCGGATCCAGACACTTCTGACAGGGGAATACGACAGCAGTAATGCGATTGTTACCCTGCATGCCGGCGCGGGCGGGACGGAATCCTGCGACTGGGCCAGCATGCTGTACCGGATGTACAGCCGTTGGGCAGAGAAAAAGGGCTTTTCACTGGAAGTGCTGGATTATCTGGACGGCGATGTGGCCGGGATAAAGGGCGTAACTTTTGAGGTGGAAGGAGAGAACGCATACGGATATCTGCGCTCCGAAAAGGGCGTGCACCGTCTGGTCAGAATCTCTCCGTTTAATGCTGCCGGTAAACGGCAGACATCGTTCGCATCCTGCGATGTGATCCCGGATATTGAGGATGACATTGACATTGAGATCAATGAGGAAGACCTGCGGATTGATACGTACCGTTCCGGCGGTGCAGGGGGGCAGCACGTCAATAAGACATCCTCTGCTGTACGCATCACGCATCAGCCTACTGGGATTGTTGTTCAGTGCCAGAACGAACGTTCCCAGCATATGAACAAAGACAAGGCAATGCAGATGCTCAAGGCAAAGCTGTATCTGCTCAAACAGCAGGAGCAGGCGGATAAAGTGTCAGGAATCCGGGGCGAAGTTAAAGAGATCGGCTTCGGAAGCCAGATCAGGTCTTATGTCATGCAGCCTTATACGATGGTGAAGGATCATCGTACGAATATGGAGATCAGTAATGTGAACGGGGTCATGGATGGAAACCTGGACCCGTTTATTAACGCATATCTGAGTATAAAACCATAACAAAAGGAAAAGGGAAAAAGGAAAAAGGAGGAAAACATGGTAAATATAGCGGTAATGGGATACGGTACAGTGGGTTCGGGAGTCGTAGAGGTCATCAATACAAACGGGAAGCGGATCAATCAGAGAGTCGGTGATGAGATCAACATCAAATATGTTCTGGATCTCAGAGATTTTCCGGGAGATCCGATTCAGGAAAAACTGGTTCACGATTTTGACGTAATTGTAAATGATCCTGACGTGCAGATCGTGGTGGAGGTTATGGGCGGTATCGAGCCGGCTTATACTTTCGTCAAGCGCTGCCTGCAGGCTGGGAAAAGTGTAGCGACCTCTAACAAGGCTCTGGTGGCAAAACATGGGGCAGAACTTCTCTCCATTGCAAGAGACAACAATATCAACTTTTTGTTTGAAGCCAGCGTCGGAGGAGGCATCCCGATTATCCGTCCCCTGAATTCATCCATGACGGCCGATGAGATCGAAGAGATCACAGGAATCCTCAACGGAACAACGAACTATATGCTGAGCAAAATGTTCTATGAGGGGGCTGATTACGATGAAGTTCTGAAAGAAGCCCAGGCAAACGGGTATGCGGAGCGCAACCCGGAGGCGGATGTGGAAGGCTACGATGCCTGCAGGAAAATTGCGATCCTGTCCTCCCTGATTTCAGGGCAGCAGGTAGATTTTGAAGATATCTATACCGAAGGTATTACCAATATCACTAAAGAAGATATGATGTATGCGAAAGCACTCGGCATGACTATAAAGCTTCTCGCTTCCAGCAAAAGAGACGGCGATAATCTGCATGCGATTGTTGCTCCTTACATGCTCCACAAGGAGCACCCGCTCTATAATGTAAATGATGTGTTCAATGCCATCTTTGTCCATGGAAATGTGCTTGGCGACGCCATGTTCTATGGCAGCGGAGCCGGAAAACTGCCGACAGCCAGTGCGGTTGTTTCCGATGTAGTGGATGAGGCGAAGCATCTGAACCGGAATATCATGACCATGTGGAAGAGTGAAAAGTTAAGCCTTCAGCCGATCTCGGCAACCAGTAAAAAGTATTTTGTAAGAATCCAGGGGGATGCCGATGCAATGAAGGCGCATCTGGAGAGCAAGTTTGGCCCAATCGAAATTGTGAAGGCAGAGGGCCTGAAAAACGAATTCGGTTTCGTTACAGGTGTGATGACAGAAGGTGCTTATGAAGAAAATGCGAAAGAATTTCCAAGCATTCTGCATATGATACGCGTAGAAGGTTAAGATAAAGACCTGAAAATAAACTGGAGGCATAACATGAAATATGTAATTGTACTGTGTGACGGAGCTGCAGATGAACCGCTGGAGGAACTGGGCGGCAGAACCCCGCTGCAGGCAGCTGAGACTCCCAACACAGATAAACTGGCGCCCAAATCAGAGATCGGCATGGTCCGCACCGTGCCTGCAGGGATGGCGCCCGGGAGCGATACGGCGAATCTGTCCGTGATCGGATATGACCCAAAAGAGTATTATACCGGAAGATCCCCGTTAGAAGCGTTGAGCATCGGAGTGGATATGGAACCTTCTGACGTTGCTTTCCGCTGCAATATTGTGACATTGACGGAGGCGCAGGACTGCTATGAAGACAGAGTGATTGTGGATCACAGCTCCGATGAAATCAGCACAGAGGACGCGGCCGTACTCATTGAGGCACTGAAGGAAGGACTGGAGCGGGAAGGCTACGAGTTCTACGTGGGAACCAGCTACAGACATCTTCTGATTCAGAAAGAGGGCAGGGTAGTGGAGCTGACCGCTCCCCATGATATTCTGACCAGGAGAATCGGGGACTATCTGCCCGCCGATCCTATCCTGCGTGAAATGATGGAAAAAAGTTATGACATACTATCCGTCCATCCACTGAATGTTGAGAGAAAAAGGCAGGGGAAGAACCCGGCCAATTCCGCTTGGTTCTGGGGAGCAGGCACAAAGCCTATGCTGACCTCCTTTGAAGAAAAGTTCGGAAAGAAAGGCGCCATGATCTCTGCGGTGGATCTGCTGAAAGGCATTGCCACAGGGGCCGGGATGCACAATATTTCAGTGGACGGAGCCAATGGCGGTTTACATACCAATTATGCCGGAAAAGCAAAGGCAGCTGTGAAAGCTCTGACACAGGAGGGGTATGATTTTGCCTACATCCATGTGGAGGCGCCAGATGAGATGGGGCATCAGGGCAGTTTTAAAAATAAAATAACGGCCATTGAGAATATCGATGCCCATATCATCGGCCCGGCGGCGGAGATGCTGGAAGCGGCAGGGGAAGAGTTCCGCATGCTGATACTTCCGGATCATCCGACACCGGTAAGCGTGCGCACTCATACAGGAGATCCTGTGCCATACCTGCTATATGACAGCAGAAATGCGGTGCAGGGTTTGGCTTCCTACGACGAGGAGAGTGCTCGCAGCAGCGGAATAAGGGAAGAAGTGGGACACACATTGATTTCCCGTCTTTTTGAGCAGAAATAATGCACAGCCGGTCAGAAATCAGGAGGACAACATGCTGATAGTTAAAAAATTTGGGGGAAGTTCAGTTGCGGACAGGGAATGCCTTTTCCGCGTGGCTGAGCGCTGTATCGAAGAATACAGAAAAGGAAACGACGTGATCGTTGTCTTGTCTGCAATGGGGGACACAACGGACGAACTCATAGAAAAAGCGAAGTTAATCACTGCAGAACCGTCGAAAAGAGAGATGGATATGCTGCTTACAACAGGAGAGCAGGTCTCGGCATCTCTACTGGCTATGGCCATCAACTCGCTGGGAGTGCCGGCCGTCTCACTGAATGCATTCCAGGTCAGGATGCACTGCACATCTGCTTACGGCAATGCCAGGTTTAAACGGGTAGAATCCGAAAGAATACGCCACGAACTGGATTCCAGAAAAATAGTGGTTGTCACAGGCTTTCAGGGCGTGAATAAATACGAGGATTATGCAACACTTGGCAGAGGCGGTTCAGATACCACCGCAGTAGCCATTGCGGCTGCACTTCATGCGGATGCCTGCGAGATCTATACGGATGTGGACGGCGTATACACTGCGGATCCGCGGATCGTGCCGAATGCGAGGAAACTGGATGCCATCAGTTATGATGAGATGCTGGAACTCGCGTCACTGGGGGCGAGAGTGCTCCACAACCGTTCCGTGGAGATGGCAAAAAAATACGGTGTACAGCTGGTCGTACGTTCCAGTCTGAACAGAAATGAAGGAACGGTAGTCAAGGAGGTAGTGAAATTGGAGAAAATGTTAATCAGCGGAGTTGCTTCCGACAAAAACACATCCAGAGTTTCCGTGATCGGTGTAGACGATAAGCCCGGCGTGGCATTTAAAATATTCAACACACTGGCAAGGAAGGGGATCAATGTGGACATCATTTTGCAGTCAGTAGGACGAGAGGGAACAAAAGACATCTCCTTTACCGTTGCGCAGGACGATTTGGAAGAAACGCTCAGGATTCTGAATGAAAATAAAGAGGAGCTGACAATCCAGGCAATCGAACACAAAGACAATGTAGCCAAAATCTCCATCGTCGGTGCGGGCATGATGAGCAATCCGGGTGTGGCAGCAAAAATGTTTGAGGCACTGTTCAATGCGGGCGTAAATATCAACATGATATCCACGTCCGAAGTGCGGATCACTGTGTTGATTGAAGAAAACGATGTAGAAAGAGCCATGATAGCAGTACACGACAGATTCGGGCTGGCGGACTAATGGATTGAGGGGCACTTTCCTGACCAGGAAGAAGTCGGGCCCGTATGTGTGCGGTACTGCGCGGGAGGACGGATGAGGGCATTTAGGCGGCGGTAAGCGCCCCTTCATCAAAAAGAGCATTGAAATATGGACCGTCTGCAGGGTCACAAGCCCTGCAGGCGAGCTGACCTGCAGGGTGAATGCATCGGCATTCACGCGAATGTCAGCGGTGTCCAATATTTCAATGCTCTTTTTGATTAGGGGCGCTTACCGCCGCCGGCAGCTCTCAGCCAGGCCATATTCCCATTTCCTCCGGCGTCCGCATACCCTCTACTATTCAACGAGTAGCCTTTTGACTACTGCTTTTACGTCTTCACCTGCATTCCGAACGCCCATGACAATTGCAACCTCTTCTTCTGAAAGATATATGGTGTCACCGGTCAGGAGTTCTATTCCTGGTTGAAATGGTCCTTTATCCTCCTGGATTATGCCGTCTGCCCTGTAGGGATGTTTAATCAGATCGTCCAGTGTTATGTTATAAATCTGTGCAATTTTAAGGAGCAGGTCTAAATCCGGCGTTCTTTTGCCGGTTTCGTAGTTTGAATATGCCTGCCGGGAGATGTTCAGCGCTCTACCAAGTTCTTTTTGAGTCATTCTGCGGGCCTTTCTGTAACGCCCCAAGTTTTCAACCAGTTGTATATTGGCCAATGTGACACCTCCATTCACAGGAAAATTGAAATCTTCATAAATTATAGCAATTTTTCCTGCAAATAGATATTTTTGCCACGAAACGTATATTTGATGTAAAAAGCAACTTTTCGTTGCCATCTGTTTTATCGGCTTAATATGCTGTTGTGGTACCTGGAGGAGAAGGTGACATCTTCCCCGAACCAGGATGGCGCCTGGAAGGAGACGGCGGTTTCCTCATCTGGAAATTCAACTTCAGCCAGAATCAGCGGCTCCAGATCGCCGTGAAAAAGATCCAGCTCAATAGTAAGTCCGTTGTCCAGCGGCAGCATATAGCGTGTCTTCTGGATCAGCCGCCCGTCAATTTTTGCTTTCAGGTGCTGATAGGCCTCTGACGTCAGGGGGAGGTTGTATTCCTCGCGTACCATCAGCCCTCTTGATTTATAGGTGAGTACGTAGTCTTCGTTGTCTCTCCGGATGCGCACCACGGGTTCTGTACAGAGATAGCCCTGCTCGATCTGCCGGCTTGGATACTCTTCCAGGCGGCAGGGAATGTTGTCTTTATCGATCAGATATTTGCGTTCGATTTCCATAAAGTGCTCCTTATCATTTTTTTATTATCATAATACTGCGTGTAAAAATTGTAAACCATTGCATTTCCAGACTTCATTTGATACACTGAAATTGTGCTGAAAATGCAGACAGTAAAGTGTAATTTGAAGGAGGAATCAGTGATGAAGGATGTAAAAGTATTTCTGGCGGACGGCTTTGAAGAAATCGAAGGACTCACCGTTGTGGATCTGCTCCGGAGGGCGGGGGCTGCCGTCGATACAGTATCCGTAACCGGATGTTCTGTGATCAGCGGTGCCCATGGAATCAAGGTGGAGGCAGATATTCTGTTTGAAGAGGCAGATTTTTCCGGGACAGATATGCTGGTACTGCCGGGAGGCATGCCGGGTACAGTGCATCTCCAGGAGCATCCGGGGCTGAACGGGCTTCTCAGGGACTTTTACGGCAGGGAAAAATATATTGCGGCAATCTGTGCGGCGCCGAGTATTCTGGGAGGACTTGGATTTCTGAAAGGACGCAGGGCATGTTCCTACCCCTCAAAAGAAAAGGAACTGACCGGTGCGGAAGTGGTACGGACACCTGTGGCAGTGGATGGAAACATCATAACGAGCCGTGGAATGGGTACTGCGATACCATTTTCCCTGGAATTGATTTCCTTACTGTGCGGGGCTGAAAAGTCAGACGAAGTCAGAGCGTCAATCATATTTGGGTAAAAAATATCCAAAAGGCTTAAAAAACCCCGAAAAATAAGGAATAACAAGTAAAAAGTACTGGAAATTTACTGACGAATGTGCTATACTCCTTTAATGACTGTGAATGTATATTATCAGGTACGGAACCGCCTGACTGATACAAAACTGCATGACGAATGGTACGAATCAAGGAGGAAGATAAAAAATGAGTTTACAGGTAGAAAAGTTAGAACATAATATGGCGAAACTTACAATCGAAGTTCCGGCCGAGGAAGTGGAGCAGGCTCTCCAGGCATCATACTTAAAACAGCGCAATCAGATTAGTATGCCTGGTTTCCGCAAAGGAAAAGTGCCGAGACAGATGGTTGAGAAGATGTACGGACCGGAAGTGTTCTATGATGATGCGGCAAACAAGCTTGTTCAGGAAGCCTACGCAAAAGCTTTTGATGAGTGCGAGCTGGAGCTTGTGACACCGCCGGATATCGATGTTGTACAGCTGGAAAAGGGAAAGCCGTTTATCTTTACTGCAGAAGTTGCAGTAAAGCCGGAAGTGACCCTTGGCGAATATAAAGGATTAAAGGTAGATAAGATATCCACCAGAGTTACCGCAAAAGAAATCGATGAAGAGATCGACAAAGAGCGCGAGCGCAATGCGAGAACTGTCGATGTGACAGACCGCGCAGTGGAGGATAACGACCAGATCACACTGGATTTTGAAGGATTTGTTGACGGAGTGGCATTCCCAGGCGGAAAAGCACAGGATTATCCGCTGGTTATCGGATCCGGATCATTCATCCCGGGATTCGAGGAGCAGTTGATCGGCGCTGAGATCGGCAAAGAGATGGAAGTCAATGTGACATTCCCGGAGGAATATCAGTCAGCAGAACTTGCTGGAAAAGATGCTGTATTTAAATGTACAGTGCATGCAATCAAGGCAAAGGAGCTTCCGGAACTGGACGATGAGTTTGCTTCTGAAGTATCCGAGTGTGAGACACTGGAAGACTATAAGGCAGAAGTAAAGAAAAAGATCAAAGAGCGCAAAGAACGCGAAGGAAAAGAAAAGAAAGAGAATCAGGTAATTGATATGGCTGCAGAGAATGCGCAGGTAGACATTCCAGAAGCGATGATCCAGATGAAGATGAGAGAGATCTTAGGGGAATTAGAACAGCGCATCCAGCAGCAGGGCCTGAGCATGGAGCAGTACCTTCAGTTTACGGGTGTGTCAAAAGAGGGTATGCTTGCGGAGTTAAGGCCGGAGGCAGAGAAGCGTATTAAGACGAAACTGGTTATGGAAGCAATCGTAAAAGCTGAGAATCTTGAGACATCCGAGGAACGTCTGCAGGAAGAACTGCAGAAGATGGCGGATGCTTATGAGATGGAAGTTGAGAAACTCAGAGGCTTCATGGGAGAGAATGAAAAGAAGCAGATGGAGGATGGCCTTGCCGTACAGGAAGCCATTAAACTGCTGGTAGCTTCTGCTGTGGAAGAGTAAATGAATGGGCTTTATGACTGAGCAGAGATAACCCGGTGACTAGCCCGGCACCTGTCGGGCAGTCCGTATTCAAAAATTATTAGGAGGGACATCAATGAGTTTAGTACCTTATGTCATTGAGCAGACGAGCCGTGGAGAACGTTCCTACGACATATACTCAAGATTATTAAAAGAAAGAATCATTTTCCTTGGAGAAGAGGTAAATGATGTGTCGGCAAGCGTAATTGTTGCAGAGCTTCTTTTTTTGGAAGCGGAGGATCCGGATAAGGATATCCAGCTGTACATCAACAGTCCTGGTGGTTCTGTAACCTCAGGAATGGCAATTTACGACACCATGCAGTACATCAAGTGCGACGTTTCTACCGTGTGTATCGGTATGGCGGCAAGCATGGGGGCATTTTTGCTGTCAGGCGGCAAGAAGGGCAAACGCTTTGCGCTTCCTAACGCCGAGATTATGATTCATCAGCCGTCAGGCGGAGCACAGGGGCAGGCAACTGAGATTCAGATTGTAGCAGAGCATATTCTGAAGACACGCCAGAAGTTGAACCAGATACTGGCCGAGAACACCGGACAGAGCCTGGACGTGATCAAGGTCGATACAGAGAGGGACAATTATATGTCGGCTCTGGAGGCTAAGGAGTATGGATTAATAGATGAGGTAATTGCCAGTCATTAAGGGCAATATGAGGTGAAAAGCATTATGGCAGGAAAAGTAAGCGATGATACAGTGAGATGTTCTTTCTGTAATAAGACGCAGGCGCAGGTGCGTAAGCTGATCGCAGGTCCGAACGGAGCATATATCTGTGATGAGTGCATTGACGTGTGTGCCGAGATTATTGAGGAAGAATTCGAGTACGATGAGATAAGAGCGTTTGATGATATTAATCTTCTGAAGCCGGAGGAAATAAAGACATTTCTGGACGAGTACGTAATCGGACAGGATGAAGCAAAGAAAGTCCTTTCAGTAGCTGTATATAATCATTACAAGCGGATTATGGCAGAGCAGGATTTAGGAGTGGAGCTGCAAAAGAGTAATATACTGATGCTTGGGCCGACTGGCTGCGGTAAAACGCTGCTTGCTCAGACTCTTGCGAAGATTCTGAATGTACCATTTGCTATTGCAGATGCCACGGCATTAACTGAGGCCGGTTATGTGGGAGAGGATGTAGAGAATATCCTCCTGAAGGTGATTCAGGCCGCGGATGGAGACATTGCCCGCGCAGAGCACGGCATCATCTATATCGATGAGATCGATAAAATTACAAGAAAATCTGAAAATCCGTCCATCACACGTGACGTATCCGGTGAGGGAGTACAGCAGGCACTCTTGAAGATTATCGAGGGTACTGTTGCATCGGTTCCCCCCCAGGGGGGGAGAAAACATCCCCATCAGGAATTGATACAGATTGACACGACAAACATCCTGTTTATCTGCGGCGGAGCGTTTGAGGGGATCGATAAGATGATTGAGACCCGTATCGATAAGAAGTCGATTGGATTCAATGCGGAGATTGCATCCAAGCATGAATACAATGTCGATGTGCTGCTGCATCAGGTATTGCCGCAGGATCTGGTAAAGTTTGGACTTATACCGGAGCTTGTCGGACGTCTGCCTGTGACGGTGACCTTGGATATGCTGGATGAAGAGGCCCTGATCAGGATACTGACAGAGCCGAAGAGTGCAATTGTGAAGCAGTATCAGAAGCTGCTGGAATTAGACGGCGTTAGGCTTGACTTTGATGAGGATGCCCTCTACGCAATCGCAGAGACATCTTTTGCAAGAAAGACAGGAGCCAGAGGCCTTAGGGCGATCATGGAAGATATTATGATGGACACCATGTTTAAGGTGCCGTCTGATGATACGATCAAAGGATGCCGTATCACAAAAGAAGTGGTGAAAGGGACGGGAAAACCATTGTATGAATGCGATGGTGAAGAACGCAGATCGTTCCTGGCATCGGAGAGTGCATAAGAAAGACAGGCGGGTGCAGTGGTATACCATGTATCCGCCTTTTCACATGCACATAAAAAGCCGGTAAGGCAGTATAGTGGGTGGAGGAGATAATATGAAAAGTGAGAAACAGAGCCTTCCGATGGTTGCGCTGCGCGGTATGACTATCATGCCGGAGATGGTGGTGCATTTTGATGTAAGCCGCCAGCGTTCAATAGCGGCGATCCAGGAGGCTATGGTAGAAGATCAGAAAATTTTCATGATAACGCAGAAAGATCTGGAGACTGAGAATCCAAAGCAGGAGGATCTTTATGAAGTAGGAACCGTAGGAACGATCAAACAAATTATTAAGCTGCCGAAGCATATCATGCGGGTACTCGTTTCCGGGGAGACGAGAGGCGTCCTGCAGAAGATCGAATATGAGGATCCCTATCTGCGCGCGGAAGTGGATGTTATGGACGAATCTGATGTGCTGATTAGAGATGATTTGAATGCACAGGCCATGGAGCGCGGCCTTAAAGATATGTTTGTGGACTTTGCGGCAAAGAGCGGAAAGATGTCAAAAGAATCAGTGGCACAGGTTTTGGAGATCAAGGGGCTGAAAAAGCTGGTCGATGAGATCGCGGCCAATACTCCGCTGTTCTATACAGATCTTCAGGAGATTCTGAATGAAACGGATTTTTGGAAACGTTACGAGGCACTGGCCTTTAAACTGGTGAATGAAATACAGATCATGAACCTTAAAGAAGAGATCCAGATGAAAGTAAAGGAGAGGGTGGATAAACACCAGAGAGAATATATTCTCCGTGAACAGTTAAAACTAATCCGGGAGGAACTGGGTGACGATACAACCCTCACGGATGCTGAGGAGTTTGAAAAAGCGGCGAAGGGATTGAAGGCCCCCAAGGAAGTGAAAGAGAAGCTGACTAAGGAAATCAGCCGGTTTAAAAGTTCCCTGAACAGTCCTGCAGAAAGCGGCGTCATCAGGACCTATATCGAGACGCTGCTGGAAATGCCGTGGAATAAGTCGGTGAAAGACAGCGGAGATATCGAATTCGCCCGGAAAGTGCTGGATGAGGATCACTACGGTCTGGAGCAGGTGAAAGAGAGAGTGCTGGAGTTTCTGGCCGTGCGTTCCCTGACCAAAAAGGGAGAAAGCCCGATTCTGTGTCTGGTGGGCCCGCCGGGAACCGGTAAGACCTCGATTGCCAAGTCCCTTGCAAGGGCGCTGAAAAAGCCTTATGTCAGAATTTCCCTCGGCGGTGTGCGGGATGAAGCCGAGATCCGCGGCCATAGAAAGACATATGTGGGAGCCATGCCCGGCAGAATCGCGAATGGGATGAAGAGTGCAGGCGTAAAAAATCCGGTTATGCTGCTTGATGAGATCGACAAAGTAAGCACTGATTATAAGGGAGATACATTTTCTGCTCTCTTGGAAGTACTGGACAGCGAGCAAAACAGCAAGTTCAGGGATCATTATCTGGAGGTGCCGATGGATCTGTCAGAAGTGCTGTTTATTACGACGGCAAATACGCTGCAGACCATACCGAGGCCCCTTCTGGATCGTATGGAAGTGATTGAAGTGAGCAGCTACACGGAGAACGAGAAGCTCCACATTGCCATAGAACATCTGATTCCAAAACAGCTGGAGAAACATGGATTAAAAGAGGAGCAGCTGTCTTTCAGCAAGCATGCGATCTGGAAGATGGCACGCAACTATACTAAGGAAGCCGGTGTCAGACAGCTGGAGAGGGAGATTGGGAATATCTGCAGAAAGGCTGCTAAGGAAATACTGACAGCAAACAAGAATAAGATCACGATAACAGAGAAGAATATTCATAAATATCTCGGAAAAGAAAAATATACCTATCAGATGGCAAATGTTTCGGACGAGATCGGTATTGTACGCGGCCTGGCTTGGACAAGTGTGGGTGGTGACACGCTTCAGATTGAAGTGAACGTCATGCCGGGAAATGGCGAGATTATGCTGACAGGGCAGCTGGGTGACGTGATGAAGGAATCGGCGCGAACAGGGATCAGCTATATTCGCTCCATCAGCAGGCTGTATCAGATTGCGGAGGATTTCTTCGAAAAGCACGATATCCATGTACACATTCCGGAGGGGGCGGTTCCAAAAGACGGCCCTTCCGCAGGAATTACTATGGCAACGGCTATGCTTTCTGCCATTACGGGACAGAAAGTCCGCGCAGATCTGGCCATGACCGGCGAAGTGACGCTGCGCGGCCGGGTGCTTCCGATTGGAGGACTGAAGGAGAAACTGCTTGCGGCGAAAAACGCGGGGATAAAGACGGTGCTGATTCCAAAAGAAAATAAAATAGATGTGGATGGCCTTTCCGCCGAGATCACGAAGGGCCTGGAGATCCTGCCGGTTGAAAGTATGGATGAGGTACTGAAGGCGGCCCTGACCGGGGAGACGAGCGGGGATAAGCCACAGACAGGAGAATAGAATGGTAATCAAAAACATTAATTTGGAGACAGTCTGCGGGATCACAAGCGTGCTTCCGGACAATGACAAGCCGGAGATCGCGTTCGCAGGGAAATCTAATGTAGGAAAATCTTCGCTGATCAATGCGCTGATGAACCGAAAATCCTATGCGAGAATATCCGCTACACCGGGTAAAACACAGACGATTAATTTTTATAATATCAACGAAGAGATGTATCTCGTAGACCTGCCGGGCTATGGTTACGCAAAAGTCTCAGAAAAGGAAAAGGTACAGTGGGGAAAGCTGATTGAGCGTTATCTGAATGGATCCACCCAGCTGAAGGCTATTTTTCTGCTGATCGATATCCGGCATGAGCCTTCTGCTAACGATAAGATGATGTACAGCTGGATTGTGGAACAGGGATTCCAGCCGATCATCATTGCCACAAAGCTGGATAAACTAAAGAGAAGCCAGATTCAGAAGCATGTGAAAATGGTAAGAGAGGGCCTTGATCTGGTTCCAGGGACGAAGATTATTCCGTTCTCCTCAACCACAAAACAGGGCAGAGATGAGATTTGGGAGCTCATAGAAAGCGAGTATTTAGACAGAGCAGAGGTGGAGTAGATATGGAGAACAGACGGCCGTACTGGCAGGTGGCTGTAAGCCTTGTTTTTAGTCTTGCGGCGACAGCGGCTTTTGTGTTTATTGGAATAAAATCAATCGGATTTTTTATGCCGTTTGTCATCGGCTGGATAATATCGGCGATTGCCACGCCCGTAGTGAACTGGCTGGAGAAAAGATTGAAGATTGTGAAAAAGCTGGGTTCGGCCCTGATTGTAATTGTAGTGCTGGCATTGATCGTACTGCTTATTTACTTTGCCGTCAGCAAAGTATCTGCGGAGATCGGGGATCTGATTAAAAATTTTCCGGATCTTTACGCCCAGCTGGAAGTAGGCCTGCGCGAGATCGGGAGCACACTGTCGGGAGTATTCTCGAAGCTACCGGCGGGTATACAAAACGGTTGGAATGCTGTTGTTGCAAACCTGGATCAGTCGATGGGCGAGCTGGTGAGTAAGATCAGCCAGCCGACGGTAACTGCAGCGGGCAACTTTGCAAAGAGTCTGCCGTCCTATCTGATATCCTTTATTGTGGCGATGATGTCGGCCTACTTTTTTACGGTTCAGAGAGAAGAAGTGATCCTATGGCTGAAAAAGGTTTCCCCTCCATCGGTAGAAAAGCGGATGAGCCTTGTCATGGACAATCTGAAATATGCGGTGGGCGGATATTTCAAGGCGCAGTTCAAGATCATGGGAATTGTATTTCTTATCCTGTTTGCAGGACTGGGGATGTTCGGCGTACATTACGCCATCTTGATTGCGTTTCTGATCGCATTCCTGGACTTCCTGCCCTTTTTTGGTACGGGTACAGCCATGATACCGTGGGCCTTGTATAAGCTCCTAACGGGGGATTACAAGATGACGGCGGCGCTGCTTGTAATCTATGTGATCACCCAGCTGGTGCGCCAGCTTCTGCAGCCGAAACTGGTAGGGGACAGCATGGGACTGAACCCGCTTGTGACGCTGCTGCTGCTTTATATTGGATACAAGGTGAGCAGCGTACTGGGGCTGATCCTGGCAGTGCCGATCGGAATGGTACTGATAAACATGTGCCAGGCAGGGGCCTTTGATTATATATTCGATGATGTAAAGATACTCGTGGAGGGGGTGCTGGGGCTGCGGGAGTAGGGGGCGTTATGTTCGCCT
>OBZW01000643.1_pt1 | contig 17648 bp, 22 predicted proteins | sample 1477021 | NCBI WGS metagenome assembly OBZW01 (sample SAMEA2580262, study PRJEB22360) | human gut metagenome | biome: human gut; feature: human-associated habitat; material: faeces | place: Denmark | collected 2008/2010
GAAAAAGCAGGCGAAGCAGTTTTTCATGGATGTTGCTGCCGGGTTATGTGAAGGGAACGAACCGTTGCCGGAAAAGCGCCCCGTAATTTTAGAGGCGCAGAATGTATGGATAACCTACAAAGGAAATCTACCGGGAAGAATTACTGGTTCTCTGAAGACTCCACCGGAATCACAACCTTAATTCACTGACCGGAACAGATAAACCTGTCCGTGGGCAGAAACCGATAAATCCTGATAAATATCCATGAACGCAAAAATCAGATACGGCCTGTCGGCTGCCGTTCTGGCGCTGATTGGTGCAGGGGCGTCTGCGCCTGAAATCCTCGACCAGTTTCTTGACGAAAAAGAAGGTAACCACACCATGGCATACCGTGATGGTGCGGGGATCTGGACCATCTGCCGTGGAGCCACCCGGGTGGATGGTAAGCCTGTTATTCCTGGCATGAAGCTGTCGAAGGGAAAATGCGACCGGGTTAACGCCATTGAGCGTGATAAAGCGCTGGCGTGGGTGGAGAAAAACATCAGAGTGCCGCTGACCGAACCCCAGAAAGCGGGGATCGCGTCATTCTGTCCGTACAACATTGGTCCCGGTAAGTGTTTCCCGTCGACGTTTTACAGACGAATTAATGCTGGCGATCGCAGGGGAGCATGTGAGGCGATTCGCTGGTGGATTAAGGACGGTGGCAGAGACTGCCGTATTCGCTCAAATAACTGCTACGGTCAGGTATTCCGTCGTGACCAGGAGAGCGCGCTGGTGTGCTGGGGAATCGACAGATAAGCAGAATATTTTGCTGAAAAATGCCGTTGGTCAACGCGGGCGGATAACACGAAGTCCTGTGAACTGGCAAAACCTAAGTGAATAAAAGTAAAAACCCCGTTTGTTGGCAGCAAGCGGGGTTTTGTGTTTTCTGACCTTGAGTAAGGCAAGGGAGAAATTATGGTGAGGGAGGTGCTTTCCCTGTGAGGAAGTATAAAAGATTCTTTCTGAGGTTGTCCATTATGAAAGGCATTGAAGTGGAGACGCCAGCCAGTCTGGATTTAACAAGAGCGGCAGCTTTTGCCATTCGTATTGTGGCAATTGCTGTTCTGGTCTGGGCAATCCGTTGGTGGTGATATGAATCGTGTGCTGTATGGCGTGCTTATTGCCCTGCTGCTTGGTTGTGGATCGCTGTGGCTGGCAACAGACCATTACCGCGATAACGCCATCACCTACAAAGCGCAGCGCGATAAAAAAGCCAGAGAGCTGGAGCTGGCAAACGCCACCATTACTGATATGCAGGTGCGCCAGCGCGATGTTGCTGCGCTCGATGCAAAATACTCGAGGGAATTAGCCGATGCGAGAGCTGAAAATGAAACTCTGCGTGCTGATGTTGCTGCTGGTCGTAAGCGCCTGCGGATCAACGCCACCTGCTCCGGTACCGTGCGTGAAGCCACCGGCACCTCCGGAATGGATAATGCAACCGGCCCCCGACTGGCAGACACCGCTGAACGGGATTATTTCACCCTCAGAGAGCGGTTGATGACAATGCAGAAGCAACTGGAAGGGGCGCAGGACTATATCCGCACTCAGTGTATTAACTAGTATTTTTGTTATCCGGAGAATGCATGAAGAAATTACTGGTAACCGTAAAGCCTTTTCAGGGAACAATTCCGTTCCGTATTTTGCAGCGTGGTCGTGTTCTTGTTGAAGGTTCGTTCAGTGGTAAATGTACGCAATTACACTCCCGGACCTTTCAGGTGAATGCCACGAATGAAGAGCTAACCGTTGAGTGTACGATGAATGCCGCTAAATGCCGCATGGTATCCGCTGCATTACAGCCAGTGTGTTGAGCGACCTTATTATCCATGCGCGGTATTGTCGCCGTATTCCTGCATTAACAGAGACCGCAGCCCGACAGGGAGACTCCTCTGCGAGAGTGTGCGGGGATAATCAAAAACGATACACACCGGGGTTTACCGCGTTAACGGAGCGCGGCGTTGTCCCCTCATGGTCGCTGGTCCGGTGCGATGGTGGAAGAAACCGGACGATGTGTTACCTCGCAAGCTCTGTTATGTCATGTGTCTGATTTGTGATTTAAGTCGGATAATTGTCGTTGCCATTAAGCAGAGGATTGATGACCGACAGGGTGGCATTGTTAGAATAAGACTTATTCTTATCTGTGCCGGGAATGAAAATGAAAAGAAATCTTCCGTTAATTATTTTGTTGTCTTCTCTGGTTATGGGCTGTACGCAACATAAAACAGATATGCCCCGACAGTTGGTTAAGGCATTACCACAATATCCGGCCTATGCAGCGGCAAATTATATAAAGGGACGGGTTGATGTGAAGTTTGATATTGGTGCTGATGGTACTGTCACCCGAATTGAGTTTATCCGTTCAGAGCCGCACCATTTGTTTGATGAGCAGGTTGTAAAGGCGATGGCAAAATGGCGATTTGAGAAGGACAGGCCGTGTAAAGGCGTGAAGAAAACGTTTATCTTTAGTCCTTCTGCACCCTGATTATTTCATCAGAAATTAATTATCACTCTGTTGTTATTCTGTACATCCCGGCATGGTAAGTCTTGTTCCGTCGGATATGAAGATGAAATATTGTTGGAGGACAGTGGGTACCTGCTCCTGTAACCGAACGTTCATTTCTCGTTATTTTTCATGCTGGCCGGGCGCAGATGCGTTGCATCTGTTGCCAGCCTTCTCCTGCAGGCTTCAATAACCCACGCTGAAAAGTTACCGGACCCTTTATGCTCAAGGGCGATGTTGATCTGTTCAATCATGTGATTGGGGAAACGGATATTGCGGGTTGTGGTTCTGCGGGTCCGGTTTTTCGATGACATATTTATTTCCTTTACTGATTGCCATATGACGGGGATTTTACATGGCTCAGCTTCGTACACTCCAGAGCAGAATCAAAACACTGAATACCCGACGGGTGAATATTCTGAAGGGGGAGCAGCGTCGTGTCAGTGGCAGTGCACGTGTTTCCCTCAAGCGTCATATCTGGCTGAGGGACGCCGGGCAGTGCTGTATCTGTGGTCGTGTGGTTGACCTCTGTGACAGTGAACTCGATCACCGAATTGCACTTCAGTTCGGTGGTGGTAATGAGGAGACGAATCTCTGGACGCTCTGTACCGAATGCCATCGACAAAAGTCTGCTCGTGAAGCGGCGGGTGGTATGCCGGACCCGACGCTGCCGGAGGTGTCCGGAGGTAGTGGCAGAGCGGACGACATCATCGGACTGTAACCCGACCCGGGGGGGGGGATCATCCGGCGTAAAAAACGATCGCTTTGGACACCGCGCCCCCTCTCACGCAGAGAAAAAATTCCCGTTTCAGGGCAGTTAACATGTTAACTGGCTGCCCGGGCATTTTTGCGGTTTTTATCTTTATTATTCAGTTTGTTGTGCGGAAAAAATGTTAACTGGCTTTTTCAGCAAATGTTAACCAGGCAGCAGTTAACATTTGCGGCATGAGACGCCGGGAAAAATGGGCTGAACCATACCCGGCTGAGTGCGTTCTGGACCCGGGAGGAGGCTGTGCTGACAACGCAAAAACGAAAATTTGCGCTGGCGCTCATGTCCGGGAAAAACAAAACAGCGTCAGCCATTGCCGCCGGTTATTCGGCGAAGACCGCCAGGGTTAAAGGCTCACAGCTGGCAAAAGATCCGGAGGTGCTTGCGTTTATAGCCCGTAAACAGTGCGAAACGGTGGAGGTGGATGAGGTTCCTGTTTACCGGCAGAAAAAATCAGAGCAGGAGGATAAACCCCGTCGCCGTGAGGCGGCTGCAATACCACAGCCGGACGAAAACAATCCGGAGATGCCACCGTCCGCGGTGATGTCTCCTGGTATTGAATATATGGAGGATGGTCTTCCCGATCCGGTGAAAGCCATGGGGCGGATCCTGGTGGAAAACCTCTGCATTGATCCGAAACTGGCACTGGATGCGGCCTGGCGTCTGGCGCAGTTCACGCACCATAAAAAAGGGATACCGGGAAAAAATCGGCAAAAGGTGATGCCGCGAAAAAAGCGGCTAACCGTTTTGCGGTGCCACCGCCACCCCGACTGGTGGTGAATAACGATAATGAGGGCAACGGATGATACCTGTATGGAGCACAGCCTGCCCGGACTGGGCAGAGCGCCTGAAAAAGGGGCTGTCGATTATTCCGGATCCGATTTATCCGGACGAGGCCGCACATGCCCTGGCGATTTTTAAACAACTGCGGATTGTGGATGCACCTGGTAGCCCTACGTTCGGGGAGTCCTGTGCACCGTGGGTGTTTGACCTGGTGGCGGCCCTGTTTGGCTCCTACGATGCGCAGACCGGTGTACGCCATATCAAGGAAGTGTTTATCCTTATCCCCAAGAAAAACTCGAAGTCCACGCTGGCCGCGGGGATCATGATGACGGCGCTGTTACTGAACTGGCGGCAGGCGGCGGGTTACACGATTCTGGCCCCGACTGTGGAGGTGGCGGCCAACGCCTTCAACCCTGCCCGGGATATGGTACGACGTGACGATGATCTGGATGACCTCTGCCAGGTACAGACCCATATCCGGACCATCACCCACAGGGTGACAGACACCACCCTGAAGGTGGTGGCAGCCGATCCGAATACGGTGTCCGGTATCAAGTCCGTGGGTACGCTGATTGATGAGTTGTGGCTGTTTGGCAAGCAGTACAAGGCGGAGGACATGTTACATGAAGCCATCGGCGGGCTTGCCTCCCGCCCGGAAGGGTTTGTGGTGTATACGACCACCCAGTCGAATGAACCGCCCGCCGGGGTGTTCAGACAGAAACTGCAGTACGCCCGGGATGTGCGCGACGGCAAAATTCATGATCCGCACTTTCTGCCGGTGATATTTGAACACCCTCCTGAAATGGTGGAAAGCGGGGCTCACCTGCTGATGGAAAACCTCGCCATGGTCAATCCGAATCTCGGCTATTCAGTGGATGAGGCCTTTCTGTACCGGGAGTACCGTAAAGCCCGGGAAGCCGGTGAAGAGACATTCCGGGGGTTCATGTCAAAACACGCCAATGTGGAAATTGGTCTTGCCCTGCGCTCTGACCGCTGGGCGGGGGCTGATTTCTGGGAAGAGCAGGGCCGTTGTATCAGCCTGGACGATATCCTGCGTCGTGCTGATGTGGTGACGGTGGGGATTGACGGCGGAGGGCTGGATGATCTGCTGGGGATGTATGTGATTGGGCGTGACCGGGAGACCCGCGAATGGCTGGGCTGGGGCCATGCCTGGGCGCATGAAACCGCGGTGGTCCGACGGAAGAGCGAGGCGTCCCGGTTTCAGGATCTTGTTGCCTGTGGAGATATGACCATTGTCCGGCGTGTCGGGGATGACACGGCGGAAGTGGCGGAATATGTGCGTCGCATTCATGAGGCTGAGTTACTGGACCATATCGGTATTGACCCGTCAGGGGTGGGGCAGATTCTGGATTCACTGGCGGAAGCCGGGATCCCCGACGGAATTGTGGTGGGGATAAGCCAGGGCTGGAAACTGGGCGGGGCCATTAAAACCACCGAGCGCAAACTGGCTGAAGGGGTGCTGGTGCATGGTGACCAGCCCCTGATGGCCTGGTGTGTCGGCAATGCCCGGGTGGAACCTAAAGGTAACGCCATTCTTATCACCAAACAGGCCAGTGGACGGGGAAAAATTGACCCGCTGATGGCGCTGTTCAATGCGGTCTCCCTGATGTCCCTTAACCCGGAACCGAAAAAGAAAGAATATGCGGTTTTTTTCATATAACCCTGTTCACACTGTAACCATCACGAACCGCTCCGGCGGTTTTTTTATTTTCAGGAGGCTGATGTGACTCTTAAACGGGCCTGTTCCCTGCTGACGGTGAAATCCTTCAGTGAGGATGAACGGGTGATCACCGGGATTGCGTCAACGCCTTCTCCGGATCGGGATGGTGACATCCTGGAGCCGGAGGGCGCGGAGTTTGGCAGTGCGATCCCGTTTCTCTGGCAGCATGACCATTCCCGCCCGGTGGGGCAGTGTACGGTGCGCCGGGTCAGCGAAGGGCTGGAAATCACGGCAACACTGGTGAAGCCCGTACCGGATATGCCGTCGCAACTGGCTGCCCGGCTGGATGAGGTCTGGGCGGCCATTAAGACCGGGCTGGTCAGGGGGCTGTCCGTGGGCTTCCGTCCCCATGAATACACCTTTCTGGACGGAGGCGGACTGCATTTTATGCGCTGGGAACTGATGGAGGTGTCTGCCGTCACCGTGCCCGCGAATGCGGAATGCACCATCCGGACCATTAAATCTTACGACCGCCCGTTTTCTGCCGCGTCCGGCAACCGGAAACCGGTGGTGAAAATCGCATCTTCTGCCGGCGCTGCGGCACAGTCAACAACCGTTTTTCATAAGGAAAAGACCATAATGAATATTGGCGAACAGATTAAAAGTTTTGAAAACAAGCGTGCAGCGCTGGCAGCCTCCCTTGAGGAGGTCATGACCAAAGCCGCAGAGGAAGGGCGCACGCTGGATGTGGAGGAGGAAGAGCATTACGACAACACCGCAGCGGAAATCCGTCAGGTGGATGCGCACCTGAAGCGCCTGCGTGAACTGGAAGCCGGTAAGGCCGCCACGGCGCAGCCGGTGAAACAGGCCGGTAACGGGAATGTGGCCGCGGTGGCTTCTGCGCCGGTGATCCGTGTGGAGCAGAAACTGGATAAGGGGATTGGCTTCGCCCGCTTTGCCAAATCGCTGGCTGCGGCTAAAGGCGTCCGATCTGAAGCCCTGGAAGTGGCCCGTCGTCAGTATCCGGATGACAGTCGTCTGCATCATGTCCTGAAATCGGCAGTGGGCGCGGGGACCACCACGGATCCGCAGTGGGCAGGCAGCCTGTCTGAATATCAGGAATACGCACAGGACTTTATTGATTACCTGCGTCCGCAGACCATTATCGGGCGATTTGGTCAGGGCGGGATCCCTGCACTTCGTCAGGTGCCGTTCAATATCCGTGTGCACGCCCAGGTGTCCGGCGGTGCTGCCGGCTGGGTGGGTGAGGGTAAGGCAAAACCCCTGACGAAGTTTGATTTTGAATCCATCACCTTCAGTCATGCGAAGGTGTCGGCCATTGCGGTACTGACGGAAGAATTGATCCGTTTTTCCAGTCCGGCTGCTGATGCACTGGTCCGTAATGCGCTGGCGGAAGCGGTGGTGGCGCGTCTGGATACAGACTTTGTGGACCCGAAAAAAGCCGCAGTGGCAGATGTCTCCCCGGCGTCCATCACCCATGATGTGAAGGGCACGGCATCAACCGGTAACCCGGATGCGGATGCAGAGGCTGCGTTTGGACAGTTTGTGGCAGCAAACCTGCAGCCCACCGGTGCGGTCTGGCTGATGTCCAGCACCAATGCCCTGGCACTGTCCATGCGTAAAAATGCGCTGGGTCAGAAGGAATACCCGGACATGACCCTGCTGGGTGGCTCCTTCCAGGGGCTGCCGGTGATTGTCTCCCAGTACGTGGGTGACCAGCTGGTGCTGGTGAATGCCCCGGATATTTATCTGGCGGATGACGGCGGCGTGGCAGTGGATATGTCCCGCGAGGCATCACTGGAAATGCAGTCTGAGCCGACCGGCGACAGTACCACGCCGTCCCCGGTGGAGCTGGTTTCCATGTTCCAGACAGGCAGCGTGGCCATCCGTGCGGAGCGCTGGATCAACTGGCGTCGTCGCCGTACCGCGGCGGTGGCGGTGATCACCGGAGTGAACTACGGCAGTGCGTCCGGCGGCTGAGTCTGATGAGGAGGACGGGAGGCGTGCGCCTCCCGTAACAGGTTATGGCAAAGATCCGATATCTGCAGGGCACGCATGATGCCCGGGCCGGGGATATCCGTGATGTGGCACAGCCGTGTGCGGAGGTGCTGGTTCGCCTGGGAAAGGCGGAGTACATCACGGTGCGACGTCCGGCAGGTCAGAAAAAGAAACGTGATGCGGAGCATGGCGAATGTGGAACCTTTTACGGCGAACCCGAAAAAACCAGAAATCAGGACGTGACGTAAGAGAGGCGGGCTGGACCAGCCTGTTTCAGGCGGTGGCTGAGCCCTTTTCCGGCGCCTGGCAGCAGGGCGTGAAAGCCGATCCTGAAGCCGTCCTCTCCTTTCATGCGGTGTTTGCATGTATTTCGCTGATATCCCAGGATATCGCCAAAATGCGGCTGCGTCTTATGCAGACGGATGCGCATGGGATACGCAGGGAAACGCGCCGGGGGGATATTGCCCGCCTCTGTCGTCGTCCCAACGCCCAGCAGAACCGCATCCAGTTTTTTGAACTGTGGCTGAACGCCAAACTGCGTCACGGCAATACGGTGGTGCTGAAAATCCGTAATGCCCGGGGGCAGATCAAAGAACTGCGTATTCTGGACTGGAGCCGGGTTGAACCTCTGGTGGCGGATGACGGCGAGGTGTTCTATCGCATTACACCGGACCGGAACTGCGGGATCACGGAGGCGGTGACGGTGCCTGCCAGGGAAGTGATCCACGACCGGTTTAACTGTTTTTTTCATCCGCTTGTGGGGCTGCCGCCGGTGTATGCTGCCGGGCTGGCGGCCACGCAGGGGCATCATATTCAGGCAAATTCAACGTCTTTTTTCAGAAATGGCGGCAGGCCGTCCGGGGTGATTGAGATCCCCGGCAGTATAACGGAAGAAAATGCGAAAAAACTGAAGAGCAACTGGGACAGCGGGTATACCGGCGAAAATGCGGGGAAAACGGCGATCCTGAGCAACGGGGCGAAATATAACCCCACGACGTTTTCACCGGTGGATGCGCAGACGGTGGAACAGCTGAAAATGACGGCTGAAATTGTCTGTTCGGTGTTCCGTGTCCCGGCCTACAAGATTGGCGTTGGCCAGCCGCCTTCCAGTGACAACGTGGAGGCGCTGGAGCAGCAGTATTATTCCCAGTGTCTGCAGACGCTGATTGAGTCCATTGAGCTGTTACTGGATGAGGCGCTGGAAACAGGGGAAAACGAGAGCACGGAGTTTGACGTCACCACGCTGCTGAGAATGGACAGCGAACGTCGCATGAAAACGCTGGGTGAATCGGTGAAAAATACGCTTCTCACGCCCAATGAGGCCCGTAAACGTGAGAATCTGCCGCCCCTGGCCGGCGGTGATGCACTGTATCTTCAGCAGCAGAACTACAGTCTGGAGGCGCTGTCCCGTCGTGATGCCCGTGAGGATCCGTTCGCGTCTTCCGGGAAAACGTCGTCAGGCACACGCCAGGAGGGCGCGTCTGACGGTAATAAGGCCATAAGCGAAACAGAGCGTGATGCGGTGAAGGCGATGTTCAGGGGGATACTGCGAAAATGACAGAGCGTGAACTGTCCATTATCCGTGCGCTGGGTGAAGAATTCGCTGCGGTGCTGGCGGATTTACAGCGCACATTTGAGGGGAAAATAGCCGCGCAGGCACAAATGTTTGAAGAAAAACTGGCTTCCCTGTCTGTGGTATTACAGAAGTGCGTGACGGGCGATGATGTGCGTCCGATGCTTGAGCAGATGGTGAAGGAGGCTGTAAGCCATATTCCTGTTCCGCGTGATGGTCGTGACTACGATCCGGATGTTCTGCAGAAGGCGGTGAATGATGCGGTCGCAAATATTCCGCAGCCAGCGGACGGTAAAAGTCTCACCCCGGATGATGTGCGTCCGATGCTTGAACAGATGGTGAAGGAGGCGGTAAGCCATATCCCTGTTCCGCGCGACGGTCGTGACTATGATCCCGATGTTCTGCAGAAGGCGGTGAATGATGCGGTCGCAAATATTCCGCAGCCAGCGGACGGTAAAAGTCTCACCCCGGATGATGTGCGTCCGATGCTTGAACAGATGGTGAAGGAGGCGGTAAGCCATATCCCTGTTCCGCGCGACGGTCGTGACTATGATCCCGATGTTCTGCAGAAGGCGGTGAATGATGCGGTCGCAAATATTCCGCAGCCAGCGGACGGTAAAAGTCTCACCCCGGATGATGTGCGTCCGATGCTTGAACAGATGGTGAAGGAGGCGGTAAGCCATATTCCTGTTCCGCGTGATGGTCGTGACTACGATCCGGAAGTATTGCAGAAGGCGGTGAATGATGCGGTCGCAAATATTCCTGTACCGGCGAACGGTAAAAGTATCACTCCCGATGATGTGCGTCCGATGCTTGAGCAGATGGTGAAGGAGGCGGTAAGCCATATTCCTGTTCCGCGCGACGGTCGTGACTACGATCCGGATGTTCTGCAGAAGGCGGTTCTGGATGCGGTGAGTGCCCTGCCGGCTCCGCAGGACGGGCGTGATGCCACGGCACTGGAAATACTCCCCGCCATTGACGATCAAAAATCCTTTCCCCGGGGCACGTATGCCACACACCAGGGCGGACTCTGGCGGGCGTATGAAAAAACGCACGGGATGCGGGGATGGGAATGCCTGGTTGACGGGGTGGCGGATATTGACGTCAGCATGACGGGTGAGCGGTTGTTCTCTGTGGTGGTCCTGCAGAGCAGTGGCCAGCGTACGGAAAAAACATTTTCCCTGCCGGTGATGCTCTACCGCGGTGTGTTCAGAGCCGGTGAAACCTACCACCCCGGCGATACGGTGACGTGGGGGGGCTCGCTGTGGCACTGCAACAGTATGACCGAAGATAAACCCGGAGAAGCTCATTCATCAGCCTGGACCCTGGCTGCAAAACGTGGGCGGGATGCAGGAGGCGGAAAATGACGGCATTACTGACACTGGAAGAGATCAAGGCACATCTGCGTGTCGACCATGACGCGGATGATGAGATGCTGATGGACAAGGTTCGTCAGGCTACCGCCGTGCTGCTGGCCTACATTCAGGGCAGCCGGGATAAAGTGATTCGTGAGGACGGTGAACTGATCCCGGGCGAGGCATTAACCCGGATGAAGGGGGCTGCCATGCGACTGACCGGGATGCTGTACCGGAATCCGGATCTTGCGGAGCGGGAAGAACTGCTTCAGGGGGAGCTGCCGTTTTCTGTTTCCGTGCTGATTTACGATTTGCGTTGTCCGACGGTGTTATGAGGAGGGGGAATGGCAATATCTGCAGGTCGTCTGACACAGATGATAAGTGTTCTGAACCCGGTGTTAACCCGTAATGCTGCCGGAGAAATGACGGAAGAATGGGTGTCATGCGGGAAAATTCATGCGGATATCCGGGGCAGGAGCAGCCGGGAGCGGATGCAGTCCGGTGCGGAAATGGCGCAGGCGGAAATCCGCATCTGGGTGCGCGGTCAGTCTGGTCGTGAAATCACGGCGGCGTCACGACTTCATGTGCTGAGTGGTCCCTGGCGTGACTGTATCCTGAATGTTGTCGGGGTGCCCGTGCCGGATGCGACCGGCGGGCGCCTGGAAATTCTTTGTCGGCTGGGAGGGGAAAAATGATCGAAACCCTGCTGGATTTTTCGGGGCTGGAGGACATCAGCCGCGATTTGCAGCTTCTGAGTGGTGCGGAAAATAACCGGGTACTGCGTGAGGCAACCCGCGCGGGGGCGAATGAACTGAAAGAAGAAGTGGTGTCACGGGCACCGGTGCGCAGGGGAAAACTGCGCCGCAATGTGGTGGTCCTTTCCCGGCGTTCCCGTGATGGCGGGATGGAATCCGGTGTGCATATCCGTGGTGTTAATCCGGACACCGGCAACAGCGATAACACCATGAAGGCGGATAACCCGCGCAATGCTTTCTACTGGCGGTTTGTGGAAATGGGGACCGTGAATATGCCACCGCACCCGTTTGTGCGCCCGGCGTTTGATGTGCGCAGTGAACAGGCAGCTCAGGTGGCGATTGCGCGGATGAACCGGGCCATTGATGAGGTACTGAGACGATGACGGAGGCGGATTTGTATCCTCATCTGGCGCATCTTGCCGGCGGGCAGGTGTACCCGTATGTGGTCCCCCTGCTGGATGGCAGGCCGTCGGTGGCGCTTCCGTGGGTGGTTTTCAGCCTGATTTCATCGGTGTCTGCGGACGTGATGGGCGGGCAGGCGGAGTCCTCAGTGTCGGTGCAGATAGACGTTTATGCCGGGACTGTGACGCAGGCGCGTCAGATACGTCAGGACGCCCGTGAAGCCATAATGCTGCTGGCCCCGGGGTCCGTCAGTGAAATGCAGGACTATATTCCGGAAAACCGCTGTTACCGTGCAACCCTGGAGTTTCAGGTCACGGTGTGACTTTTTCTTTTTTTCTACAAAACCCATACCCCGCCGCGTGCGGGTTTTTTATTATCAGGAGGCAGAATGTCTGCTTTGTATGAACGCTCACAGCTGACGCAGGTGATGATTTCATCTGCCCCGGCGACTGCTGAAACTATGGATAAGGCGGAATATCTGCGCCTGGACTGCACCATCAAGGAAGTCCAGTTCACCGCCGGTCAGAAACAGGATATTGATGTGACCACGCTCTGCTCCACAGAGCAGGAGAACATCAACGGTCTGGGGGCGTCGTCCGAGATTTCCATGTCGGGTAATTTTTATCTGAATCAGGCCCAGAACGCCCTGCGTGATGCCTATGACAATGACACGGTGTATGCGTTTAAGGTGCAGTTTCCGTCCGGTAAGGGCTTTAAGTTCCTGGCGGAAGTGCGTCAGCACACCTGGTCATCCGGTACCAACGGCGTGGTGGCAGCAACGTTTTCACTGCGTCTGAAAGGCAAACCGGTGTCCTTTGTGGTACCGCTGGCGTTTGTGAAAAATCTGGATAAAACACTTACCGTGAATACAGGTGCGCTGCTGACAATGTCAGTCAGTGCCAACGGGGGAACGCCGCCGTATAAATACGCCTGGAAGAAGGATGGTCAGCCGGTTGACGGGCAGACGACAGACACCTTCAGTAAGCCAGGTGCGCAGTCCGCTGATGCGGGGAAATATACCTGCGTGGTGACCGATTCGGCAGAGAAAGCACAGAGTGTGACGTCTGTTGAATGCACCGTGACAGTGAGCGCAGCCGCCTGATAAGGGGATGGGTCATCATGAAAAAGGATCTGAAAACGCTGGCGCTGGCCAGACTGTCAGGGTTTCGTCATAAAACGGTGAAGGTGCCGGAATGGGGTAATGTCAGCGTGGTGCTGCGGGAGCCTTCGGCAGAGGCCTGGTATCTGTGGCAGGAAGTGCTCAATGGTGATGGAGAGGATGACGATACCCTGTCGGTGGTGGCGAAAACCCGCCGTAACCTGGAAGCGGATGTGACGCTGTTCTGCGATGTCCTGTGTGATACGGATCTGCAGCGGGTGTTCACTCCGGACGACCGTGAGCAGGTGCTGGCCGTCTATGGTCCGGTACATGCCCGGTTGCTGCGTCAGGCACTGGAACTGATCGCTGATGCAGAGTCGGCCAGAAAAAAGTAGCCCGCCCGGAAATTCGCTTTCTGATGCGACTTGCGCTCCGTCTGGGGCGCACCTTATCCGAACTGCGGCACAGCCTGAGTGCGAGCGAGGCGATGATGTGGATGGAGTTCGACAGGGTATCCCCGCTGGGTGATGAGCGCGGAGATATCCGTAATGCACAGATCGTGAAAGCGGTTTTTGGGGCACAGGGGATGAATGTTGCACTGAAGGACGCCATGCTCTGCTGGGGCGAGGATGAGGATAAGCCGGAGGTGGATCCGTTTGCGGCGCTGGAAGACGCGCTGAGCTTTGCAGCACAGTCATGAATGATGAGAACCGCTGAGGCGGTTTTTTTACGCCCGGAGAAAGGAGAATGGCGACGTTACGTGAACTGATTATCAAAATTTCGGCAAATTCGCAGTCATTCCAGTCGGAGATCCAGCGGGCTTCCCGCATGGGCAGTGAATATTACCGGACCCTGCAGAATGGCGGGCGTCAGGCTGCCGCAGTCGCCCGGGAGCAGCGACGCGCCCTGGCTGAGCTGAACAGCCAGTTGACGGAAATCCGCGCTTCAGCTGCCGGAACGGCGGGGGCATTTGCAGGTGCCTTTGCCACCGGACACCTGATTTCTCTGGCCGATGAATGGAGTTCCGTGAATGCCCGACTGAAACAGGCGTCGCAGTCATCCGATGAATTTTCGTCATCACAGAAAGTGCTGATGGATATCAGCCAGCGGACGGGCACGGCATTTTCAGATAATGCGGCCCTGTTTGCCCGCTCGGCAGCCTCAATGCGTGAATATGGTTACAGTGCTGATGATGTGCTGAAGGTGACGGAGGCCATTTCCACGGGGCTGAAAATCTCCGGTGCCAGTACGGCAGAGGCGGGCTCGGTGATCACCCAGTTCAGCCAGGCGCTGGCACAGGGTGTGTTACGCGGTGAGGAATTCAATTCGGTCAATGAAAGCGGAGACCGGATCGTACGTGCACTGGCTGCGGGTATGGGCATGGCCCGTAAAGACCTTAAGGCGATGGCGGACGACGGCAAACTGACGGCGGATAAAGTCGTTCCTGCGTTAATCAGCCAGTTGGGGGTATTGCGTGATGAATATGCCGCCATGCCGGAAACGGTCTCTGACGGGATCACAAAGGTGGAAAACGCCTTTATGGCCTGGGCGGGTGGCGCGAATGAAGCCAGCGGAGCGACGAAAACGCTCTCCGGCGTGCTGAACGGTGTTGCCGGTAATATTGATAATGTGGCAACAGCCGCGGGGGCGCTGGTTGCCGTCGGGGTGGCCCGGTACTTTGGCAATATGGCCGCAGGCGTGGGAAAGGCCACCACAGAGCTGATCGCGGCGAAGTCCGGGACGGTTGCCCTTGCAGCCGCACAGGCAGATGCGGCTGTTCAGGTGCAGCGTAAGGCGGCAGCTGACGCGCTGGCGGCAGAACGTGCCTGGCAACTGGCACAGGCTGAACTTGCACTGGCCAGAAATAGCAGTGCGGAGGCGCTGGCCACACAGAATGCCGTCGCAAAACGCCGGGCCATGATTGTGGCCAATGCCGCACTGGTACAGTCGAATCAGGCGGTGGCGGCCTCGGGGAAGGCGCTGGAGAATGCCACGTCGGTTACGGGAATGCTGAAAAGTGGCGCGGCATCCCTGCTTTCGCTTGTCGGCGGGATACCCGGTTTACTGATGCTGGGAGCCGGTGCCTGGTACACGGTGTACCAGAATCAGGAACAGGCCAGGGAGTCCGCCCGTCAGTATGCATCGACGATTGATGAAATCCGGGCAAAGGTACCGGGAATGACCCTTCCGGAACTGGCTGATAATGAGGGTAAAACCCGCGAGGCACTGGAAGAGCAGAATCGTCTGATTGCTGAGCAGGAAAGTAAAGTCCGGGGACTGAAAACACAGATTGCTGACTATCAGCGCTGGCTGCAGGAAAATCCACAGGGTGGTTCAGGTGTGGAGATTATAACCCACGGCCTTGCGGAGGCAACTGGCAAACTGGCGGTTGAACAGTCACGACTGACACAGATGCAGGAAAAGGCGAAGTCTGTACAGGAAGCTCTGGCGTCACTGGAATACAACCGTGTGGCGAGGATACGCGAGGAGGCAGCAGAGCAGAACAGAGCATACCAGGCATTGCTGCAGATGAATGTTCAGCATACGGAATTCAACCGTCTGCTGGGGCTGGGGAATGAACTGCTTCAGCAGCGTCAGGGACTGGTGAATGTACCGTTACGGCTGCCACAGGCCACCCTGGATGATAAACAGCAGAGTGCCCTGACAAAAACAGAGCGTGAGCTGGCCCTGTCCCGACTGAAGGGGGAGGAAAAAGAGCGTGCCCGGCTGGGGTATGCGGCGGATGACCTCGGTTTTGTGGGGGATTCGTATCAGGAGTCGAGACAGCGTTATATCAGTAATGCTCTGGAAGCCTGGCGTAATAACGAGGCGAACAAACCTAAATCCCGGGGTGGAAAATCAGAGACGGAAAAAGCGGAAGACAGTTTTTCCCGGCTACTGAAGCAGCAGAAAGAGCAACTGGCACTGGCGGGTCAGAATACAGAGCTGGCGAAGCTGAAGTACCAGACTGCGCAGGGCGAACTGAAAACCCTGACGGAGATGCAGAAGCAGGAACTGCTGCGTAACGCGGCCCTGATTGACCAGCAAAAAATCCGGGAACAGTTGCGATCCCGGGAAGAGACCCTGAAGAATGATAATGTGGCTGCGCGTGCATCAAATGAAGCCGAACTGCTGGGATACGGGCAGGGAGAACGAGCCAGGGAACGCATGCGGGAGTTGCAGCAGATCCGCGACAGCTTCCGCCAGAAGGATGCGGACCTTCAGTCTCAGTATCAGACCGGGGATATCAGTGAGGATTTTTACAGACAGGCACGGGCACAGAACGCGCAGTATCTGAGCGAACGCCTTAAGGACCAGGCAGCCTTTTATGCCGAATCGGATGCGCAGCGTGCGGACTGGCAGAAAGGCTTGCAGGAGGGGCTCAGTAACTGGGTGGACAATGCATCCGATTACGCCTCTCAGGCAGCACAGCTGGCAACGGAGGGGATTTCAGGACTGGTGAATAACATCACGGAGATGCTGAACGGAAACAAAGTGGAATGGCGCAACTGGGCCTCATCCGTACTGCAGGAAATATCAAAAGTTCTTATGAATGCGGCCATTGTCAACGGAATTAAGGCGGCGGCAAACGGTATGTCCGGTGCGGGAGGATTTATTGGCAGCATTGGTGACTGGCTGGGCGGTGCGGTGGCCAATGCAAAAGGCGGCGTGTATACCTCGGCAAACCTGAGCGCGTACAGCAATAGTATTGTGGATACGCCCACGTACTTTGCCTTTGCAAAAGGGGCCGGGCTGATGGGGGAAGCCGGACCTGAAGCCATTATGCCCCTGACCCGGGCGGCGGATGGCTCGCTGGGCGTACGCGCGGTGGGCAGTATGAACGGCAGTGCCGGTCTGGTGTATTCCCCGGTCTACCATATCGCCATTCAGAATGACGGGGTTAACGGACAGATAGGGCCGGAGGCGGCAGGCAGTCTTGTGCAGCTGATTGATCAGCGGGTGCAGGCGGTGATGCTGTCCATGCGACGTGACGGAGGAATGCTGAGTGGCTGAGATAAAAACGCTGCATCTGGTCCCGCGTGAAGGGATGCAGGTGAGTGAGAAACCGTCGGTGGTGAGGGTTCGGTTTGGTGACGGTTATGAACAGCGCCGACCGACGGGACTTAATGCCAGACTGAAGACGTTTCAGGCGGTGTTCCGGGTGACGGATGAACCAACCCGGCGCTGGCTGGATGAATTTTTATCGTGGCATGGTGGTTACCGTGCCTTTTTGTGGCGACCACCGAAACATAACCGGACGGTGAGGGTGGTGTGCCGGGAGTGGAGCGTCACAGATAACGCCAGGTACAGTGATTTCAGTTGTACGATTGAGCAGGTGGTGAACTGATGCAGGATATTCACGAAGAAAGCCTGAACGAGTCGGTTAAATCAGAGCAGTCACCGCGGGTGGTACTCTGGGAAATCGACCTGACGGTACAGGGCGGTGAGCGGTATTTTTTCTGTAATGAGCTGAATGAAAAAGGGGAGCCGGTCACCTGGCAGGGGCGTAAGTATGAGGCATACCCGATTGACGGCAGCGGCTTTGAGATGAACGGCCGGGGCAGCAGTGCCAGACCGTCGCTGACGGTGTCCAATCTGTTCGGTCTGGTCACCGGGATGGCGGAAGACCTGCAGAGTCTGGTGGGGGCCACGGTGGTCCGCCGCCGGGTGTATGCCCGTTTTCTGGATGCGG
>OBZW01000644.1_pt1 | contig 17648 bp, 13 predicted proteins | sample 1477021 | NCBI WGS metagenome assembly OBZW01 (sample SAMEA2580262, study PRJEB22360) | human gut metagenome | biome: human gut; feature: human-associated habitat; material: faeces | place: Denmark | collected 2008/2010
CGTGGGAGTGTGGATTGAAATATCTTTATGTTGTGCGTCCTTTTTGACCATATACCGTCACTCCCTGCGTGGGAGTGTGGATTGAAATATCCAAAAAAACATTTGTGACCTCATTAAAATAAGGTCACTCCCTGCGTGGGAGTGTGGATTGAAATCTCTAATCTCTCAGCGTACTCTGGTCGGATTGTGTCACTCCCTGCGTGGGAGTGTGGATTGAAATTCCATCATACGTTTCTCCATATTTTTTTAAAATGTCACTCCCTGCGTGGGAGTGTGGATTGAAATTTCTATTGTATCGTTAAAATCTTCTTTTACTTCGGTCACTCCCTGCGTGGGAGTGTGGATTGAAATTATGACTCTCGAAAAGTTTATTGAAAATGCTGAAGTCACTCCCTGCGTGGGAGTGTGGATTGAAATCAATTGAAAAAAAATATTCTATGACTCTCGAAAAGGTCACTCCCTGCGTGGGAGTGTGGATTGAAATCTATTATGAATTTACACAAAATATAGAAACCTCATGTCACTCCCTGCGTGGGAGTGTGGATTGAAATATTATAGAAAATGTACTAGTGTCCCCTGCATCGAGTCACTCCCTGCGTGGGAGTGTGGATTGAAATAATCAGACTGGTAAGTACTATGGAATCAAGCTTTGGTCACTCCCTGCGTGGGAGTGTGGATTGAAATCCCATATCTTTTTAAAATTCCTTCTCTCTCGTCAAAAGTCACTCCCTGCGTGGGAGTGTGGATTGAAATTGTTCTGTTTCCGACGCATAAGTATATTTCCGGTTTGTGTCACTCCCTGCGTGGGAGTGTGGATTGAAATTGCGGATGTCTCCGCGGATTGTGCTGAGACTTTGGTCACTCCCTGCGTGGGAGTGTGGATTGAAATCCATTTGAGCGTTATCCCGTTTATGCCGTTAGCGGTCACTCCCTGCGTGGGAGTGTGGATTGAAATTGCTGATGTTTCCGCGGATTGTGCTGAGACTTTGGTCACTCCCTGCGTGGGAGTGTGGATTGAAATTATATAGCTGTACGGATAACTGTATAATTTAGAGTCACTCCCTGCGTGGGAGTGTGGATTGAAATTTTTCGATGCTCAATTTATCTGCAATAAATGGGGTCACTCCCTGCGTGGGAGTGTGGATTGAAATAGATACAAATGGGGCGGGTTTATCCCGCTCCTTTGTCACTCCCTGCGTGGGAGTGTGGATTGAAATGTTGCAGTCCACGCCCCCACTAATACCCGGTACACGTCACTCCCTGCGTGGGAGTGTGGATTGAAATAGTCGATCCATGTAACCATAGCAAGGGGGCAGGGAGTCACTCCCTGCGTGGGAGTGTGGATTGAAATAAAGCGATAAATTGGCAACCATAATTTATCGCTTGTCACTCCCTGCGTGGGAGTGTGGATTGAAATGATTCCGGGATGCCCGTTTTAATTGCAAAGGGGTCTGACCGTCACTCCCTGCGTGGGAGTGTGGATTGAAATTCATATTCCGCTGTTCGCACCATATTCGGGTTTGGTCACTCCCTGCGTGGGAGTGTGGATTGAAATAGAAAACTACGCGACAACCTCACAAAAGACGAACGCGTCACTCCCTGCGTGGGAGTGTGGATTGAAATCATACGCCGGTTTTCTTTGCCAGTTATCTCTTAGTCACTCCCTGCGTGGGAGTGTGGGTTGAAATCCCACAGAAGTTACGACCGAATGGAAAAGATACGTCACTCCCTGTATCAGAACATGAAACGAAATTTTTAATGTATATAATGGAGTTGAATGAAGCAGGACTATATTAGAAGCATTTTATTTAATTAGGGCAGTTCTAACAAAAAGAACCGTTTTTTCACTTATGTTCTAATTTGATTAGCGATATTATATATAGCTCAATAGACCCGAACATAATGTGTAATAGCAGAGAAATTGACTATCGGATAGAAGATTATATGAGTAAAGCATTTGAGTGTAATATGCTTACGTTAGAGCATCAGAGTTTTGTTTATAAAACTATTTGAAAAACAAACAAGAATAGTTTACGTAAACGTTCAATAGTGAATGCGTCCAATAAAGAAACTGCTCATAAGGATGGCATACACCCAATGTGTTATTAAAAGCAGATGATGCGTCAATAATTGTCAGGCATCATTTTGTTTAAATGAAAATAAATTAAGCTGGAGGGCCACTTTGAAAGAAAGATTAAAACAAGTAATGTCAGCAGAGGCGCATGTCATACAAAAGATGTCGGAGGAGATTGATTACGATGTCCTATGCCGGATCGCTGAGATATTTTGTCATGTGAAGGAAAACAGTAAGAAAGTAATTTTAGCAGGTTGCGGGACTGCAGGGATGGCCGCAAAAAGAATTTCCCATACACTCTGTGTAGTTGAAATTCCGTCTTTTTTTCTATCACCTGCAGATTCGATCCATGGCGGGATGGGGGCAATGCAGAAAGACGATGTGTTGATATTGATCAGTAAGAGCGGGAATACGCAGGAAATTTTGAATTATATCCCGGCGGCAAAGCAAAAGGGACTGACCATCATTGCTGTTACGGAAAATGCAGAGTCCAAATTAGGAAAGAATGCAGATATTACATTAAAAATTGCAGTGGAAAGAGAACCAGATAAATGGGGAATTATCTCCTCTGCCAGTACACTCGCCTTTATCTCGGCATTTGATGCAATTGCATTTTCGGTGATGGAAAAGACGGGCTATACAAAAGAGGAATTTTATCTGATCCATACAGGGGGCGGTGTGGGTGACATACTTCGCACCGAAAGGATGCAAAGATAACGTGGGGAAAAATGCCATATAGATGTGGAAAAAAGAAGAGCAGTTGTATAAAATGAAGCCTGTCCACAACCATGACTGCAAATAGGGCATTGGAGACAAAGTTAATCTTTGTTTTGATTGCAGTTGTAGTCTGGTTTTATGGCTAGTTTTTTTAAAAAACAGTAGCCATTTTTTTGCATTTTTGGTATAATTATAAATTAACGGGAGAAATAGTTACAAAGGGGAGTACAACTGAATGAAAGAAAAATTAATTAAGGGGTTTCTTGCGCTTGCCGCCCTCCTTACTTTTTCTGGTATGGAATGTAAGGCGGAGATTGCAGGGGACGATGCATTTTCCAATCTTGCCTGGGAGCAGGTATTTGAGGAGAATCTGATTGGATCTGTGGGAGTGGTCCAGTCTATTTGTGCTACGGATGATTATATTATCTGTATTGAGAACACGGGAGAGAATCAGGATCCGGATGTTGTGTCAGCTTATTATAAGAATAAAGTGGACAAGGATGGCAACCCGGTGGAACAGTATTCACTGGCAAAACGTGTAAACGATATGAATTGGGAGCATGGCAATGGTATGGCCTATAACCCGGATAAAAATGAGATTTATGTTGCCTTGTATACCAATATTGATCCAGAGAACAGGGGATGCCTTTATGTAATGGATCCGGATACACTTGGATATAAGGGCAAGATAAAGATCAGCGACAATTATAATATACTTGGGATTGATTACAAAGAGGATACGGATCAGTATATCATCCAGACGAATGTGGATGACGGATATAGTTTTAAGATTCTGGATTCGGAGTTCCAGGTTGTGGACGAGTTGGGAAGTTTCCCGGAATCGGCTAAGGGTTATAATTTTCAGGATCTGGCCGTGTGCGGCGATTACATTTTTAATTTCCCGCTGACACTTGACTGGGGAATCGGAGATTTTCTGCACGTATATTCCATATCAAGAAGAACGATGGTCACTGCGCCACAGCTGGATTTCCGTTTTGATAATATTACACACGATGAGCCGGAATCTTTGTGCGAGATCGAACCGGGCGTATTTCTTGCTGCGGTCAATGTTACGAACACGGCTGGTGAAAGAAAGATACGGTTTTACAAGACGGAGATGCCCTACTATTTTCAGGTTACTGTTAAGGGCGAAAATGGAACGGTCAGCGAGAGCGGTAAGGTTTTGAGAGGGGAAAGTTTCCCTGTTACCTACCAGGCAGAGGATGGGTATGAATTATCCTCACTCTTGGTCAATGGGGTGGAAGAAGATATTGAAAAATATCAGGATGGGTATTCACTCACCGATATACGAGAAGATTGTGAGATTCAGGTCTCATTTACAAAGATCCAGCCGGCAGCAGTGCCAAAGGGAAATTCCGGCGGTACCCACATAAGGATACCGGCGCCGGCGGCAGCAGGTTCCGTGGCTGGGGCATGCATGGTTATCGGATTTGGCTTTTTCCTTTTCCATATCCGTATGGAGAGAAAGAGAAAGTTATCTTATGCCAGAGAACTGCGCAGGCAGATTATATTGGATATGGCTTAATAAGTGTTTGATCATTCGTGATACACGTCTGATGGACATGGTATATACCCGCAAAACGGGCAGAACCTTCAGGAATGAGGGGGCTGCCCGTTTTGCTTTTACAGGTTATAATAGGATTTACTGCGTCAATTGAAGCAGCAGATCCAGTTCTTTTTGAGGCCACAGTCCAAGACTGCCTTCATGGTGCAGAATGTGATGCACCTCATCCAGTGAAGCATTTCCAGACTTCATTAAGTATTCAAAACGAGTACATACAATTGCAATGTTAAGCAGTGTTGCAGATGGTTCGGAAAGGTTCTTGGGAAAGGCCGTATCTTTCAGATTACTGTGATGACAAAGAATAATTGTATGTATATCTTCCGGCAGAAATTTTTCTGCGATTTCAGCGCCCAGTATATTATGCCTGTCGCTGTCATTTCCCAGATCGGTAATCTCACCGGGAAGCGATAAGTATCCGATATCTCTAAGAAGAACCGCATAATGCAGGGTCAGCAGATCTTTTGTTGAAAGCCCCAGCGTTATGCCAAGACGTTTGGTAAAGTAAGCACACCGCAGATTACTGATCTGGATATCAGGTTTACGCTGCGAAAGGGCACATAAAAATCCCTGCGTAATCTTTTCGAAAGAGATCATATTTAGCTTATCTTCCTGCATGAGCAGTACGGCTTTGATCTTGGTCAGAAGTTCGATGCGTTTGAAGGGCTTGCTCAGGAAATCAATTGCTCCGGCCTCAAGTGCACGAATTCTATGCTGGTCTTCATTCAGTGCGGTCAATATGATGACCGGAAGTTCTCTGCACTGTGGCAGGCATCGCAGACGCTCGCATACCTGATAACCATTAAGGGTGGGGAGCATAATATCTACAATTGCCAGATCTGGTTTTTCTTTCTCTGCGAGGCTGATCGCCTCCAGGCCATCCGTCGCAACTACGGCGGTATATCCGTACTTTTCTAAGATATCTGTCATTAGCATCTGACTGGCTATGTCATCTTCAACAACTAATATTTTAGACATATATGTCCTCCTTCATAACTTCTATAAATAAAAACGAGCAATTCTGACCTTTAACACAATTATGCGTGTAAAATGTGTTAAAGTCAAGAAAAATTCTGATTATTAACACATTCTGTGGGTGATGAAAATGAAAATTTACATGTACAGGGGAAAGAAAAATTTATGCGGTGAAAAAATACGAATGGCACGATTAAAAAGGCGGATTACACAAAGCAATTTAGCTGCCAGAGTTCAGCTTGAGGGGATCACACTGGAAAGAGACAGCATAAGCCGCATAGAGAAAGGAACACGGTTTGTAACAGATTATGAGTTGAAAACATTTTCAAAGATTCTTGGGGTAAGCATGGAGTGGCTGACCACGGAAGATGCGCTGTAGTGAAGACACTGCAGCGCTTTTTTTTATCTTGTAAGAAAGTCTTCTTACCAAGATAAAAAAAGCTTCTGCGAGTGTTTTACAAAATGGCAGGTATATACTTTTAGGATTCTGCAGGACTATTATTCTCAGGTATAGATGGACAGACAGGCAGCACAACCTGAACGACCAATCCAGTGGGGGGATTATCTTCCAGCCAGATTTTGCCCATATGCAACTCAACAAGACTCCTGCATATGGCCAGCCCCAGGCCCACGCCTTGATAATTACGGGTAAAACTTGAATTTACCTGCTCAAATGGATAAAAAACCTTTTCTTTTAATTCATCTTCTATTCCAATACCATTATCAATTACGCTGATCGAATAGGCGGTTTCATTAATGAGGCGGAACCGAATGCATATTTCTTTATTTTCTGGAGTGAATTTGATCGCATTTGATAACATATTTAACAGCAGCTGACGGATCTTCTGTACATCCCACATGGCTGTGAGGCCGGTATCCTCCGGTTTTATATCGATTACAAGCTGCTGGTCCTTGCTCTGGATCAATGGCATGACTGATACGGAAACGCTTTCTATGATGTCAGCCACATTTACCTCTTCCAGGGATAGGGTCTCAACATGTCTGTCCAGTTTAACAAAATGTAATATATCATCTATTAATGCGAGCAGATGATTGCCGCTGTCAAGTATGACAAAGATATACTGTTTCTGCTTTTCGTTGAGCTTCCCAAATAATTCGTCATGTAGGATAGAGGCGAAACCGATGATGGAGTTGAGCGGTGTGCGCAGCTCATGGGACATATTGGCAAGAAACGCGGATTTGCATTTGTTGGCTTCTTTTAATTCGTCAATCGTATGTATAAGATACTCGGTTCGTTCCAAAACACGTTTTTCAAGAATCAAATTTTCCGCAATCAATTTTTTAGACATCGTGAGCAGGTCGTCAGTGAGTTCCTGAATCTCTATTGGAACAAACCAGTTATCCCAGAAAATATTTTCAGGGGGTGTACTGTCTTTGGCAATTGAGCGTGAGAATCTCTGCAGCTTATGGAGGGGAGCAGTAATACGGCCGCAGAGAACGCGGAGGACAAAAGCTGCAATGAGGATTAGAAGCAGGGTTATTACGCTGATAAACAGCAGATCACCGTAACCAAGATCTGCAAACAGGTAAGTAGGTGCGCCGACCCCGATATTCCCGATCACTTCATTTTTTATGTTATACAGCGGATCAGCTACAATGATTCCATATCCGTTCCTTTCATCCATTAGGATCTTTCCCTGCCAGCGTTTCCCTGAATTTGTAGTTTCGTAGAGTTCACTGTTCTGAAAGGAGCCTTCCAGGTAAGAAAAGTCATCGATATCGATATTGGAACAGATTCGAAGCCCTTTTCCTGCGCTGACAGACAAGTATGTACCAGGGACTGCGGAAGTATAATTGTGTGCCAGGGTATTATTGTTATTAATAAGGAAGCCGCCGACAATGGCTCCGTGCAGCCTTGTTCCATCATAGAGCGGAAAGAGGACCAGGTGCAGCATCGCCGGGATGTTTTCGGTGTTAGCATTTAGCCGTACACTTTGTCTGAAAGAAGGCGAAGCCTGATTGACAGACTCTGCCGATAGTATCTCTGTTGTATGTAAGGGGGCGGTATCGTTTTCAAAGAATTGAAGCAGATAATCCAGTTCCCATTCAGTGCCTGCCTGATGGTCCGCACTGCACAGAATTGTGCCATGTTCATCTACTACAAGGTAATAACCGGGTTCCTGCTTATCTGCGAGCTTAAGGAGTTCATCTAAGACCTGATAGTCTTTGCCGGCGATCAATGCATTCAGGTCATTGTAATTGCAGATTCCGGCTAAGGTCTGCTCAATGGCTGTCTCGTGAATAAGCATCTGGTCTTTGGCTACGTTGAGGGCGACATCCAGGCGGGACAGGACTCCTTTATTGGCTGTCTTATAATTATGGTAAGCGATGATACTGCCAAGAGTTCCGAGTGTCAGGACAAGGATAAACAAAAAAGCTATATAGATGTAGAACGCAATCGGTTTTTTCCTCATAATACCTCTCTTTCCGACAGGGGCAGCTAATTCAGCATTTCGTAAACTGCTAGCTGTGTTCGGTTACTAAGACTCAGTTTTTTTAGAATATTGCTAATATGTGCTTTTACTGTATGCTCACTAATCTGCAGATGGCCGGCGATCTGCTGGTTAGACATACCGATACTTACAAGATGGATTATTTCCTGTTCCCGGGAAGTCAGTTCACTGAGAGCTTCTTTATTAATCTTGATTTTGTCCTTTTTGTGGAATGTCAGTGCAAGGTCGTTGGAAGACATTAGGGAGAATATGATATCAAAACCGGACACAATTAGATTGGAAAGCTCGTAGAAATCGGTGGTTTCCGGATCGGAAGAGAAGGATTCGATATCATGAAACGAAGTAAAAAGTGCTTCCGTATTCTGATGCTGCGGCTGTGTAATGATAATGTAAAAATTTGCGTTGTCTGTATCGGAGATGTCCAGTGGAAGCCCCAAAGGGGCAATCGCATAAAAACACTGGTAAGGACAGGTGGTAACGGTTAATGCTTCGGGAGGCCGCTGTGTCAGCCGTTTAGAAAAAACTTGACATACGCTGTCAGTTTCCGTGAGTTTACTGTTGCAGAAAGGGATCTGGTTGGAAGGGATTGTGACAGGCTGGTTATCCACATTGTAAATGGTGATCGACACCTGAAAGTATTTGGAATACATATCCTGCAGCTGCTGTATTTTTGCCAGGGCGTATGCAAAACTTGTCTGTTTGGGTGTCATTGGGAGTCCTCCTCTTTCAATATGGGGCGTTTACAGGATCTTCAGAGTAAAAGCAATCCGTAATGCTGCCCGTGCTGTCCCAAGTCTTTATTCCGGAAAATTCCGGGGTTCAGGAAAAACATTACGTTTTTGGATCAATACTCCATCAATCATATAATACCAGAGATCCGGTTAAAAAAAAATTAGAAATAAGTATTAAATCGGGGCAAATCTAATACTTTTGACCAGGTAAAGGAGGAGAGTAGCACATTATAGCTATATAGAGTGGAAGTATAGACAAATAAGACTATTTATAAAAATTATCTGAAAAAAATAGGTAATTATCCTAATTTTCAAATATATTATTTTGCACTATACTGAAAATATAGATTATCGCATAGAAAGAATCCGGACTTTCGAGTGAAAAAAAGAGAAAATAAGAGGAGGTATTACAAAGTATGGAAAAAACAAAATCTCGCGTTCTTGAAATGCTGGAAACGGGGAAAACGGTAGCATGGCCGCCAACAGCTAATGCAGATAGGGAATTGACGGACTTTGTCCAAAAAGAAGTGGTAGGTAAGCCGTCTACTGATCGTACACAGAGGCTGTTCGACCATTTTTTGAATTCAAAATGCCGTTTTGACGGGCAGATGCCATTGTTATATACCGAAGCGTGGAAAAAGTATGACGGCATGCCGCTGTATATCCGCAGAGGTCTTTCATATAAGTATATGATTGAGAATATGGACGCTACCGTAAAAGAAGATGAAGTAATCGTTGGTTCAAAGACACGTTTTACGCGTGGTGCAACGATGTATCCTCAGTTCTCTACAAAATTTATGATTGATTTCTTGAATATGGCGGAGGATGAGGAAGCAAAACTCTTTTCTGTGAGCGGTGATGATGAGGCTCACAATATCAAAGAAGAGGGCTGGATCAAATTGGGACAGTTGTTCTCTATCCGTGAAGAAGAAGTAGCGCCGATGAAAGAGTGTCTCGAGTATTGGAGCACACGTTCAATAGAAGATGTATCTGAGAAAGTAATGGAAGAATCCTTCCCATATTATAAAGATTTGAAACTGGCACAGAAAGTGGGGATATTCCCTGGCTCCGGCCTTGCATCCGGATGTGACGGACGCTGGACACCGGCATATGATATTATCGTTGAGCGCGGCTTGGAAGATGTGATTGCTGAGTGTAAGCGTCATCTGGAAGAAGAACAGCCGATCAAAAAAGAGGGGGCAGAGAAAATCTATTTCTGGCAGGCTTGCATCTATACTTGTGAGGCAATCATTACATGGGCAAATCACTATGCTGAGGACGCACGCCGTCAGGCAGAGACTGCAGCTGAGCCCCGTAAGAGCGAGCTGCTTTTGATGGCGGAAGGTCTTGAGTGGGCTCCGGCTAAACCGGCCCGTACATTTAGAGAAGGGCTGCAGGCTGCATGGCTCGGACATTTGATGGTTTGGAACGATTCTATTTCTCTTGGACTGTCACCAGCTCACTGGGGTAAGCTATTATATCCGTTATATGCGGCGGATCTTGAAGCCGGACGTATCACAAAAGAAGAGGCTCTTGAGCTTTGGGAAATCATGAGAATTAAGTTCAGTTCTGAAGAATATATCACACCATCAGCATGGGCTGCTATGGCATCCTCCAACTCCTTCCAGCATATGACGGTAGGCGGACTGGATCCGAAGACTGGACAGTGTATTGATAATGAATTAGAGGATATGATTCTTGAGGCAGGGGTGAATATTCCGACACCGCAGCCGACGCTGGGTATTCTTGTAAGCTCCAAGACTTCGGAACATCTGCTTTTGAAAGCGGCAGAGACAACGAAGGCCGGGTGCGGATATCCCGCATGGTTCAATTATGATATGCAGGTTCAGCACCTTCTCTGGTGTCATGCGGAGGAAAATATAACTCTGGAGGATGCAAGAGATGTTAGTATAGCCGGATGTGTTGAGATTGGTATGCAGGGTACCACACATGGCATTAACCATCCTGCATTCTATAATGAAGGAAAAACATTCGAACTGGCATTAAATAATGGAGTTGACCCGAGAACCGGTGAAGTTTGCTTCACAGGCTGTAAACCGATTACATGTTATCAGGATGTCTGGGATAACTTTATTATGATCCGTGAGCATTATATGAGAGTTTACATGCGTTACTGGGATTTCGTAATCGGTATCTGCCGCGGGATTCATCCGAAGATTGCAGGCTCCGTACTGATGCATGACTGTGTAGCGGTTGGACGTCCGCAGGATGATAATGGATGCCGTTACAATAAGTCAGTTACACTGCTTGATTCCGGCACAGTAAACGTCTGCAATGGTCTGGCAGCTATGAAGAAACTGATCTGGGATGAAAAGAAATATACATTTGAAGAATTTAAAGAGGCGATTGATAACAACTTTGGCTATAAGGTTGGCGCTGTTGCAGGTAACTTCTCTATGCTTAACCAGGAAATCGAGCCTTCATTACATATGAAATATGCGAAGATCCATAAGGATATCCTGGAGGCGCCGAAGTTTGGTAACGATGATGATTATGTAGACAACATCTTTGTAGATCTGTGGCACGACTATGACAGAGTCTGTGCATCAGAGATTACATATCTTGGATATCGTTGGCTGACGGCGGCATTATCTATATCTGCTCATGGGCCTCATGGCAGGGTTACCGGGGCTACGGCAGATGGCCGTCTGTCAGGAGTTACTCTTTGTGATGGTATTCTCTCTGCATCGCCTGGAACGGATACAAATGGGCCAATGGCGCTCCTCAATTCCGGAGTGAAGCTGGATCCTACAGAGTATCGCAGCGTTCAGCTCAACATGAAGATTCATCCGAATGCAATCCGCGGGGAAGAAGGAAGCAGAAACTTTGTAGATTTTATTAAATCATACTTTAATAATGGCGGCTATCATGTACAGTTCAATATTGTTGACTCGAATATGCTCCGCGACGCCCAGAAGCATCCTGAAAACTACCGTGAACTGATGGTTCGTGTTGCCGGATTCAGTGCTTATTGGTGCGAGCTTGGGAAACCGATTCAGGATGAAGTTATTGCCCGTACGGAATACAATCAGGTATAAACCAGATGATTCATCAGCTAATTTAGATAAGTCTTTAAGCCTGGAGGAGGGGAGTGGTTTCTCCTCCTCTTTAAAATTTCGGTGAGGAGGAATGAAAATGAGTGAAAAAAGTGTAAAATTCTCTGGCTGGTCAGTGACGGGGGCGGCATTTGTGATTGTATTGTTCCATATGACAATCCGCGGTTCATTTGCAACGTTAATCAATGGAATGGTTGAAGCGACCGGCTGGTCAACGGCTGCTGTTTCAGCAGGCAGCTCAATCTTCATGGTTATGTACGGGCTCTTTGCTTTTTTCGTTGGGACATATATTGATAAGCTTGGCTGCCGTGTTACTTACACGATGCATGGTATTATCATGGGAGTTGGTCTATTCCTTTGCAGTTTCGCAAAAGAGCCATGGCAGTACTGGTTATTCTACGGTGTAATTGCCGGTATCGGTTCTGGCGCGTTCTGGGCTCCTATTACCTCTATGGTTCGTCAGTGGTTTATGGATAAGTTAGGCCTTGCAATGGGCCTTACAACAGCTGCTGCCGGTGTTGCCATGAGTATCGGGCCTCTTCTGTCCATGATTCTGATATCAACTGCTTCATGGCAGATCATGATGAGAGTATTCGGTATTGTCCTGATGATAGGTATTACAATTGCGGCACAGTTTACCAAGAGTAAACCAGAGGCCTTTGGCCAGAAACCGCTGGGCTATGACAACTTTATGGCAAAGCTGGCAAAAGCAGATACTGGCAAGAAAAAAGAAGAGTTCTACGTCCCATTTAAATGGGCGGTAAAACACAAATCTTTCTGGACGCTTGCATTGTTATGGTTCTTCTCTAACTTTGCAGAATTTATCGTATTTTCACATTCTATTAACTATGTTACAAGGGATCTTGGCTATGATAAACTTTCTGCAACCTATATATACTGCATCATCGGTCTGATGTTCATTATTTCAGCAGTAGTGGTAGGCGGTTATGTTGATAAACTGACAAAGAAGATGAGTGATCCGGTTAAGGCGCGCAAGAGAGTTCTTACATTCTCTTATGTCGGATGTGCAATTATGGCGCTGTGGCTGAATTATGGAGTCAGGCTTACTGCAAATGGCGGACAAAGCCACTGGGCGTTCCTGGCCTATGCAATTCTCTTCGGTCTTGTATATGGAATGTACATTCCGACAGTAGCAGGCTACGTCGGAGTTATCCTTGGCCGAAAAGAGATGCCGCCTGCATGGGGGCTTATCTCACTGGTCGGAATGGCAGGCGGAGCAGGTATGGGTCCTTACGTTGCAGGTGCCCTTCGTGATGCGACAGGAAGCTACTTTGTAGCGATCTGGATTTCTGTAATATTCTACCTTATAGCGTGTGTATTTGTTAATGTAGCGAAACAGCCGTCGAGTGAAGAGGTGTGGGGCGATAAGTAGACAATTAGATTCCTGGGATTAGACAGCAGGGGCGGGGAATTCGGATTCCCCGACGCCCCCCTGCGGCGTGGCTTAGAGCATGATTTTAATAAAAAAGAATACTTAATGTGGATAACCTGCTCAATTTTAAACACTCTGGTTTATGATTTGAAAATTTTGTACTAAGCTGGGAGAAAGGAGAGCCGTCCGCCGGACTCGAAAGAGGATAGCAGGATGGTATGTATAGATATGGAAAATAAAGATGAGATGAAGGCATTGGTTTTTGATATTCAGAGTTTTTCGACCCATGATGGACCGGGAATCCGTACTAATATCTTTTTTAAGGGATGTCCGCTCACCTGCCTATGGTGTGCCAATCCGGAGGGACAGAAGGCTGTACCCCAATTATTCTATACAAAGATGAAGTGTGCAGGATGCATGTTCTGCGCAAAAGTATGCCCCCATGATGCAGTTACGGCATATGAGACGCCGGAAGAGATCGAAAAATATGGTTTTGTCCGTCATGACAGGGAAAAATGCGATAAGTGTAAGACTCATGACTGCGTGGGAATGTGCCTTCAGAATGCGCTTGAGATCACCGGTAAATGGATGACGGTCGAGGACATAATGGAAAAGGTACATAGAGACGCTTCTTACTATGCGGGAAAAGGCGGAGTTACACTTTCCGGAGGGGATCCTCTGATCTATCCCGAATTTGTGACAGAACTTTTGCGGCGCTGCAAGAATGAAGGAATTAATACGGCTCTTGAGTCGGAATTGTGCGTGCCGTGCCGGAACCTGGAACTAGTCATGCCGTATATTGACCTGTATCTGACAGATATTAAAATTATAGACGAGCAGAAACATATAGAGATGACCGGAGCCAGCAATAAGCAGATCCTGGAGAATCTCCGTTTCATCGGGCATACCTGTCCGGAAAAGGCATGTCTCCGCTATCCGATCATACCAGGCTGTACGGACTCGGAGGACAATGTTCATGCAATAGGAAAGTTCTGCAGGGATAATGGCTTCAGCCGGGTGAATATTCTGCCATATCATAAACTGGGTTCGTCTAAACATGAACGGCTGGGAAGTACGTATCTTCTTCCGGATGTGCAGGCGCCGGGGGATGAAGAAATGCGCTGCATTGCGGATATATTGGAAACCTATGCGATAACGTGTATTATTAATTGAGTAAAAGGAAAATTCATGGAACCGTTCCTGGTTCTGAACAGAGACAAATTCTTTTCCCTATATGGGCAGTGCCGCGGCAATCTATGTTGAACCGGCACTGCTCTTCCATTTTCATAAATCCTTTCTGCAGTATCAGGCTTTTTCTCTGCCCTGTTTAACTGATATTTAGCGAGATATATCAAAAGAATTTAAATGAATATGACTTGACTCGGCTCCGATGCTGACTTATAATCAAATAAAAAGCGGTCAGACCGGTAAGGAGCAATATGGAATACAATAGAGAAACAGAAAACAAAAGATTACTATATTCTAAATTGTCGGATAAAATTTATCAATATATAAAAGATGAAAACCTGCGTCCCGGAGACAAACTGCCCGGGGAGCGGAAGCTTGCAGCAGAATGGAAAGTAAGCCGCCCCAGCCTGCGCGAAGCTATCCGGGAGCTGGAGAACCAGGGAATTGTCCATGCGGAAGTGGGAAAAGGGACATTCGTCACAGACTATGTGGAAGGCAGACAGTTCAGCATCCACCTGGCTTTAAAGAATTTCCTGGAATTGTTTGAAGTAAAGACGGTATTAGAGCGTTACAGCCTGGAGAAAGCAATTCCCAACATATCCGAAGAGCGCCTGAACAAGCTGGAAGATATGGCTGTCCAAATGAATGCCATAGCGTCTACCGGAATCATGCCCAAAGAGATGGACCATCATTTTCATAGATATATTCTCGAGTGCTATGGCAACCAGGAGATGACCAATCTGGTCTGTAATATGATCGAGATGTACGAGACCTTTGACGACGAATTGTACGGATACTTTGAAGAAAAAGACTTTGATTACTTCCAGATCCTTCTAAAGACGTTCCCTTACCACCTGGAAATGGTGCAGATGATGAAAGAAAGAAACGTGGAAGAAGCACTGAAACGATATGATAAAATAGTGGCACTGGATTTGGAGATTTATAAGCGGATTGAGTAGGAGGGAGGGGCGTTGGGCAGAAGGAGATCCAGGCTCTGGACGGAGCTGTGTATGCTGTTTCAGAACCCGCACTATGTGCCTGGAAGCAGTAACAGATAAAATGTGAAAAATAGAGGTACCTGCCTTTGGTCCGAAAGCCGATGCTTTCGCACCTCGCACCGCAGGCGGCAACAAGATTTGATGCGGATATCAAATATTGTCCTTTATTTTTCACATTTTTTTCTGTAACTGACTCTATAGCACACCTAAACGATATCTTTCACCCGCTCACAGTAGTACTGTACAATTTCCCACTTTGCGTCTTCGGGAATTCTGTGATCAGGACAGGGGATATACCCCAATTCTTCTGCCATTGGTTTGAGCCTTTGGATTTCTTCGTCGATGGCGGCATAATCAAGGGACAGGAGGTGTTTGCGCATTCCGCCGATTCCTTTCACTTGTTTTCCATACTTGGCGCGCCAGGGGGATATGCTGGCGTCCCAGGTACCTACTTCGATGGGAAACATGGTGTTGACTCCATTTTCCAGCCAGGCGGGGAGGAGGGAATCTACCAGGCCGTCACAGTCTACGCTGATGATGCTGATATGATGCGTGTTTAAAAGATCAGTGATTTTTTTGTAATAGGGGGCGGTGTATTCTTCAAACATCACGGGAGAGAGCAGGGGGCCGTTTTTGTAGCAGACATCTTCCCAGAAATGTGCATAATCGAACTGCACGCCTGTTTCCAGTGTGCGCTTTACGGAATGATAGCAGAGATCGCCCACGGTGCGGAACATTTCCTCCAGCAGTTCTTCGTCATCGGCCATCAGATAACTGAGGCCCACGATTCCAAGATAATCCCGGATCCTGCCGCAGAGGCTGCCGCAGTGGAGACCGATGGGGAGGCCCTTGGCCTGCTCTGTCTTTGCATATTCTAATTCAGCCTGAGAAAATCGCTCCTCTGTGTAGGTGAGCCTGGGAAGATAATGTTTTTCCCAGGAGTCTCTGTCGGTTAGGAGATGGTCTACTTCGGCAGGAATAGATTTCGCACCGGTTCTTTGGAGGACAAAGACACCGTCACAGTTCAGATATTTGTCAAAGCCATTGTCCAGGTGCTCTACTACTTTTTCCTCAAAGAAAGGAAATAATTCCGTCGTGGTTATACGGTTTGCATGCCATCCGAAATCAAACCCCAGTTTTTCGGAGAGAATGGCCTCGGCCTCAAAGGAGTACTCTTCGAGATCCAGTATGTCTTTGCTGACATGTCCCTCCCGGACCCATTTTTCAACGACCTCCGGCGTAAATCCAAAGTGTACAGCGGGCATGCGGTCCGGTTTTTCATAATTCATAATTGCGTGCAGACGTTCACGGTTGTTCATAATGACCTCCTATAAAATAATTGATTTATGCGCTTTTATTTTGTATAATCGTAGCATGTATAATAAAGGAAATGTTTTGGATTGTTGCTATAAAATATAGGAAAATTGCTATAAAGGAGACGGGATGAAACTACAATATCATTATGCATTGTCGGGAGATTCCTATGATGTGAGGCATACGTCTGGCGCGATTGCAAAAAACCTGAATTTTCATGTGGATTCGCTGGGGCATTACCATACATATCCGGGATACTACACCGACAGAGAAGGGCTCGATACCTATCTGCTTCTATTTACTTTATCCGGACAGGGGTATCTGGAATATCAGGGGCAGGAATATTTTATGACGAAGGATACTGCGGCGCTGATCAGCTGCAGCGAACATCAGTTTTACCGCACAGAGTCTGAGGAATGGGAATTCAAATATATCCATTTTTATGGCAGCTCTGCCGATAAGTACTATGAGATGCTGCGAAGCCAGGGAGCAGTATTTCTGGATATTTCGGATCCCATCAGGATGAATGAACTCCTGAAAGAACTGAAGAGCTGGGCGGCTCAGAGCGGAGGGGCCGCGGACATCAGGACAGCCAGTACCATGGAAAATATTTTCGCAGAACTTCTGGTAGAACAGCTGAATCCCAAACAGGATAAAGCGTATATCCTTCACAGAAAAGCAATTATGGATATAACCGATTATATACAGGAACATTATCAGGAAGACCTGACAGTAGAATTACTGGCAGATAAAGTATCTATGAGCAAGTATTATTTTATAAGAGTCTTTAAGAAAGCAACGGGGATTTCCCCCTATGAGTATCTGAAATGCTGCCGTATCAATGAATCCAAGCGGCTGTTAAAAGAAACAGCCTATTCCGTAGGCCAGATCGCAGACATGACGGGATATAAAAATGTAAATATCTATATCCAAAACTTCAAACAATGCGTGGGGACAACACCGCTAAGGTATCGGAAGAAGGCGGTTTAAAGGGGGGAGGTCGCCTGTCGGGAGCGGGACTTCTGCCGCGGCCCGGGAAACTTCTGTGTCCCTTTCCGGCTGCGGGCCGTTTGCCTAGGCTCTCTAAATAAAAACTACATCCGATTGGGAGGCACCGGCGGCATT